>MKWU01006739.1_pt1 | contig 11453 bp, 3 predicted proteins | sample 809101 | NCBI WGS metagenome assembly MKWU01 (sample SAMN05860141, study PRJNA318959) | sponge metagenome | host: Aplysina aerophoba | place: Slovenia: Piran, Adriatic Sea, Gulf of Piran | collected 2013-05-07
GACGAGCCCGCGGTCATGGTCGGACCGCCGTTCGCGGACTACGGCACCGGCGCCCAGGCGGCCTTCGCCATCGCGGCGGCGCTGCTGCGCCGCGAGCGCACCGGCGAAGGCCAGCGGATCGACGTCTCCATGCTGGACTCGGCGCTCGCCATGATGGCCTGCTGGGTCCTCAACGCGAGCCTCACCGGCGAGCCGCCGGCTCGATCCGGGAACGGTCGGACGTTCGTCGGGGCCTACGGCTGCTACGACGCCTCTGATGCCCAACTGATGATCGGGGCCGCCACCGGCAGTCAGAACGCCCGCATGTGGCGAGCGCTCGGGAGGGACGACCTCGCGCAGGAGGTGGAAGGTCTGCGCATCCGGGATCTGCATGACCGCCGGGTGCGGGACGCAGCCACCCTGGCCGAAATCATCCGCACCCGCACCGCGGACGAGTGGGAGACGTTCTTCAACGAGGCGGGGGTGCCGGCTGCCCGCGTGCGCAAGCTCGACGAGGCGCTGGCGAGCGAGCAGGGGGCGAGCCGCGGGGTTCTCGCCGAGTATGCCTCCGCGCACATGCCGGAGGCGTGTCCCCGGACGGCGGTGGCGGGCTTCGGCTGTTCGAAGGACGGACCCGCCGTGGACCGTGCACCGCCGGAGCTTGGACAGCACACCGGAGAGATCCTCGCGGAGCTCGGCTATGGTCCCGGGGACATTTCGGCGCTCGAGCGCGAGGGCGTGGTGTAGCCCCCCGATACACATGCCGGTCTCCTGGTTCATGGCCCGACAGTTCGCCCGACCCCGGGGACTGTTTGGCCGACTCTTCCTCGGGGGAATGCTCGACCGGGCCAACGTTCGCAGCAACGAATTGATGTTCGATGTGGCGTCCGTCGGCCCGGCGGAGCGCGTCCTCGAGGTCGGCTTCGGCGGAGGCGACCTGCTGGTCCGCCTCGCGGGCACCGTCCCCGACGGCCGGGTCGAAGGCGTGGAGCTGTCGGAGCCCATGCTCGGGCGGGTGCGTGCGCGGGTTCGCCGGCGCGGCCTGGCCGATCGGGTGCGGCTGCATGCCGGCTCGGTCGAGGCGCTGCCCTTCGACGCGGGACGGTTCGACTGCGCGTGCAGCGCGAACACGATCTACTTCTGGCCGGACCTGCACCGGGGGCTGGCGGAGCTCGCGCGGGTGCTGCGTCCCGGAGGACGGCTGGTGCTCGGATTCGGATCGGACGTGGCGCTGCGGCGTGCGGGCTACGAGGAGCGCGGATTCACCCTGTACACGCCGGAGCAGATCGAGGCCGCCCTGCGCGCGAACGGCCTCGAGCCGTCGGCGCTTGAGCGGCTGGAGCGGCTGGAGCCGGAGCGAGGCACTTGGTTCGTGTCGCGCAGTGAGCGAGTAGAGGCGGGCGCGCGATGAGCAGCGGTCGGGTGCGAATCGACAATGGGCCGTCCGTGAGCAGCCGCCGGGTTCGCATCGACAATGGGCCGTCCGTGAGCAGCGGCCGGGTTCGCATCGACGACGAGCTGTCCGTCTACTACGAGGCGTCCGGGCACGGCGCGACGACGGTGCTGCTGGTCCCGGGCTGGACGATTTCCACAGCGGTGTTCGAGCGTCAGCTCGCGTTCTTTGCGGGCTCCGCGGACTATCGGTTCGTCACCTGCGATCCTCGCGCCCACGGCGAGAGCACCAGCACGGCCGGCGGCCACTACTACGCCCGGCACGGACGGGATCTCGGTGCGCTCGTCCAGCGCCTGGAGCTGGAGCGCATCGTCCTCGGCGGCTGGTCGTTCGGGACGCTGGAGGCGCTCGCCTACGTCAACCAGTTCGGCGCCGACCGGCTCGCCGGGTTGATCATGCTCGATGGACCGCCGCGTGCCGCCGGGGAGGACAACGTCGAGGACTGGGTCTCGTACCGCTACGATGACGCGGACGGGCGCGACGCCTTCTTCACCATGGGTCGGCTTTCCGATCGTGACGCGACCAATCGTGCGTTCGCAGCCTGGCTGCTGGAGCATCCCACCGAGGAGCGGATCGAGTGGCTGGTGTCCCTGACGGAGAGGGTGCCGGACACGGCGGCCGCGCTGCTCAACGCAACCGCGCGGTTCCACGACTACCGCGAGGACCTGATCGCGCTGAACGCGCGCGTGCCGCTGCTCTACGTCGTGCGCGAGGAGCTGGGTCCGCGGGTCTCGCGCTGGGCCGCCCGCCACACCCCGGCCGCCCGGGTGGAGGCGTTCGGCGGGCACATGATGTTCTGGGAGCGGGCGGACGAGTTCAACCGGATGCTGTCGGACTTCCTGGCATGTTGTCAGGAGTGATGTAGCCCGACGCGGATTGGGTGGGCGTGAAGGGGCGATCGCGCACACTGCGCGGTGCGGCGGTACCCGCGCCCCGCGCCGCCGTCATCCGGCCCACCACCGCATCGAGCACCTGGTCCGCGACCGAGCGCCCGAAGCGCGCGAGCCACGCCTGCGGCATCAGGTCGTCGTTGTGGATCGTGCCCGTCGCCGTGGCGTCGGAGAGCCACGCCCCCGAGGGGTTCGACAGCGACAGCGTCAGCGTCTCGCCGTCGTCGTCGTGGGCGTCGTCGAGCACTGGCACCGACACCATCTTCGACGTCTCGCCCGCGGCGAAGGTGAGCGTGCCCGACGTCGCGGTGTAGTCGTCCCCCGCCGTCGCCGTCACGTCCGAGGTGGCGAAATCCACCGTCACCGTGCCTGACGCCGCACGCGACAGCTCGACCGTGAAGGCAAGCGCCGCATTCGGACCCTCGTTCGCCTCCGCGTCCTGAGCCGCAAGCGACGGTGGGCCCTGGATCGTCGCCGTCACCGGCCCGGCAAGCGCACGCCCGTCCGCAGTGCACACCGCGCCCGACTGGCCGCACGCCGGCAACGGCGTCGCCAGCGAGAGCGTCACCGCCGCGTTGCCCGAGGGCTCCACGGTCAGGCGGAACCCCAGGTCCGAGCCCCGCTCCGTGCGCTTCGCCACCGCGACCGTGCCCCCGCTCACCGCGAACAGGCTGTCGCGCACCGTGCGGAAGCTCAGCTCATCCGGCTCCTCGCTGAAGGTGAGCTTCAGCGTGAACGCGCGCGACCCGTCGTGCGCCGACGGCAAGTTCTCGAACTCCGCCGTCAGATCCGATGCCACCGCCACCGTCGCGGCGCTCGTCAGCGTTTCCTCCGTCCCCCCGTCGTCGGTGAACGTCGCGCGCACCCGGATCGTCTGGCTCACCTCATGCGATGTCATCATGCACTATTGCACGACTCACATACATTCATGTAGGGTCGTCAGACGATGGCACACAGTGCGGTGCCTGTGGGGGGGGAATGGCGCTGTACCGGAACGGAAGGGACATCGAGATGAGCGCAAGGTCACGGAACATCGCAGGGTCCGGCGAAGGAGGCGCCGTCCCGACGGAGAAGCGGCTCTATAGCTATATCCGCATAGCGCGAATTGGCTGCATTCGCCAGCGGGTAATCAGCCGCCGACGTTTCGGTAGTGAACAGTCAGCCTTGGGGCCGCCCCGAGGCATGGTCGGCAGCCGGTCGGGAAGCATGGCTCGTGCAACTGCGAGCCAGCGCCTCACGTCTGTGGGGGCGCGTATGAGTGAAGCCGGTCTGCGGGATGAGTGCTTAGGCGCGCGGAGTCCTTAGACCTCTCCAGACCGATGAGGTTACTCCCGTTCAGCGTGTTCGTTGCTTACGGGAATCCCTTTTGCACAAGTTCGATCGACGACGCCCTGCCCGGAACACGGGAACGCGGGGGGAGGTGGGCTTGCAGGGTCGCCCTTGGATGGCTGTTGCTCTCGCTGGGGACCACTGCCGCCGCCCAGTCCGTTCCGACGCTGTCGGTGGAAATTCCCAAAGCGCACGTTGTCGAAGGCCAAAGCGCCCAGGTCACCTTCCGCCTGTCCGCGGTCGCAACGGAGGACGTTCAGTTCTGTTTCCGGGCGCAGACGAAGAGTCGGGCGCTCATCTGGAACCTGAGCGACCCCGCACCGAGTCCCTACGACTCAGTGGTCGAGTTGTACAGAACGATCGCCCAGGGCCAGCAAGAGCTGACGCTCAACCTGACCACTAGCGACGACAACCGCGATGCCGGCGGCAACAGCCAGATGCTGCTGGGGGTCCAGGTCATCCGGGGGCGGAACAATCCGAATTGCACGGACAACTACACCGTCGGTGAGCTTACCAGCGACGGCACGATCAGAGCCTGGGACGCCGAAGACTATTACGACTCGCTGACGGTATCCGTCGCCGGCGTACAGACTTCGGTCACCGAAGGTCAGAATGCGGAGTTCAAGTTTACCCAAAGTGGCGGAATCACGGATTCGGGCTCGGTGGTGGTCGCCCCGGGCGCCCTGCCGCTCGATGTCAAGTTCAACATACGAGAGCAGGGCTACGTGTTCGTGGCCGACGCGGCCGACTGGAGGCCGAAGGGCGCAGCCGCCTACAGTGTGATCGGGACCCACCCCGACAGCACCGAGGTCGGGAGCTTCACCATGCCCGCCGGGTCGGCGCAATCGACCATCGAAGTTGGTACCGCGTACGACCAGGTGCACAATGCGGCGGATTCTGCGGTCCAGGTCAACGTGCTTACGACGGGCGCGAACTACGCTCTCGGCACCCCGTCGACAGCATCGGTTACCGTGAACGACAACGATACTCCGAGCGTCATCATAGACGCCGCGCGTTCCAGCACCAGCGTCAGCGAAGCGGACGGCTACGCGCAGTTCGTCATCAACCAGCGAATCAGCCACGAGCCCGCCAACCTGCAAGTATCCGTGGAGCAAACCGGCGAATTTCTGCACGGCCCGCCGCAGATTCGGGTCGGACGTTACCTCAGAGCCGAGGCTCCGTTCGACAGCCCGTTCAGCGTAACGACGACGGCCGCGGACGGCGCCTGGACCTTCGTGATTCCCTTCGAAGAGTACGATGCCGACAAGGTGTACGCCACCGTCCGGGTCTCGCTCGATAACGACTCCCTCCAGGAACCGGACGGAACCGTCAAGTTGACCGTGCCCGCCCAGCAGGGCGCTGCCGCCGTATCGAGAACCGTCATCGTCACCGACGACGATATTCCGGTGGTGACGATGAGCCCGAACGTCACGAGCATTGACGAAGGGGGCACGGTAACCTTCACGCTCACCCGCGACGGCATCCTCTCCGAGCCGCTCACCATCCGCAGCGGCTATGTGACCAGCCAGCTCATTCCCGCGCGCGGCACGGCGACGTCCAATCACACGATCGAATTCGACGCCAATGTCGCCAGCGCGAGTTTTACGGTCACAACTCCGGAAGACACGACTTTCACCACGCAGAGACATCTGCGGGTGACCCTCGACCCCGACGCCAGCGCGCCTTTCGCGGTGCCGGCCTCGCGGCCCACCGGCAGTACGTCCGACAGCGGCTCTGGCTACACCCGCTACGATATCGTCATTACGGACGACGACAAGGCCCAGCTCGGCGTCGAGCCGCTCACCGGCGCCGAAACCGTGGCGGAGTCGGCGCAGGCATGTTTCGTGCTCACCGTGGGTTCGGTGTTCTTCAATCCCGACGCTGATTTCTCGTTCGACGCCGTGTTGACGGTCACCCAGACCGGCGACTATCTGGCGAGCGCCCAGGCGCTCACCCTGCGCCGCACCATCACGCAGAAGGGGGCGATCACGGCCAACGACCCCGACTACAATTTCTGTGTCGATCTCGACGACGACCACGTGGACGAGGCCGACGGTTCGGTCACCCTCGAGGTCGTCGCCCCCGACAATGCCAAAATGGAACCCGGAACCTCTCCGAGCGGGACGGTCACGACACAGGACAACGACGACCCCGTCATCACGGTCTCACTCAGCCCTGCTCCGGCCGAAGGCCAGGACTATGATGTAATCTTCACTCGCGAAGGCCACATCGACGACGAATTGGTCATCAACCGCGATGACTTCCGCATTGGACAATTCTGGTATCCCCCGGCGGCGCCCAGCGGCCTTAACCCGGGCGGAGGGACTATCTTCCCCGCCACCTTCGCAGCCGGCGAACGCACGACGACGTATCCCAGATCGTTGTTTGACGATGGCTTATACCATCCCGGCAGACAATTTCAGATAACAGTCAAGGCGCGGGCGGGCGTCCACGCCGTGCCCTTGACCACACCCCCGAACGCGGTGGCCGACGAAAGCGACGAGACCCAGACCGTCTACCGGTATCCACTCGTGGAAACCGACAAGGGAGAGCTGAGGATCGACCCGGTGGCGGCGATGGTCAACGAGTCGCAGGAGGCATGTTTCAGACTCAGTCTGGAAAATGGTTATCTGGTCAGTCCCATCACGATAGACGCGACCATTACCGGAGGGAGCGACTTTCTGAGCGGTACCCTGGACAGGTCTCCCGCGATCACGGTTGCGTCGTTGCCGCACAACTATTGCATCGCTCCGATCGACGATTCCGTTGCTGAAGATTCTCAGACGGTGACCATGGAGATCACCCACGTCTCCGACTCGGATATCCGAATCGTCAGCGCGGCGTCGTCTGCCGAGGTCAGAATCGACGACAACGAGCTCCCGCTCATCACCATGACGGCCCAACATGTGTGGGTCCGGGAAGGCCTGAACACCCAGGTGACCTTCCAGCGCACCGGCGATATTTCCCAGGCGTTCACCATCGGCGCCCAGCATTTCGGCAGCCGGTATAGCAGTCCCAGCGGCCCGGGAACTTTTGCTACCCGCGCCGTCACTTTTCCGGCCGACCAGTCCGAAGTGAGCATCATGCTCCCGACACCCGACGACGATCTCTACGTCGTAAACCAATCGCTGGTTGTCAGGCTAAGCACGGGCAACGTGAGGCCGACGAACACCGACGTTCCCGACATTACCTTCGCCGTGCCCTCGACGCCGCCGAGCAGGGCGACCGGCGACTCGACATATACCCAGTACCACGTCGAGCTGAGGGAGAACGACATGGCTTACATGCGGGTCGTGGCGTACCAGGAGATCGAAGGCACGTTCCGCCAAATCAGCGAGGCATCGGAAACCTCGGGCGAAGTCTGCTACGAGGTCACCGATGACGCGATATGGGACGACGACTTGGACATGGTCGTCAACTATGTGCTCTCGGTCACCCAGGTGGGGAACTTTCTGGTCAACCCCCCGGCCACGTTCTCCGGCACCTTGCAGACTTCGGCCGAAGGGGACGACATCGACCTGGTCACGCACTGCCTCATCCTCGGCAACGACTTCGAGAGCGAGCACGACGGCTCCGTCACGGTGCAATTCACTTCGATTTCCAACGCTGATTTCATAGCCGATCCCGACACGTCCAGATCGGTGGCAGTGGTGGCCCTGATCGACGACGAGGTAGACCCGGTCGACACCGTCGGCGTGAAGCTCACCGCGCCTTCTTCCACGGCGGACGAAGGCGGGACCGCGACCCTGCGGGTGGAGCGGGACAACACCGGCAGTCACGTCGCCCCCCTGACCCAGCGGGTGACGGTCGCCGTGAAGTATCTCTACTCTGGCGATTTCTACGGATACGGGATTTACACCACTGTACGGGCGACAATTTCGCCCGGCGAAGACTACGTGGAAGTTGATTTGCCGGTCCCCACGGTAAACCTGCACGTCAAGAATTTCATCCTCGAGGCCGAACTGGTCGCGGGGACGGATTACGACTGGGAAACCGGCCGCGGCGAGGTGGAAATCTCCATCGTCAACGACGAGGCGATTCAGAAGATCGGGTTTTACGAAAGAGATTTCGTGGAAGGGCCGTTCGACGAGGGCGCGTCGTCCTTCGACTTCACGCTGCGCCGAAACCCCGACAACGGGGCTCCCTTGAAGGAGCTGACGGTCAATCTCCTTGTCGACGAGAGAGGGATCGATTGGGTGTCGGAGACGTCGCCGGGATCGGGCAATTTCAATATCGGCGGAGTGACGGAATACAGCGCGCAGACTCCGAACCGGCGGAGATTGGGCAAGCACACCAGCATTGCGATTGCGGACGATGTTGGAGGCCGCACGATTCGGGTGACGTTCGCGGAAGACGAGGAAACCGTTCCGGTCCGCATCAACGTGGGAGCGTATGACGACAGTCTGGAGGAGACGGCGAGCTCAATACGTGTCAGGGTCATGGGAGGGCTGGGCTACGAGATCTTCAACGGCGTCGATTTCGGAGAATCATGTGGGTCCAACCTCGCCCGCGGCTGCGCCGTGGAACGCACCTGGATCAAGAACAACGACAACTACGATCACTGGCTCAGGGTTTCCCCGGTCAGCACCCCGCCCGTCCGCGAGGGCGAGGACGCGGTGTTCAGGATCGAGCGCATCGCCCTGCCGGTGGCGCACGGCGGACTGCATCTGGAGACCCTCTCGGAGGCCTGCGTCAGCACCGACCCCTTGTCCGCGACCCCCACTGCGGCCGCGAACATGGACTATCGCCGGCCGCGGTTTCAACTGTCCGGCCATGGGGGCGTGACACGACCGAGCTTGTTCAACCAGACCGTCTGGCACATGCCGGCCGGCGTCTCATCCGTGGATATCGCGATCCCCACGATAGACGACAGCACCGGCGAGCCCCACGCCCAGGTGACATTCACGCTGCAGCCGCGGAGACACGAAGACCTCGGCCTCCCCTACCGGGATCCCTATTACTGCATCATGCCGGGCAGGGGCACGGCCATAATCAAGGTGCTCAGCGACGACCCGGAAGCGACGGTGACTCCCGCTGCCCTGTCGATCGAGGAGGGCGATACCGATGCGGCCGAGTTCTCGATAACCCTGGTCGGTGAGCCGACCGAGCCGGTGACGGTGACTTTCGAAGGGGTCACGGGATCCGATCTCACCATCTCCCCGAGCGAGCACACTTTCGCACTGGCCACCTGGTCGGAAACGAAGACATTCACCATATCCGCCGGCGAAGACTTCGACGGAGAGGACGATGTGGTGACCCTGAATCCAAAGGCGACGAGCGCGGAGCAGATATACCTCGACTATGACTTCGACGACGTGGTGGTCACCGTGCGGGACAACGACCGCCCATCTACGGAGGTGCGGCTCTCCGTGGCGCCCGTATCGGTTGCCGAAGACGCCGCGGCAACCCAGATGGCCCTGACCGCCAGGCTCGACGGCAACGGCCGCAGTACCGACACACCGGTGGTGGTCACGATCGGCGACACCTCGGATACGGCGACCGGGGGCACGGACTACGCGGCGGTATCGTCCTTCACGGTGACGATCCCGGCGGGCAACCTGGCCCAGACAGTAACCGGCGCCTTCACCTTCACGCCGACGGACGACATGGACATCGAGGGCGATGAGACCATTTCGATTTCGGGATCCACGACGGCCTCGGAACTCAGCGTGGTCGGCACGACCCTGACGATTGACGACGACGACGACGATTCACCGACCAGCATCACGCTGGGGGCCTCGCCCGGGGTGGTGGGCGAGGGTGACGGCGCGACATCGGTCACCGTCACCGCCGTATTGGATGGAGACTGGCGGGATTCGCCCACGCCGGTGACGGTGAGCGTCGGCACCGGCACGGCGACTTCCGGCACGGATTTCGAGGCAGTTTCCGGGTTCACGATCAGCATTCCGGCAAATACGACTGGGGCAACCGGCACATTCACGCTCACGCCCGTCGACGACACGATCGACGAACCGGATGAGACGGTGTCGGTGAGCGGCACGACGAGCGTGACGGGCTATTCGGTGAACGCCGACGAGGTGACGATCACCGACGACGACGCGTCGCCGTCGGTGACGCTGTCGCTGTCGGACGCGAGCGTGAGCGAGAACGGGGGCGTCGCGACGGTGACCGCCTCGCTGAGTCACGTCTCCAGCGCGGCCACGACGGTGACGGTGAGCGTCGAGCCCGATGCGCCGGCGGCGGCCGGGGACTACTCCCTGAGCGCGAACAAGGTGCTGACGATCGCCGCCGGTTCCACCGCCAGCACGGGCACGGTGACGGTGACGGGGGTGAACAACGATGTGGACGCGCCGGACAAGACGGTGCAGGTCAAGGGTGGCGCGGTCAACGCGGTGGGGGTGGTGGCGCCAGCGGACGCAACGCTGACAATCGCGGACGACGACGAGCGCGGCGTCGAGGTATCGGCGGCGGCGCTGACGGTGCCGGAGGGCGAGGAGCGGACCTATACGGTGGTGCTGCGCTCGCGGCCGACGGGACCGGTGACGGTGACGCCGTCGCGCAGTTCCGGCGATACCGACGTCACCGTCTCCGGCGCGCTGACGTTCACGCCCACGGACTGGAGCACGGCGCAGACGGTGACGGTGAGCGCCGGCGATGATGACGACGCGGTGGACGACACGGCGGTGATCGCGAACGCCGTGGACGGGGCCGCCACCGACTACGATTCGGTGACCGCCGGTTCGGTGACCGTGACGGTCGACGACAACGAGACGCCGTCGTCGGGGGTCACGCTGGCGGCCTCTCCGGACGTGGTGCGCGAGGGCGCGAGCGCCACGACGGTCACGGTCACGGCCACATTGAACGGGGGCACGCGGGATGCGCCCACGCGGGATGCGCCCACGCCGGTTGCGGTGACGGTGGGTTCGGGCACGGCGACGTCGGGGACGGACTTTGCGGCGGTGAGCGACTTCACCATCTCCATTCCGGCGGACACGCTGTCGCACACCGCCACGTTCAGCCTGGCGCCGACGCAGGACGACATCGACGAGGCGAACGAGACGGTGTTGGTGAGCGGCACGACGACGGTGTCGGGGCTGTCGGTGACCGGCGACGAGATCGAGATCACCGACGACGATGACGCGCCGACGGTGACGCTGTCGCTGTCGGACGCGAGCGTGAGCGAGAACGGCGGCGTGGCCACGGTGACGGCCTCGCTGAATCGCGTCTCCAGCGCGGCCACGACGGTGACGGTGAGCGTCGCGCCCGATGCGCCGGCGGTGGCCGGGGACTACTCCCTGAGCACCAACAAGACCCTGACGATCGCGGCCGGGGCGACGGCGAGCACGGGCACGGTGACGGTGACGGGGGTGAACAACGACATCGACACGCCGCACAAGACGGTGCAGGTGAAGGGTGCGGCGAGCAACGCGGTGGGGGTGTCCTCGCCGTCGGATGTGACGCTGACGCTTGAGGACGACGACACGCGCGGGGTGAGCGTCAGTACCGCCACGCTGGCCATCGACGAGGACAGCGACGCGACCTACACGGTGGTGCTCGATTCGGAGCCGACGGCGGACGTGACGATCGCGCTGTCGGGCCATGCGGGCACGGATGTCGGGCTTGACAAGACCAGCCTGACGTTCACGCCGACGACCTGGGGCACGGCGCAGACGGTGACGGTGAGCGCCGCGGACGATGCGGACGCGGTGGACGACACGGTGGTCATCGCCCACGCGGTGAGTGGCGGCGACTACGGCGGGGGGAGCGCGGCGTCGGTGACGGTGACGGTGGACGACGACGAGACGGCGTCGTCGGGGGTCACGCTGGCGGCCTCTCCGGAC
>MKWU01006740.1_pt1 | contig 11452 bp, 20 predicted proteins | sample 809101 | NCBI WGS metagenome assembly MKWU01 (sample SAMN05860141, study PRJNA318959) | sponge metagenome | host: Aplysina aerophoba | place: Slovenia: Piran, Adriatic Sea, Gulf of Piran | collected 2013-05-07
GATCTGGCCCGATTTCGGGAACAGCAGTCCCGTCATGAGCTTGAGCAACGTCGTCTTGCCGGCGCCGTTGAGCCCCAGCAGTCCGTAGATGTGGCCGGGTGCGAGTGTCAGATCCGTGTCGAGAAACAGCGGGTCGGCGCCGTAACCAAAATTGACGTGCCGGGCTTCGAGCATTTCAGTGAACCATTGATATAGTGTCCTAGTAAGATAGTACAGTAGGAAAACGATGTCAACATCGACGGGATTCCGGATCGAGAAGGGCGGGTTTGCGCTGGCGCTGCCGCGAAAGCGGCCTAACGACTTCCGAAATCTAGAAGAACTCGCCGATGGCGATTGCAGTACCGGCAAGAAGCAGTGTCGCAGCGACAGCCAGCAGCGAGTTTCGGAGCACGCGAAGGCGCCCGCGGCGTAGTCTTGCCAGCGCGAACACCAACAGTGCTACACCGAGTCCGAGTGTTAGGCTGAGATGATCCGCAACGTTCATCGACGACCAGTTCATTGCGATGATCATCGCGGTCGACGAGGCAAGGGTCACCAGGATTACAACCGCGATGAGGCAGCCGATGATTTGCGGTACCATCATGATTGTCTTGTTCCAGCTATCCGCAGGCCAATATGACAGCAAGACAGGTGACGAGTGTGTGGCTCAGATCTTGGGAAAACGGACGGGTTCAATGCATCTAGCTTGACAGGGAATACGCAAGCCAAACTAGACCAACGCCCCGGCTGCGATCACGGGAACGAAAATTAATTGGCATATGCATGTCGAATGCAGCCTATTTGAAGAAATTAGCCGGGCGCGGGATCGGCGGTACTTGTGACGAGTGATTGGAACGCGTCGCTGGAGCGGTTGGTAGTTGTCACGGGCGAACGTTTCACGGCGCTTGAGGTGATCGGGCCAGAGAAATTCCGGGAAGTCGAGCGGGATGCTGCTTATGGCCTCGGCGGAGAGAACAAAGAGCCAGAGGTATGGGAGCAGAAACAGTTGCCAATCCAACAAGTGGGAAATGTCTGTGCGCCAAATCAGATTTGGCATGATCTGGAAATCTTGCCATTTGCTCCCAAATTGCCGTGCTTAACCGCTTTTGTACTTGCGCTGTAACGCTCGGTTGGCCAGTAGCTCGATCATATCCTCGGCGGTCTTTCGCTCCGATCCTGTTAAGTGACCCAAATTGCGGTGAAGTCGCTCCGCGCCTGCCAGACCAACGGGATCGGGCACTCTGCCCAGCAAGTAGTCGGTTGTAACTTCCAACGCATCCGCGAGTTTTCGCAAATTCTCGACCGACGGCTTACGGGTACCTGTCTCGAAGTGCGACACTGCTGATGCTTGAAGCTTGGCGCGATCGGCGAGCTTACATTGGCTGAGATCACGCAACTCGCGAGCAGCACGTAGCCTCTGCGCGATATGATTTGAAAGGGGGGCTGAAGCCGACATGACGCCTCCTTATATATGTGATGAACTGTGCACTATTTACCAGCCAAGCAGCCTCCGTGAATCAGAATGACGAATACGTTTATCCTAGGCGACGCGATCGTCAATGGCAACGCAATCGCCTCGCGCCTGCCTCAAAGCGGGGTATATGTGGATCTCTAGGCGCCCGCCGCCTATTGGGTATTGACAAAGTCATGACGATATCGTATATAATAAATGACGAGATCGTCTTATTCACCAACCAATAGGTGCCACTATGATTGCAGAAGACAAGGAAGGGTCGGCGACCGCCGACCGGAATGCCGCCGGGGGCAGCGGCGAACTCGTTGTCGAGGTTTATTCGCCCCGTGTTCCCGAACCCAAGAAGTTCACTTGGTTAAAGTCGATTAAGGTTGGAGAGGCGGCTGATCAAGCTGCGAAGGCCTTTGACTATGAAGCTGGCAATCCGACTTTTATTGACCAATCCGAGCACGTCCTTGACCGCGAGAAGACTCTGTTCGAGGTGGGCGTCCGGGACTTCGACAAACTAGAATTGACCGATAAAGGCGGCGGAGTCTGAACGAAGATGCTTCCGCCCGCAGTCACCGCCGCTGCTATAAGTGATGAGCTACCGGGTGCCGTCGCCTGGGCGGATCGCCACGATGTCTCCATGGACACTAGTTTGGTCGAAGATCGAAAGATCCGTGCCGTTTTTGTACAGTCTGAAAGCGAGGAAAAATTTTATCTGCAAGGTACTTTTGGCGAATACAGGGCGTACCCGCCGATATGGGAATGGTTCGACCAGAGCTGGACTTCGACCAAGGAATTGCACCTGAGTCCTCATCCAGGAGCCAGCCCGTTGGGTAGCTCCATGTTTCTTCAGCATAGTGGCCGGGGACTCATTTGTGCCCCTTTCAATCGGATGGCATACGGCGCCCACAACGGCCCGCATTCGGACTGGGGAAATCCGGCTCAGTGGATGACTGCTGCACCGGGGTATGTACATGCCGTCACCATCGGCGACATGTTGAATTCGATTTTTCGCGATTTCCGCTTTTCTGAAGGTCGGATGCGGTGACAGTATTCCGTAATCGTCCACTCCCACGCGGAGTCTTGCGCGGAAGGTTCGAGATAAGCGCCAACCTCATCGACGAGACACGTCTCGCACTGACGACATTTTACGCTGCTGGCCGTCACGAAGGAGGACACGAAGGAATATGCTATTGGGCTGGTCACGAAGAGCCCAACGTAACAAGGCTTGAAACCGTTGTCACCCCTATTGCTCGACATGGACAATATGGCGTGTTCGTTTCAGAATCTGCGTTCGCCGACGTAGCCCGACGAGCCCGGTCCATGGGGCTAGGCGTCCTCGCCCAAGTACATAGCCACCCGGGCCGCGACACTCGGCACTCCGATGGCGACGACGACCTTATCGTTATGCCATTCGAAAACATGTTGTCCCTGGTGGCTCCCAGATATGGCCGGTTTCTTCGCGCCATTTCGGATTTTTCAGTCCACCAGCTTCAGAACCACCGCTGGGTTTTGTGCGATAAGAAATCCGTTAACGCGTCTTTTCAGACGATGCTACCCTAATGACTGACGATCTTGTCTCCCAACGCGAGCGCTTCTATCTTGAGCGAGACTCTCGGACGTCGGACTATCTGAAGGGCGATTCACCGGCCAACGCGTCAGTGTCGATTCACGTCGCTGCTGACGCGTGTGAAACGCAATCTGGACAACTACTGGTCCTAACTCTAGTGAACCAGTTGGCACGAATCCATCGCGAGTTGAGATTCGTGCTTGCTGCGCCCTATAGGCCATTGCTGACCCCTGCCTTGTGTGGGGCCTCCACACTTGGCGATGAGGTATGCAGGCTGGCCCGACGTATCGACCCCTTTGGAAAATTCGAGCTCGATAAGAAACAATCACCTCCAGATCGCATCTCCATCGGTCTTGGGGCAGACTGTCGACGCGACCTCACGTGGTACCTGGGCTTCGATCGCTCGAATGGCATACTCGACAACAAGCCTTGCCAGGCAGGCAACAATGCCCCGGCAGATATGAGAGGCGCTGGTCTTGCTGCAACGCTCGGAGCCGCTGCAGCCATGAAGACAGCTCTAGGCTTTGACACTGTTCCGACAACGCTATCTGCTTGGAATTTTCGGAGCGGTGTCGAAGCGGACCCTGGCCCTACTGCAATGCCGCCAGTTAACGTGGGGCGCGGCCTTATTATCGGTGCAGGGGCCGTCGCCGCGGCTGCCGTTTACTGGCTAATGCAATGGGGAAACAGGTCATGTTGGACAATCTTGGACCATGATAGAATCGCACTTCACAACACCAATCGAGGCTTGCTCTTCTTCCCCACGGACGCCGGTTGGCCGCATGGTTCTCCTGTATCTAAGGTCGCTTGTCTGAGCCCATATCTCGGGAACGTAGTCGCAAGAGACGCGTGGTACGACGAAGCACCAGAATCTAAGCAGACTTTCGATACGGTACTTGTGCTGGCGAATGAGCGGGACGTAAGGTCGATCGTTTCCTCAAGAAATGATCCAGTACAACTACAGGCCACGACCGGTCAGTCTTGGCTCAGTCAGCTCCATCGCCATATCGCGGGGCGAGACGACTGCGTTCGATGCCGAACGGCCGATATTCGCCCACCAAAATTTGCTTGCAGCACGGCGCCAACCGCGAACGTTGATGAGCCTGATAGACCGGACTCAGCATTGGCGTTCTTGTCCGCTGCTAGCGGCCTGATGTTGGTGAGCGCTTTGCAGCACCTTCAACAAGGTGACTTGAGTATAGGCAAAACAAACATGTGGAATTGGGATTTTCGCAATACACATCGCATGGCTAGAGCGGCCTACTGCTCGTGCCGCGACGATTGTTCGACTGTCTTGAGTTTGCAAACCCGCCGGAAGATTGCACAGATGACATGTTGGGCGGATGCATCGTGGATCACATGAGGTTGAAGCGTTTGACAGCGCGGCCGTTGTGCGCGCCACCACCATTTGCGATCGCTAGTTTTCCAGCCGACTCATCATCATTTGGGAATTCAACGCCCGGTCGCTTTCCGGCCCTAGGGTCACGTCCTGCTTGCACGCAGAGGGGCCTTTGCTCAAGGCCTCGCGATTGTCGCCATCCGCGTCGTCGCATGAGATCACAAATGACCGGAATGCCAGCATTGCCAGTAGCGTGTGCAGCGCTTCCGGCGCATCGTTCCAATCTCAGAATCAGTCCGACCACATCTCGGCAAAACTGAGGCGACAATTGGCTTCCCGCAATAGAACGGCGCCGTCGACAAGGCGAACCAGGCGATCCTCGAAATCGGTGGTCACCCTCTTGCGTCTTGCATCCAATAGATGGAATGATCGGAGGGGATCGTCGGCAATTACGCCCTTACGCTCCTGTTGGCTCGAATCAAAGGTGGCTCGATAGTGACCTACGCCAAGGTCGCCACATCGACTTTAGCCTATCCGCGAACTTGCGGAGCTTGATGAATATTAACGACAATCTAGACATTCTTCGGATGGCTCGAATACGAGCGGCCGCTACGCTAATTCAAGTCTCTTTCACACTTGAAAAAGCTAGCGAAATTCTACTCGCCAAGTTAGACTCGCAACATTGATTGCAATAGGAGGACCCATGACCGTAGGTGTTGTGATTCTTTGTAGTGATGGCATTGTAGTTGCGTCTGATAGCCTTGCGACATTCAGTCGCGGTGCTCCTGTCGCCCGGAACAAGAATAAAGTGCACATCATCCGCCACGATAATCTTCGTCATCCTATCGCGTTAGTTGGGGCGGGAATGAGCGCGTTTATTGACAAGTTCATAGACCGCGCAAAGAGAGAAGGTATCATACATGCTTCACAGGAGCTGAACAAGAAATTGGATATAGTCGACTTTGTCGAAAATGTTGGAGAATCAATTTGTTTGCTTTTGCTGAAGCAATATGTGATTGATCGAAGCCAGTTTTTTGGTAGCCCTGTTAACGATTATAGTCTTTCACTTGTCGCCGCTGGAGCTACTATGGATGGTGAGATGCGGTGCTACCATATTCATGGGTCAGGATTAGCGGAATCAATAGAAGGATACGGAACTGTTGGCTCCGGCGCGGCTTACGCAGAATTATTTCTACACGGTTTCTTGCCTGAGCCAGATAAAGTAAACGTTGATGAAGCGGTTAAAGTTGCTTGTTATGCGATCAAAGGTGCTGAAATAATGGATCCGAACGTCGGTGGTGATGCAAGATTGTGCAAACTTGTCATGTCAGGAGACCAGTTGATTGCTGAATATGTTCATCGACGTTCGATACCGCACTCTGCTAAAGCGAAGATCGAACAAGTACTCCAAAAAATTGGTGAAGAAATGAAGGAAATCGTCGCCAATACAAGTAGTCCACAAAGTCCGTAGAGGTCATGGCAAGTTAACTAGTGTCACCCAGTAATCTGGTCATGAAAATGTACAAGCGGCACCATTTTTCACCCGACATCATAAGTTTTCGATCTGGTTGTACGCATCAGGATGCGGCGAACTTCCCCGTACCGCGCGACTCACTGACTACCGCCAAGTTGGCGGCGGATAAAATGGAAACGATGACGCTGATGCTCGGCGGCCTAGGCAGCGGCCAAGTCGCAACGCGGGCGCGGGCGGTGGGCAATCTGCTGCGCAACGGTCCGTGGGTGGGCGGACAGAAAGCGGCCCTGAAACTGAATCTGCCAGAGAAGGACCGAGGCATTTGTGGTGCAGTGGTATGAGGGCACCGGCAAGATGAAAAAGCTTAAGAGGGCGCGGGCGCTGCTTGATATTCGGGGGTTCGATGACAGGGGGTTGGCCCCGGCGGCACAAATGCTAGCGTCGGAATTGGCCAGTAATGGCGAAACCCTGCAACGCTTTCTGGTACGCAACGAGGGTGTGGCTGATGGTCCGTTGACCCGCAAGGATGCGCGCGAGATGCGTACAGCGTTCAAAACGACGGTGCTGGTGGGGACGAAGGCTCGCTCGCCTCGACCATGAGAAACCTTCTTCGCATGGCTGGCGAATCGCGGCTGCTCCGCACGGTGCTCGTGGGCGACGGCAAGCGACTTGATGTCTGCCTATGTTCTTTTGGCGCCTATCAATTTGGTATCATCTGCGCTGCAGAGAATCAAATCAGCCCTAGATTTCGCGATGCCCGTCACTAGGATGCGCTCATGTTGATGCCTAGAGCCAAGAGCCGTCACACGTTATCCACGTCTATTCCACCTGCGGTGGGATAAGACGGGACAGTACCTCGCCCGCTATGACGACAGAGCGACCTAAGAAAGCCAAGGCGGGAGTCCTTGTAGTAGGTACGAAATTGAGGCGATTGCGGAATCGCATCTGTTGTTGACGCGGTAGCTCTATGCCGAAAAAAAGATCTAGGCGTCGTGTTCAGAAGTTCAAACATACTGAACCAGTAGAAGGCGATCTACGTTCCGACGACCCCAAAACGTTGCTCCGAACTCATCACAAATTGCAAAGTGCTGTTTCGAATCTTCAAAGAAAGGTAACCGAGGGCAATGTTGTACTCGATCTCAGCAATTGTGAGGAGATGGATCCGGGTGGTTTGTTGTTGACGATGTACGCTTTTGCGCAAGTATGGAGAAATGACAAGTTGTCTCTCTGGTTTCGGAGCAGCGGGGCCGTCCAAGCGTACCTGATAGAGAACCTTGATCATTTCTGGGAATCGCGTCCCGAGCGCTTAAATGAGCCTTCAGACGAATTTTTGCTTCGCCAGATCAAGAATAGAGCAGAAATGGTTCAAGATATTAATCAATATGGCGATGGCCTCAGAAGCGCCTCTTACAGTTCAGACAGAGAAGTAGCAATTTGGGAAACTCAGGTTGGCGAGCTTACGACAAATGGTTTTCAACATGGAGCGGCCCTTGATGCGGAAAAAGAAAAAGGCGATCCGGTTATGAATATGGTGGCTGGAAAAGCGTATGAGAAGAGAAGTAGGGTCGAAATGGGTGTATTAGATTTTGGTGCTGGAATTCCCCGGGTCATTGAGCGGGTGGCGCCGGATAAAATATGCAAGGGTGGAGACGGTAGACTAATTGAATACGCCTTAGAAAAAGGAATTACTTCTCGTTCCGTTTCGGAAAACCAGGGTGCAGGACTTCATGGCATTGTGAATGCAGTCAACGAAAACCAAGGGCGTTTATTGTTGCTCTCTGGAAACGGCTTAGTCTACGTAAGAAACGACTGTATCAGCAGTCAGAGGCTAGAAGGAACGGTCGAAGAACCGACGTTGGCTGGAACATTAGCAATTATCATTCTAAACTTACAGGGAAGAGGCTGATTATGACTACACAAATAAAAGGTGTTGAGATTGTAGAAAATCGTTTTCCTCCTGAGGAGGGTGCCGAATTGGCGAAAACGCTTCTAGAGTCGGAGGTAGACTGGGACGAGTTGGAGATCGATTTGAAAGGTCTCCCAGCAAGCCTTCTTATTTCTGCGTTTTTCAATGGTTTTCTAGCGGTCATTAGTGTAGAACGACCCGAATTATTTCCAAAAGCACAGAAAATATGTTGGGAATTTGACCACGATTTTCAGTACGAAAACGCTGCTCGTTGGATGGAGGGATTTGAGAGGACAATTGAGAGAGAACGCGAATGACTTGTCAATTGGCCTTCTCGAGCAGTATCGGTTCTGTCATGTTTTCGGACAGCCAAGTATCTACGCATAGCGTGGAATATCATGGGGTTCAAAAGCAATTTATCGGAGGAGATTTTTTGTTGGGTGGTGCAGGGCATGGAGGGGTCATAGGGGAAGTTTTTAAGTCATTGCGCGATCCCGCAACCGGTGATTGTTTGGTAAAGTCTACGGAAGTCTCGGATCATATTGTCCGGTTTCTAAACACAAGAGTTACCGAGCAAGCCGCAGCCGCCAGCAGTTTCATTCTTATTGTGGCGCCTCAAGCGACCCAGAACCTAATTTGGGAGCTCCACCCGTCGACATTCAAATCTTTTGTCTTGAGGGGCAACATCGGTACCCTTGGTTCCGGGGCTGAACTCATTCAAATAGCCATCGAAAGAGACAAGAAGCTGGGGCTTTATTCTGCGCCAGAGGAATTGGTTGACATGGTGGTAGCCGGTGAAAACTATCTTGAGGTCGCTACGCAGAGCCTTACGGTCGATGCTCAGTTTACCTTGGGAATTTTGCACTCCGACAAGGCTTACCTAATGGGTGATTCGAAGATAGATATTGTGTATGGACCGCCAGCCATCGTTAAGTGTTGGAATGATGTTGCAGCACGATATAGAGTTATAGCGGCGCATGCGCAACAGATCCGCGGTGAGATTCGTGCAGCTCAGCGAGCGTTATCATCAATTCAATTTGCTGGGCTCGACCGAACGGCCATTGACATCATTGAAGCAAGTCAGTCATCTATAGAAGTTAATAGAAAACAATTGCACCGAAAGATCGACGACTTTTGTGCTTGGTATGATAGTCTTCTTGGCCGTTAGATTCTGGCCTGGCAGGGCGCTCAGTTCTCGGCCGATAGAGTCTTTTAAACGTTGTTTCCGTTGGTGTTAGAGAGTAGAGATGCTGTGGTGGAATGGCTCTCTCGCGGCGGCGCGAATACAGGCTGGATAGGAGAAACACCTACAGCGTGCTGTCTCTGAAGTTGGCGGTTTCCCGGTGTAGCGCTTTAGTCGCCGATGAATCTCAAGAAAGATCGGGAACGATGGTCGAGATGAAACGGTGGAATTGCGCGAAAGTTTTCGCGACCGGCCGCGACCATGTCGCGGACAATGGGTTGGGCAGCAAAAATGGTGGCCTGGGCGAGTTTTTCCACTTCGCCGTGATTGTTGTCAGCGCCAGGTAGATCAGCTTCGTGGCCGCTTGGTCGCTGGGGAAATGCCCCTTGTTCCGAATCGCCTTGCGGACCTGGCTGTGCAGACTCTCAATGGCGTTCGTGGTGTACAAGATCTTGCGCACCTCCGGTTAGAACCGGATCGAATCGGCCCTGACGGTCCCGAAAAATGTCCAGCACGATCCGCTCGCTGCCGATGTCGACCGTCTTGCGGAACGTGCCGTTGCGGTGGTTGCCGGCTTCGCGTTCGGCCGGATCGCCGAGATGAACGTCCATCTCAGTACCCAGCATGCGTTCGGCCAGGGCCTTCTTCAGCTCCGTGGCCAGTCACTCGAAATCCAGTGTATCGTGAGCCTCTCGCTTGGCGATCATCTCATCCAGCAGCTCACGCGAGGTGCCGTCGTCGTCCTTCTTTGCCATACCTTTCTCCTTTCGAATAGTTCTTGGTATGGCTCGAACACACAAAAATCTTTACAGGCTCGTGCCGACCGGCGCCTCGATTCGAATGTGCTTGTTGACGGTCTTGGCAATCTTGCTTCCTCTCGCGTTTTGTCTCGCAACCAGAGTCATTCACTCCAAACATGGCAACTCAGAGCTCCTCCAGCATGCGTGTCAATTCATCGAGGTCGGGTGGCACATCTTTCGGCCCCAGGCTGACACAAACCCACGGGCGGATTTCCTCATGCGGCGCCCAGATGAATGTGCGGCCCAACGTGAAAGGCTCGGTGTAGTTCACGGGATCGTCGATCTCCAACTCCATCAGCAGGTCATTCGATCCAGGCTCGCGCCAATATCGTTCCGTGACCCGGCCATTCGGACTGACTGGCCGCCCATTGCCGCTCAGGACGCCACCTGACATGTGCGTCGTTTCGATGATCAGGACGTCTCCCTCCCACCGTCCCGCCGAATAACCGAGATGAGTGTTCGGCTGGCTTGCTGCCGGGGCAGTCCCACCCATGACGACGGGTCGGATGACACCGCCTCGCTCAAAATGAAACACGAGCATTCCGTCCTCCTCACGGATCTCCACAGGGTCTGGGGTCCAGAGGATTCTGGGCATGGGGTCCGTCGCACAGTCGTCCAGCCTTCTGGGGTCGAGTTCCGGGTCATGCTCATCGAATGCACGCTGCCCCTCCGCGGTGTAAGGGATCGCGTCGGGCTCGGTATCGGGCTCCATCGGGCGTCTGCCCAGGAGGACCTTCTGGACATAAATGCCGAAGAAATCCGCTCCTGGGCCTGCTGTTCCCTGAGCGTCGGCGGTCTGAGGACTGGCAATGCCCACCATTGCGCTCGCGAAAAACAGAAGCGTTTTCAATATGTTCTCCGTTCGGGAATCCGTAGACTTACGGCACTGGGTAACCCATATCGCCAGCGAATCATGTTGTCGCAAATTCGGGCTTATACGCAGCCCGAGGATGAAGTATAGACTGTCGATCAGGTGTGCAATGAAGCGTTCAGCCCTATCCATTCCGGTTGTTCTATTGGCGGCGGTCAGCGTGACGGGCGGGCTTGCCCAGGATCGTCACGCCTTGCCGGATGGTTTCGTGTATCTGGATGAGGCTATCCCGGATATCGTGGTCGAACTCAAGTACATCACCGATGACAATTTTGTCGGCCAACCCATCGACGGCTATCGGCATGAGCACGCGATCCTGTCCGCGCCGGCCGCCGCCGCGCTGGCGGAGGTCCAGGCCACGCTGCAGCCGTTCGGGCTCGGGTTGAAGGTCTTCGACGCCTACCGGCCCCAGCGCGCAGTGGATCACTTCGTCCGCTGGGGTGAGGATCTCGTCGATCAGCGCACAAAGCCCGACTTCTACCCCGATGTGGCCAAGGAGAACCTGTTCGAGGAGGGCTACATTGCCGCTCGATCAGGCCATTCGCGGGGTAGCACGGTGGACCTCACCATTGTCTACCGCGACGAGGCCGGGGTTGCCCACGAACTCGACATGGGTTCGGGCTATGATTTTTTCGGGCCGATATCCTGGCCCGACAGCCCAGCCGTGACGGCACAGCAACGAGCCAATCGCGCCCTGTTGCAGCAAGTGATGATCACTAATGGCTTCAACCACTACGCCCGGGAGTGGTGGCACTTTACGTTGGCAAATGAGCCCTACCCGGACACCTATTTCGATTTTCCGAACTGAGGACGTTTCCCCGCGCTGAGGGCATTGTCCCGCTTTGCGGATAATTACCCGGCTGAGCGG
>MKWU01006741.1_pt1 | contig 11451 bp, 7 predicted proteins | sample 809101 | NCBI WGS metagenome assembly MKWU01 (sample SAMN05860141, study PRJNA318959) | sponge metagenome | host: Aplysina aerophoba | place: Slovenia: Piran, Adriatic Sea, Gulf of Piran | collected 2013-05-07
ATAAAAATGCTTTTAAAGAAGACACTAACCGCTGCAGCTTCCTTTGGTACAGAGCTGACGCGGCACCATATTCTGACTGTTTGGTTTGGTGGCAGTTATGCCAAACCTATAGAGAGGAATTGGCTTGAATGTTACTAGCTTTAGGGCCATACATGGCCTTGCAACGTACCTTCCAGCCATTCAGCACTTTCTGGCACAGGGTTCTGGCATAGCAATTGTCAGCCAGCAGCTGTTTATGCTTCTTGTACCGTTTCATCACAATATACTATGTATAAAGATACATATTTGGAGATGATATAATTTACACTAATCAGAACAAATACAACATTATACTAGCATCTAATATAAACATTACACTCACACATGCCATACAGCTATTCACATTCAATCTTTGTAAACTTTTGTTTAACTTGCAATTTTTAGGGTTAGTACAAGCAACCAGAAGCTCAATCACACATCAATAGACTAGAGATTGGAGGATGTAACAGCAGTGTTCATAAAGCATAGTGCCATACATGAACCTCATTCTCTGCATGGGATCTTGGGCTTAACTACATTGGGTAGTATGGTGCTTAATGTCATACTGTATATAACACATCAATTGTTGCAACCACATCAGAACAGGGAAGGAGCATCACACGGCTATTACTAAATGTTACAACAGATGAGGCACCTTGTTTGCTACCACTTTACATTTACTGCATGTGACCCGAGGGCGTAAAGCACCTGAGGGCATGTGTAGTAAAATAAGCAATACGCCATAGACAGCATGTAGTAACTAGTACATGTTTGCTACAGTTTTTCTTTATATGCTTTTCTGAGGTTTTAGACCTACTGGACCAAAGGAAGTCCGTACAATGTTCTGTAAAATGGCTTGAGCGACAACTGATTGCAATTCTCTTGTTCAACTACACAGTTGTACGAACATTCTCAGGCTTTACAGTAGGTAACTACGAAACTATCGGGACACAGCTAAGAAGTAACGAATGATTGGAGGATGCTTCTTGCTATTGCCATCATCTTGAGGTTCTCATACTGCAAACGATGCTGGCCACTCAGATAAAACTTGATGTCCCTTCATGCCATGCAATGCCAGAAGTTGCTGCACAAACTACACAGCCTGAGAGCTTTTAGAATAATTCCTGAATGCTGAAATGAACAGCCATGCTCGGTGCAGCTGAGCAAAACCAATACTAATGGCTAGTGCAAAGTCATATGAGGAGATTAATTGATGCGACATTCGCTTTAAAAAGGTGATCCTCATGTTGAACATGACTGTCACATTGTGTAAATGCAGCTCCTTTTGCGAGGGTAGCAATTTCTTTGGTAGAGTCTGGGTTCAACACTAAGTCAGTCATCATATCTGGCAGCCAGTCCACCCAAATAGTCGAATGAAGAAAATTTTACTTAGTTTATCTGGCAACCGAACAAATATTCGACTATTTGGATATGTAGCAGTCAAGATTATAATGGCAATTTATACCTCAAGGTGATTTTGAGAAAAAGGCATCTAAAGTTTCTTGACGATTTTGTCCAAAAGAATTGATGATGCTGTAGATTGCCTATATATGTACACTTGTAGTGCTTTCAATGGACATCCTACTGGTACTTGTGTGATATAAGTACAAAGTTGTAGTGCATGAAACACGGCGGCTAGCTGGCAGAAGATACACAAGGGAACGGACTTTCCCTCAGGGCTAGCACCCTCTTATAGACGCACGCACTCACACTGTACACATCCTATTCGAAGCGAAACTCTGTTGCAAAGCACTGGCACTTCTCACAAATGACCGAACTAAGTATGCTCGTTCCTCCTTCGTGTGTACGTCTCATTCTTTGCCATATCCTCCTGTCACACTACAAAATGCCTTAGCAATAGTTCTTGACACCCTGAGTAACCTTTTACGACTTATTGGACTAGAAATGCCTATAAATCACCACAGATTCAAAATGTACAAGGTCTCTGGTGCCATTTTCATTTCGTCATTGTACACATACAGTCATGCATATACGTAATACACAACTACTCCTATGGGTGCACATTTCCTTACATTCATCCATGCCTGCCAGACAACACCCATACTCCTTCGTCTGTGGTAGACCTCAGACACTTCTCTGTTCTGATTTCTGCAGAAGCAAACGGACACGCATATGTAACACTGTAGCAAAGTAACGATGTAACACTATTAGGAGCTGATAGTTGTGTGCTGTTATATATAGGCTGTTACACAAGGACTAAGAACTATTGCATAATCACTTAGCTATATGTGCCATGTTGTAGCGCGCATGCTCAGTTGAAATGATGAGTTGGAGCACGTGGTGAACGCTACAGTGGAGGTCCCGCCAAGACTCGTCTCCCCAAAGTCCTTGGACGACGTTATCGGCAAGTTCGAAGACATCTCAGGACTCCACGGCTGTAGCTCCTCTGGGTAGGCACCCGACGGAGCTAGAATCATTGCCGCCTGCGGTTTTTGTAACTGTTTTGGGTCGCTTCGACGTCGTAGGGTGAAATGGCCCGGCTCCACCGGGAGCTAGAGGGCCTGTGAGTTGATAGCCCTACTTTTACCTTGCGCCTTTAACCTGTGTGGTTATCGTTAGCCTGCCTGTGTGGCCATGGCTGAATTAGAATTTGGCGGAGGGGAGAGCGACCTGAGTGAGGGCGAGCAGGAGGCGCTTACCGGCCGAGTTCTGCCACTGAACTCTAAGTGGCTCACTGCACACCATCTGCGGCAGATTTCAGAGGCGCTCCAACTTCCCACATCTGGGTCGGCTGACCAGGTGCGGCAGCCGATCGAGGGTAAACTGCGTTCAGACCTGGACAGGGAGCCCAGCAATGTTTAGGTGGTCATCAAGGAATGCTCTCTAGTGGAGGTCACTTTGGCCCTGACAGATGAGAGTGAGCAGTTTTTGGTGACGTCTTCCCAGATGAGACCTGGTGAAGAAGAGAGGCAGGCAGTCCTGGAGGAGAATGCTGCCCTGAAGGATGCGCTCAGTGGAGCTCAGACCTTGCCCAGGAACTGAAGACCGTGGCGAATCTGCAGGCAGAGTTGGCGACGTACAAGGAGCAGGGACATGGAGACCTAGCTGCTGAAGTGAAGAGGCTGAAGCTGCAACTGGAGGAGCAGAAAAGGAAGAACAAGCGGATGTGGAGGCTGCAGTGCACTCAAAGTCAAGAGCAGGAAGACGTGATTGCCCAGCAGCAAAGGGAGATTGATCGACTCAAAGGAACCCGCAACCGGGATGAGTCACCTCTTGTAGTGGAACCTATCCCTCTTGTTCCTGACTCGGACGGGACCCCCCTCGCTAAGAGGTTCCCGAGCAGCATGGTCCTGATGTCACACATTCGGCTACTTCCCGTCAGGGGCCACAGTAAGCCATCTCTCTGCCATCTCCATCGGTCTCAGGAGTACAATCAGCCATTTTGCCACCTAGGCTGACAGCAAGTATTACTGTAAGAGAATTAATGCAGAATCACATGTTCAGGGTCCCAGATGGCCTTCTGTGTCCATCCCACAGTGAGTGACCTGCTGGCTTTCTTGACTGTCGTGAGCCCCTAATGGCCCTGATTGCCGAACGGAGTAGGGCAAACGAAATGCGGCATCTGATCAAATGGAGGACTTGTGAGAATGACATCTTTTTCCTGTTGGACAGGATGTCAGCAATTCTCTTGAAACAGATGGTACACTCTCTGGCCATACCTCCAGTGGATGCAAAAACCAAGGAGGTGAAAGCTCCACGCTCAGCATACTCCCATTTCTTTTCCATTTCGTGCATTCGGTAGAGAGAGATGAGGTCCTTTTGGCGGTAGGAGGGGGCAATCAGGTAGAAAACCCTTATGTCGAAAAAGGCTTCCTGTCCTTTGCACCAAAAGTTGCTTGCTCTCACATCCATTGCATGTAAGGGTAAAGCCCCACCATTTGACACATTCTCTGGTGAAGACCCCAGAAGTGTGCCTCGATGATTGGTTCCCTTCCCTCCAACGGGCATCTACCTGGAATGGCTGGACTGAGGAAGAGGAACTAATGCAGCTAGCTGGCAGCCTCAGAGGACGTGCTCTACGGGAGTGGACCCCTTTGCCTGACTCGGACCGCACTAATGTGAGGTCAGGAGTTGAAGCCTTGCATAACCGCTTGGAGTCTGGGGTAAAGGCAATGGCTGCCCAGGACTTCCGGCATTGTGCACAGAAGGAGAAGGAGGGAGTCAGTGATTTTATTTGTCGCTTGGAGAAGACATTTTGCTGGCCTATGGGCACGAGGCCAATCCCTCGAAACCCGAAACACCCTGCTGTACGGACAGCTACACGAAAGTCTGCCTGCCTCTACGTTACATGGAATCACCATCCGTATCTGGTGCTACCAATTACAACTGCCTATGTGTAGCTGCCCGCAATGAGGAGCGACGGCAGGCAGAGCTGCAGAAGAGGAGATCTTATCAGACTTCCACTCAGCGCCCACCAGCATCCGGATCTTCTCACTCCGGCTCGATTGTTGCCTAACCCTCACCAGTCTGAAGCAGTCAGGAATTTTCCAGTTCCCACCAGCGTCACTGGAGTGTGTCAGTTCTTGGGACTTGCGTCCTATTACCACCGCTTCATTGGGAGCCTCGCTAAGATTGCCTCACCCTTGCACAGATTGACAAGGAAGTCCACGGAGTTTCAGTGGACAGACGAGTGCCAAGCCGCTTTCGATTGGCTGAAAGACAAACTGACAACCGCTCCAATCCTAGCATTTCCAAACTTTGATTTCTGCTTCGTGCTGGAGACTGATGCATCCATCCAAGGTCTGGGCGCTGTCCTGTCTCAGAAGCAGTCAGATGGATTGCTGCATCCAGTGGCTTACGCCAGTTGCTCATTGTCGCCAGAATGCAATTATGGAATTTCAGAGTTAGAGATCCTTGCTGTTGTGTGGGGCATTCAACACTTCCACGCATATGTCTATGGTCATCATGTTACCGTGGTCACAGATCACACAGCAGTGAAGGCCATCCTACAGTCCCCTAGCCGCAATGGCAAGCACGCAAGGTGGTGAACGAAGATCTTTTCAAGTGGAGTCGGGAAGGTTGACATTGTCTATCGCCCTGGGAAAGACAACGATCGAGCCGATCCCTGTCCCAGAACCCCCTACCATCAGACAGGCAAGTGGTTGCTGATGAACTGCAGGTGGCTCGCGTGGAGGCTACAAGGCGGCCAGCCGAGATTCACTCATTGCTGGAATCAGAGCCGTTTTCTGCCTGCAGTAGTGACTTCAGTACTCAGCAAAGGAATGATCCTGAGTTGAATACCATCATCAGATTCTAGGAGGACAAGGAGCTACCTGAAGATGAGAAGCTCTCCGAACAGGTTGTGCTCCACGCAGCTCAGTTCTGTGTTGACCACTCAGTGTTGCATTACATGGACCCCAAGGCTGGCAGCCTGGGGAGGGTTGTCGTTGATGTCAGGCCACTTCTCAGGGAACAGGCTGTACAATACCTCCAGCGTATATGGTGGTGGGACACCATGTATCGAGACTCCTTGGAGTTTGCTAGAAATTGTGCTGAGTGTGCAGCTGTGAGAGCATCAGGCAAGCTGCAGCAACCACCTCTACACCCCATAGCAGTCAGTCGCCCCTTTCAGATCCTTGGAGTGACACTATGGAGCTACCTCTCACCAAGAGTGGGAATCGGTACACTATTGTCTTCCAGGACTTCTTGAGCAAGTGGCCCTTTGTCTTCGCAGGACCGGACCAGAAGGCCACTCGTCCATCTCCTGACCAAAGAGATTGTTCCAGTCTTCAGCGTGCCAGATGCATTTCTCTCCAATCATGGCACCAACCTCCTTTCACTCATCATGAGGGATGTCTGCGAGTTGCTGAGGACCACCAAGCTGAACACAAACCGCATACCACCCACAATGCGATGGGATGGTCGAGAGAATGAACCGCACCCTAAAGGCCATTCTACGCAGACACACAAAGTTTGGCAAGCAGTGGGACCAGTTTCTGCCCGGCGTCCTATGGGCCTACCGTAACACCCCCCATGACTCCACCTTTGAGAAGCTATCGTTTCTGTTGTTTGGGGTTGATCTTCGTTCCCCAACAGAAGCTGCACTGCTGACTCCTCGTGACCTGGAAGGAGCCGACTTGTCCGACTACCGTGAAGAGCTTGTATTGTCCATCTTCTCTGCCCGTGAGTATGCTGTGAGGAGTATGAAAGAAGTGCAGAAGAGGTACATAGAGCAGTACGACAAGAAGACCAGGACAGTTCCCTTGCGGTGTAGGAACTGGGCCTTAGTCCGCTTCCCTAAGACAAAACCAGGGCAAGCAGAGGAAGCTTGCTAGACCATGGCATGGCCCCTATCGTGTCACCAACATTGATGAATCGGATGCAACTTTGGTGAAGGTGTACGTCCCAGAAGAGGGACCCATTCAAGTCCACTTGTCTCGTGTGTGTCCTTGCCCACCATGTCTACCAGCCGGTTTCTATTGGTACGGTGGCAACCGGAGGTGTCCAGGTCGGGTACTTCAATGGGTGGATCGTCTGTTGCGAGACGGCCCTATGAACCCAGACTCAGAGGAGGACGGTCAGGACACTGGGGGCTTGAACCAGTCTTCCTTGATTCAAGATGACCCGACTGGAGATGACCATCCTGAAGATGATTCTACTCCTCGCTACCGTCTTCGTGACCGCAGCACCATCGCGCCCCCCTTACGACTGATGACAGCTCGGGATGAGCTTCTCACAGGGAGGGAGTGATGTAACACTGTAGCAAAGTAACAACGTAACACTATTAGGAACTGATATTGTGTGCTGTTATATATTGACCGTTACACAAGGACTAAGAACTATTGCATAATCACACCTCCAAATGGGGGGGTGGCAGAAACAGAATTAGAATGATAGTGACTAAGTCCCCTTTCTTTCCTCTTGCAATTGCAGTTGTACTAGAGAACCCTATTAGTCAATGAATTGCAAAAGAGCGTCTAAGTAAGGGAGATGTAAATAAAGCATAGTGTTCTCATGGGAAATTACAAAGATACCTGAAGCCCTCAAAAACCAATAGGAGACTTTCACGATGACATCTTATCGATTTCATAGTCAATTTGGTGGCCATTTGCATTGTCAAAAAGGTTCAGTACACGTGGACGTCAAGCGAGTGCCGCCATGGTTTCACTAGGCTCATGTACCAGTCGTTGACCATCAGTGCAATGCCAGTTAGCTGCACCACCAATTGGTTCCACACAAAGATTCCAGATAGACTCTGGAGTAGGATTTTATTATTTCCCAGTCGAATCGTAAAGGAGGAAATGATGGATTGTGGCGATACAGCAATATAAATGGGTTACTGGAGAATGTAGCTATATTTGTGGCATACACTTGCTTAGGCATGCACTTCACTTACTAGCTCTCAATTTGGCGAGGTATTTCAAGGTGAGGCACGGCAAGTCACTACATACTGACCTTCATCTATGCTGATATATGGGCTCGAATATGGAGTATTTTCTTTCCAGGACCGAAGTAGTATAGGAAAGTGTCTTTGACAGATCCATCCGTGAAGTATTTGAATGCTTTCATGATTTAAATGCTTTCATACTATTTGAGTCAAAGGTTTTGCTGTTTGATATACAAATGTGCATCAATGTGAAGTCTGTTAATAAACATGTTTCCTTGCTCCAGCCAGTGGTGACCTGTTTGTATTGAATAAGTCTGTTGCTATACTCACTCACGGGTGTTTTCCAATCAAATGGTGTCTACGTCTATTGTGCAATCATTATAACATCATTTTAAAATGGGTCTATTTGTTCGCAGTACAACCACATTAGTGAAACCCAACTTAGCTGCAACAAATCTCATAAAACTAGTTTGCTGGAGTACTCTTTCAACTAGAGATTGACGACTTCTCCTACCATCCAATCGCCCGTTTCTGGCCATTGCATTCCTTGCTTGAACGAAAATTGCTAACCGTAAAACTGTTTGCTTTTGCTGACAAAGCAAGGAATCATTCTCTCTTCACAGTCTCGTTCCCATCCCACCATTTCTGCTAACAAAATGGCCGCAGAAAGGGTGGTCTGGTATTTTTAGGCCAATTCCTGCCATCTTAAATAATTCCGGTCAATCAGATCGCTGGTTGGTCACATGTCTACCAAAATCATGCTCGAATCCCGCTGGTTGTCGGTGACCAAAACATCGAAATTGAGAGGCAGTGGGACATTCGTTAAATACTCCTCTGCTACGAAATTTGATCCCAGTCGATAAATATCCATAATGAAAAAATCAACGTTTACACCTTGAGACTCGTCGTTTGGTAGACACATAGCCACATGGTGATCTGATTGGCCAGAATTATTTGGGATGGCAAGAGCCGAAAATCAGCCCAAAGATACCATACCACTGACCCACGGCCATTTTGTTAGCAGAAATGGTGGGATGGAAACGAGATTAGTTTCTCCGGCCATTCACCTCCTGTACTGCCTTCTCCCTTGCTACGTATGGAACCTAGCACAACGAAGTATTAGTAGCAACCACAGTATTGCCCACACAAGTAAGGATGGCTCCATTTGGTTCTGTATTAGCCAAAACTAATTTGGGTTACACACTAAAAATTTCAAACGGAATTTCTACTAATTCAAAATACTCTGAAGGGCACCTGCCGTTTGTCCAACTGCATGAGCTACATAAAACTACCTCTGAATTTTAAGGACATTTCCTTATATACAGACAGTTGGTGTAAGCTATAAGCATTATAAAACAAGCAATTGTTAGCACAACAGACACCTCTAACATTTGATAAGGATGACTTACTCCATTAACCTCGTTGTCTGCTGAGACTGCCAAACTCTAAACACCCGTAATATCACCATTCTGTTACAATAGTGCACAGCCTGTGCCTGCAAATGATATGAAAAGCATATTATGTATCATCATGCAACAACTGTAGATACCATATTATGCAGTAACTGCGGTGAGGTGACACAAATTAAATATGTACGTATATACTATATACGGTACATGTCACAAGTTACTTGAATTTTTCCGCCGAAATCCGCGGTTTTCCATCACGGAATTCCGTGAATCTTCGCAAAATTTTCCACAGAGTGTCCGCACCTGCTCTGCAAACTGGCCGCGGGAAGGTACCAACTGCGGAACACTTTCCTCGGAATACGGTTGTTTCACGTAAGCGGCGAGACCATTTTCACCCTCCTAGTGAAAGCAGCCTAGCTATGCAGAACGTACCACATAATCACGTACGTACGATATTCTGTTCTTTCCTTCTGCACACACAGAAGGAAGAGACAGTATCAGACACGCCTCAGCAAATGGTGAGCGGTGAGCCACACTACCTAGCGCCTTACTACGGACTCGAGTGGCTCGGCGCGAAGTCGAAAACATGGCGGCGCTGTACGTAGATACAGAAGCGATACTTAGCTCACGATTTTGAGTCCCAAGAGCGGTAGCTAGCGACTACAAGTGACGAGTAGCAACTAACGTGTAGATGGTGCCAACTTCCGCGCGGAATATTTCTCTTGCCGCGGATGCCACGCGACCGATCCGCAGAGCGTGCGCGGAAATTAACAACCTGCCGCGCGGCCATTTGCGGATTCCCGACGCGGCAAGCCTGCGGAAAGATTCAAGTTACTTGTGACATGTACCGTATATATACCTGCATTGCTGTTAATCTCTTCTCTTCCACTGTTCTGGTTCTCCACACTTTGAAGATGGCTTTCTTCAGTTGGCCATCATGATACACAATGGCCTATAGGTACATAAGATCACCAGTGACCATTAGACCATGAAACATGTGAAAAGATGTGGTCAGTTGTATGCAGCCGTGAGTATTTATTGCCAACAGTGCAGAAAATTGGTTACTACACTGCAGCAAATATGCAAGTACCCTAACTCCTCACTGTTAAGGAAATGGGAACCAACTACTGTGTGCTGACCATCAGCTTGGCAAACTTTGATATACAATAGAGCAAACACTTTGCAAGCATCTAGAGCACTCTCCAGAATTTTGATGAATGAAGAAAACTCACCATTGCTGTTATCAAAACAATTCTTAAAGAGTCTGAAGAAACCCCCCCTTCCATGTCAGATATAGAATTAGTGGGAAAAAAACACTACACATATCCTGGAAACTGTTGTCAATGCCAAAGTTGAATCTTTGTTCGAGTTAGGCTACAAGATGTCCATACAGGCTTTGCCATTGCCATTCTTTATGCAAAACTGATTTGACCTTGCATTTTAGAGAGTGGGTAATTTAATTTAATTAGCTCCCTGCTCACTTTTATACCACAGTTGTGCTCTTCCCAAAAACTAAGAAAGGTGCACTGGATCAGTCTAGTGAACGTAGAAGAATAGGGATCTGCAAACACTATTACTGGTGTGTGTGCGGCTGTGCATGTTCTGTCCGGTGGTCACCTGTTGCTACAGTATTGCCTACACCACGTGACCAAAGTGGAAGCATTCGAGAAGGGTATAGCCTAGGTTTACAGCCTGAAAAGGAATTTTAAGAGAGCAAAACCTGTGTGCCTTTCAAATACAACCTAGAGAGAACACTGCCATATCAAGTACGTTACTTCACTCACTCTCAGGTGTTCCTTCCCTCAAGCTTCATGCAGTGAATTTTGTAGTACAGCAGTGAGAGCATGCAGAAACTATTGCATATTGAAGTGCCCATTAGCAACAATTTTCATAATGCAGGTATGTGTGTAGAAGACTAACCCTCTCCTTCAGGAGCGCTCCTTCTTGCCTGTGGACTGTACAGTCCATCCAGATGTAAAACACAATGGCCAGAAGGCTCTCTCTGCGAAGGTACATCATGAAATCACAGCACAGCAAGATAATTGGTTGACTGCATCATTTACCACAACACATGAACTCAGCTCTGCTGGTTATTGGGCACATCATACTATTGAACATGCACATACCATACACAAATATGTATAATCATCTATGCGTTTTGCACCTTCGGTACTGCATTCCTTTCAATTTCAAGGTCTTTTCTTCATACACTTGGTTGTGATACTCCTTCCATGCAGAGAAGTACCTACAAAAGGTTCACAAAAATCACATTGCCACAGTTATGTCAAACAAAACACGTGCACATGTACACAAGCTTCACCATATCAGATAATGCACACAGTACATATCTGAAAGACAAATAGTCAAAAATGTAAGTAAGAGGTGCTACGTATGTTCTGAAGTATACCGTACCGATGAAACAGTTTTCTCTTGACTTTGTTGTCAACAAGCACTCGTGTGGCCTTCACAAAGAGCAGGGAAAATGTATGCAGACTTAATCGAGGACATATGTATACCATTCATAGCATACACCCACCAATACTTACCAATTCTGTTCGCTTCATGGAATGATACTGCAACCATGCATGGAATATTGTCTTCAGAATACTAGTTCTGAGTAACACAAACATGTATTCCACTGTCAATCAAAATTCGCAACATATAAACAAAGACACC
>MKWU01006743.1_pt1 | contig 11448 bp, 7 predicted proteins | sample 809101 | NCBI WGS metagenome assembly MKWU01 (sample SAMN05860141, study PRJNA318959) | sponge metagenome | host: Aplysina aerophoba | place: Slovenia: Piran, Adriatic Sea, Gulf of Piran | collected 2013-05-07
CGCAGGGCTAACTGCTCAACAACCCAGGTTGAGTCCCTGAGTAGGAAGTCCGGAAACTGTAGAGTCACCTGTGTGAATAAAGGCAGAGAAGAATAGTTGCCTGCACAGTACAGAGCTCGATTTTGTATTCAAACTAATTCCCAAGACACAAATATGCCATCCATGTACAGACAGGCAGACAGACAAACAGAGCTGTCTGGGAGACAGTGGAAACCACATGTCTATTACATTAACAGAGACTACTTGACTGCTGTTAGTAGTAGGGTATCTGGTATATATGTTTGACATGTTGTGGCCATATCAACTGCATATGTAAAATGTATGGGGTCAGCAGTGGAGGTGCGTACATAAGATATATACAATACACATGTTGCCGCACAAAATGTGTGTTGGCGTGTGAGATAGTAGGTGTAATGTGTATGGTGCATGTGTGGTTAATGGAGAGTACCCAGCTCAGATTTATGCTCATACAGCCATTCTGCCCATACATACAGGCATATGTACATATGTGTACACACAGCACTCTACTGGAACCAATTGGCGTGGACAACGAGCTAGATGTGATTAGAAGTGATTTAAAGGAGATTAAGGTGGCAAGGACAGCCACCGCACATAGGCAGAGGTGGTGAACCATTGAAGCAGCAGCTGTCCGCCAGCCCAAACAATCACTGGTCTAGCCAGAATGGCAAGAAGGGAGTGGGAATGTCATGTACTTCACAGAGAGTTTGCGTAGAAGAGACAAGCTGAAATCTTTCACCAAAAGCTGAAGGAGCTATGTAAGTGTTGCTTCCTTCAGGGGCAGTTCTACATATGCAGGTCTGGTTACAGAGTCATTTTTGTTGGATGCAAGTGTGTGACAGTGACAGCTGGTGATGCATGAGGTGCAATGTGATTAAAGAGCTGCTAATTAACAGTTTCTGAGGTAGCACATACGTACATCTGTACTATGAAAGGCTAAAAGGGTCTTGCATGCATAGAGTGGGGAGTGTGCGCAGTTCTCTGTTCAAAGGTTTTGACTCGCTAATGATGGCCCAGGAAAGGTAAGAGTGGCATTGGATGAATTTGTCTGCGTAGACAATTGTCATGTTATGTCTTCAGAGACATAGTATTTACGGCAGTACAATCTACATTTCAGTGATGTGACGCAATTCATTGCAGAGCGCAACGTGTGATCTGCACCAAACGTCATGAAGTTTTACTCTATGGCAACTTTCATTGCATTGACATTTTCAAGCACAAGTCATCATGACTCACAACTCATCCATTGCATTTTGTCATTAGTGCATTTACATATTACAGCTTCTGGGTTACTTCCAGGCTGGAAGAGAGCCCTTGTGAAACCCCCACACAAGGGTGGTCCTCGAGACACCTTTACAAACAATAGGCTATTGTCTGCTCTTCCCATTGGCAAGTAAGATCAAGAAGGAAGGGATCAGGTGACAGCCTATCTGGAAGATTACAATCTTCTGCTGCCTTGGCAAGCCGGATTCCATGCTGGTTACTCGATCACAGCAGTCTTACTGCAAGTAACTAAACATTTGCTCACAGCTCTTGACCAAGGTCTTGTGACTGAGCTCATTTCCCTCAACACTTCAAAGACCTTGCACATGGTCCACCACCAGCTGCTACTGGCAAGGCTAAGAGGTTTGGCTTTAACCCTGAAACCTGTGGGTGGTCACATTGTACAAGGTCCAAAAGAGGTGGGCCAGTTCTCAATAGCGAGAATCTGTGCGCAAGACCAAGTACTGATTTCTTCCAACCAGAGAAGGTCACTGTCCGCCCTCAATGTGCAGCTAGATGGTGCTTGTATTGAACAGGTCTGCATCTATGTAAACGTTTCTTGGTGTGATGATCAACCAGTCACTTTCCTGGAGCAGCCACATTGAGGTCTCCAGCACAACATCTAAGGGGATTAAGTCTCCTTCGGGCATTGCTTGGCTCCTGCTGAAGCATGTCTTTGTTGCTTCTACAAGGGCTACATTCTACCAGCCCTGACATGTGCAGACACTGCCTAGCCATCCTGCACATGGGCGGAGAGAGACTAACTTGATCTTCGTGAACAATGCTCCTCGCATCTCCTAGGTATGTATACACATATATACGTACGTATGTATGTAGGTGAGGAGGTGTGTAGGTATGTATATATGTAGGTGCGGAGAAGCATCAGCCTCTGTCGCACACCGTGAGCTTGGGTGGCAGTATGGCAAGCAGTGGCTACGTGAATCGCAGGTGGTCTGTGGATGTGTCACACAGTGTACCCGCACATGCAGCACCTGCATGGCCTCCTGTCTGTGCAGCCCACACATCCGTCCACCTTCACAATCTGCAGTCAGCAGCAGAGTGCCTAGCCAGGTCTGAATTGGGGAAGAGGTATTTTGCTCTCAAAGGGAGAAGTTGAATCGTCTGCCGCTTTTCTTGAAGGTTTTAGAGAATCCTACAACATTTATCACCATTGTACAAACCATTATCTAAACTAATCTCCCACTGTTGTTATCTGATGACAATTGCATACTCTTACTGGAATGCTGCGGGACATACTGCTCAGGGAGAAAGGCAACAGGAGAAGAAGGAGCAGCGACCAAGCTCAAGCTCGAGACCCACACTCTAACGAGGAGTTCCAGCCACACAAGCTATCGATCCTGGTTGCAATCCCTGTCTCCCATCCCACCGATACATAAGAGCAATGGGGACAAAGGTCACTGGTCCTTTTTCTCCTGTCGCCTTTCTTCTGAGCTGTGGTGTCCTGCAGCATTCCAGTACAGGTTCACCAGCTCACAAACACATACTGCATAATTGTGTACTTTCTTACTCAATCCATTGTACGTACGTATGTACATACATATATCTTTTATTACAAATGTTATAGTAGCTTTTTCAACTCTTTACAAGGTAATTGCTAATCATATTATTTCTTCACTATTACACATGACTGCATTATGACTGGAAAGTAGCCAACTTGGCTAAAGTTCCTCCAGGCTACACAAAACTCGAAAATGAACAAACAAAGCAACAAACAAGAAACCCAGGTCATGTGGCAAGGAGACCGATTTGGACGAGTATTCACTGACCTCACTTTCAACAAATCTAGCACTGCCCAATTACAAGTGGCATTATCACTCTCCATTTATTGTCCCCGGCTGCAAGGCAAAATGAGGTCTAACATTGTCCAAGACAATGTGTTGCTGACAGCGACACACTTGGCACAGCACTTGTCAGCCATCTTCAACAACCACTGCCTACGCACGCTCCCCGCTTACCCACAGTGCACATCAGCTGTCATTACTTTAAGCTCTGCACTGCCAGGGCCCAGACTGCAGTATGAAATGTACATACAGCTGCTTGTTTTTCAGAATTTGAGGAGGTGGTTAAACGTCTTGAAGTTCTGCTTCAATGCCACCTACCAATCCTACAGAGGGGAAGTGTACCTTCGGAACTACCATGGGCTCACCAGTTTCAGTGTTGGCTACCTACTTGGTAATGGAAGACGTGGAAAACAGCGGAGTCAGCACCTGTGAATTCCAACCCCCTTCTGGGTATGTGGCTGATATCCTAACAGCACTTCCATGAAGCCTGATCCTGCGGTTTCACCGGCACCTGAACTCAATCGAGCTTACCATCCGGTTTATCATCAAAAGGAACTGAAAGGAACACTGCCCTTTTAGCCACACTGGATAACTTATCACAACGATGGAACCTTCTCAACACCAGTGTTTTGTAAGAAGACCGAAACGGACCAGTATCTCCATCTTTCATCACACCACCCACTGGTCCACAAGGAAGTAGTGGCCAGCACCTTGCTCACTCAGGCGGACAAGATCTGTACACCCACTCCAGGCAGGCGTAGTGTACCGGATTTTGTGTGGCAGTTGCCCGAAAGAGTACACTGGGCAAACAGGAAGGACACTGGACTTGAAGTAGCACGGGAGGGCCTTGGTGTCAGGGAATGTCACACAGTCAGCATGACACGCAGCAAGTGAGATGCACAACATTGAGTGGGAGATGGCGGAGATCGTGGAGCACCATTCCGCTACGTACCTCCAGAGATGTGCCTTGGAAGCACAGCATGCCAGGATGGAAGCCCAGCGATGAAGGCCCATTGCCATCGATGTACAACCTACTACACTGATTCGACTTCTGAGATCGGTCCATCCGATTCCCCAGCTAGTGTATGTACAAGAAGGGTCCTATCAGCTGTTTGTTTGTTTTATACCTAGATATACATATACTGAATTTCAAAAAATGGCTGCTGGCATCAAAGACTCACAGAATTGCATCGACCTCTTGATAGCCTCTTATACTTTCTACTTCTAGTTTTATTAGCCTTATTACATTCACTCTAATATTACATTACCTGCAAATTTTCCCACAACTGTACGTGTACAAAAGTCTTGTAGATTATAATTTCACTGAAGAGGGACCTAGATACGAGCAAAACGTTTGATTAGATCCCTGAGGGATTGATCCAGTTCATTTACTGTCTAGTGCAGATACAAGAAGGATCATCCTATCAGGTCTTTGCTTGCTTGTTTTATATCATTTGATATGTACCAATTTTAGAAAATGGCTGCCGGCATCAAAGATGGCCTGTGGCTATTGGCATACACCCTGGTTTTGATTGTGCAACATGAGTCACATGAGAAATACCTACATCAAATGTGTGGCATGTACTAACATGTTGCTATGGTGGTTAACATGGCAGTAAGGTGTGAAATGGTTGAGGAAGTACACTCATCTGCCACAATACATGGTGGTCACAATGTTTTGTACTTGCAACCTAAATGCACCTACACAGTAATTTTATCATAACAGCCAAAGACCGAGGTGCTGGTGTGGGGAAAATGAAGCTGTCATCAACTATGTAGAGGGTTGTTTATAAATTGGGGTCAAAAGCCATTTACTTACTTATGTAAGTATGTATGTAACTCTAATTTTCTGTCTGTATGCAAAAACATTTCAGAAACAAAGCTTCAAATGGTAAAATATGTAAACTTCAAAGCTTTTCTAGACTTCAAAGGGTAGTACTGTAAGTCATCAACCTTTCATTCAAGCCCCAAGTACACTGAGCACTACTCTGCCTCAAGTCACCGCCACCAGCCACTGAGCACTACTCTGCCTCAAGCCACCACCACCAGCCACTGAGCACTACTGCAGAAAAAGGAGTGTACCCCAACAGTGTGCACCACTTGATCAGAGCATGGGAGGTCACTGTACAGGTCTTGGTCCAGCTTGTCAGTCAACAGAACCAGTCCTAGTATGACAATGATCGTTCAAAGCAAGCATCTTGCAGGGGTGCAAAATGTCAGCCCAAGTTTAAGGTTGTGCATGCCCTGCTGACATTCAAATTACGTAAATGACACACACACACACCAGTACCTTATGTACGTACCTTCATGAATCTCACTAATAACTAGAGCCACACCCACTAGCTCACAGCTCAAAACATATATATAACTCCTGAGTTTGTGGGTGTGCACTCTGAACCAAGGCACTATAATATAATTATCTCCCCAATGATAATATACAATTGTAATGTGTGTAGTTTTTATGAATATATTCATGGCTGAGCAGCTGGTGTTTCAGCATTGCGGTCAAAGGTGTTCACACTGACTTGAATGACGCTGGTAGTCTATCTGGTAGTTCAAAGTGTGATAGAGTTTATTGGCTTACAGAGTGTGAACGGAACTGCAGCTGCAGGTTTTGTTGCCCAACAACACTACGTATGAGGATGAGAGCGAACAGCTCTTACCTTGGATTGAATAATGTACGTACATACAGTAAGTTGACTCAAGGGGGGGAGGTGAGTAGAAGCCGTGAGCAAGTGGTTGTAGCTCTAGTAACGTGAGTGAGATTTTAAGTGTTGATGGTAACCAGGTGTGTGTGTCACCAAATGTGGAATGACAGCAGTGCACACGCACACACACACACATACGTGACACTGGCTCTAAAGTCATAGAATTCCTGCTGAGAATGCAACCTTACAAGAAGCTTCCTCTGAAGGGTGTTTGCCACATTGGGGCTTGTTCAGCTGACTGGGCAGCTGGCTGGTTGGCTGTTACTTGCATGTGTGCCAAGACCACATTGCCTACCCATGCAAAGTGCCAGACGTGTAAACTGTTGGTGCAGCCCTTTCAAACAAACATTCAAACATTACTGTTCTAAATGGAGCTGTTTTGCCTTCCAACTGACTAGTTGCGAGCTTCCAAAATGTTTTACCTCCTTACAACTTACAATACAATTCCCGTAGCTACAAAATACTTCTAGCACCTCTGAAGAATGTAGCAGTCAGCTGACAAAATGTTTGGTGAATCAAAAATCTACAGCTAGATCTATCAAAAATCTTGTGATATACTACATACATTAAAGTATTCCATAGATGTACATACGTATGTAGTTACAGTTGGATGAAATCTTTACCAAAGTGTAAGCTTGCCGTTGGTAGGAAGAGAAACAGGTCAGACTGGACTGGTTTGAACTGGCCTTTACAAGTGGCTTATCCACCAATCAAATGTACATACGTACAGTGTCTGGTGACAATGGTATCTTGTGGACCAAAACGTTCTAGTTGCCTGAGGCACCCCAACATTGTTTGCCTGCCCCCACACCCCTCCACTCAAACAATGCTGGCATTCAACCTGCCTAAAGCCCCTCCCCTCTACGTACATACGTACGTAAGACCAGCCAACTACGTAAGACTGCACCTATGTGTCTGGAGTACACAGCATGTACATCATGCTAAACAGGAGTGCTGCACTGGGGCAATAGGTCATGGCTTGTGAAGGCACTCATATGGGAAATCATCTTGCAGATGCTAGGCAGAGGTTCACTGGGTGCGTGCGAATGTATTCACAGTCCAAATATGGGTAGCAACAGATGCATGTACAAGATTGTTTAATCATTATCAAAGTTCATTGCTGGTTGCATGCCTGGAGTCTCCAACTGGCAACCTCATCACTGTTCCACTGTCGTACTATGTCCGTGGCATGCACAAGAGATGGAGCACTGACCAGTACAACCACTGGGGCATGCACATATACTGCACATACCCATGTCTTGACTGCTATATGTGTGTACATTGCTGTCCACATTACTCATGGTCAGCAATACTTTCTCACTGCAGCTCCATTACGATAACCACCATCACGTGCAGTAAGTACGTGTTTTTGAGCTAGAGCTTGTAACCACCATCACATTGGCATTACTGTCTCCATTAGTGCACAACTGATTCTCATCTCGGGAGCCAGCCCCACCCCCACCCCCACCCTCTTCCCCACACATCATTGTCAAACAACTAGTGCATGAGACTAACTTCATCATTCATCAGCTGTCACTACCATCATTGTGAATGTGGCCACCAGACTCATTGTCACCATTTCTGTCACAGTCACCTCCACTGATAAATTGACAGCATCTGATTACACTCAGTTCTTTGCAGTGCAGACACTGCCTGATCCAGCCACCTGTCGGACACACGGCCTGCCATCTCTCTTTACACGTACGTATAAAGAGAGATGTACACTGTTCGTAGTCTCCTGTACAGTGCAATGATGTCCTTTCGTTTGGTAAAGCTGGCACCACCAATACACGTCACACAAACTCACATTTGCACGATTCACCCCACCTTCCTTGAAGTGACCATTCAGCCCACCTTCCCCTTGGCATCCACACCCCCCATCTTCAACATCCATGCATTCCTTTTCAGGGCTGGTGGAAGCAACTTGGTTGGGCAAAGTGTAAACGTGAGGCTCTTTTGATGCCTAAAATATTTCTGGAACAAGCTTTTCCATTGTCTAAAATGCTTAGCTAGGCGGTGCACACAAGCCATGCGATGGCAGAATCAGCCTTGGTTTTGTGACCAGCCTTTCAAGGACATACAAGAACATATGTTTGTACGTACATAGCTAAGGTCTAATTGTATGGCACTTAATCACTGCTATATTTGTGTGTGCTAACCAAGGGGCCCCAGAGCATTAGCTAGAGCTTTCTCAATCGCTGCGGTGGAGTAGCCATACTGCCAGGCTATGCACGTTTTGCATAATGCCATAGTTTCCGATGAACTGACATTCCAAAATCTGGAAATTATACATTACTGTGTCAGGAATATGGACACAGTTTCCCAGCACACCTTTTGTACAACAGACAGTTGTTTTAAGGGAGCAGACTGGATATGGGACTAGTGGCTAGCCACGTATGTACAGTATACATAGCCATGAGCACCCCAGTGATCTGGAGGTCAGCACATAGACAACCACCTACCTACAGGTACGCATCTCCAGCCCCAAAGAATCACTGCCTGTATTGCTGCAGATCATGTGGTAACAGCAGACCACCAGAATGACCTGTCCAAGGTAACAGTCTTGACTACCACACCCAGGGACACTACCTACTGGAGTCATGTCCCATTGAACACAGTCAGTTTCAGCACTACAAAGAAGGGCTCTGTGTTCGGGCTAAGTATGCATATGTAACCCTGCCTGACTGCCACACATACATCTCACCTCCTTTAGCCTAAATTAGGTTTCAGCATCAAACTGATGTAATCTGATGCATTGTGCTTCATTCCTGGCATTGTTATTCCCATGTCATCATCTGTGGCTCATCAGTCATCCATGCCTTGTGACATTGTTCGCATTTACTCAAGTACCTTTGCTTGCGTCATTATTCACCACTGAAAGTAGCTGTTGGTTGTCATTTATTCTGATTAGACTATAACCCTTCCCAATTAGACAGTCCTGTTTTAATTAACACCATGAATCAATATGAGGCAAATTGACCCCAGTGTGGCCAACCTTGCAATGACTAAACTAAGGCAAGGGCAGCTCAAGTGCTGCTAACTCATCCTTAGACCCCTGCACCTGTTGCTGCTGCCAACATGTAGCCCTTGACATACGTACACAGTGTTCATTACAGACAGGATTTTATTGCCTTTAGTTACGTACACACACACATACGAACGTACGTACAGTATGTACCTACGTACGTTTCCGTGTATGTTTATGTACTATTCATACTGCAGTACACTCTTCCTTCTAGTTCACTCTCACTCTCGCAGCATGCTACTTGAAGCAGTAGTAGTGGGACGTCTTCAATGGCCATTGTCTCAGCAGAGCGGCTGCCACACATCGGAGTATTACCAGAACAATATCATCTATGAATCCACAGCTGAAACCTCTAGTGATAGCTATATACTATCTGATACAGAAATGGCTCATCAAAGAGTAGTTTACAATGACTATACAAAAGTTTAATTCACACGTATCTGCAATTCTCTGTAGCTGTAGTAGCATGCATCATGTTTGGGCAACCTTCAAACAGTCAACCATTCTAAAGTGAATCAAGTGGAAATGTCGAGGAGCACACTGTGGTATCAGACAGTACTTGCCATTCTGACTGCAGTACTGCACACTACATCCACCAGCCAATACAAAGTACACCATGGGACTTGCAGCTGTCCAGTACCAATTGCTGTATAGAAGTGAACACGTTGGGTTCACTTCAACCGAGAAGACTCTGGAGGCAGGAATAGAGATTGCCAGTTTACTGTCAAAGAATAGCTGAAGCGCACCAGAGACCTGTTGATGACATGCAAACTCTACATCTGCGGTGACACCAAGTGACATAGCACACTCCTATAAAATGAGGCCGGGCTTCACACACTTTTACTTTGACCCTGAAGAAGAGTATCTGGCTGAACCATCCTCAGCAAAGTTACCCCTTTTTTTGTTACAAGCTGGTTTCTATTGGAGAACAAACACCTTAACAACAACAGTCATTTTATGCGAAGACTAATACGGCTGTGACAATATACATATACCCTTACCTAACCTAACCTCCCTATCAAAATCTTATATTTAATTAAAAATTTTGATGATGTAATAATGAAAGATTTTGGTGATGAAAATTTGCCATTCAGCATTGTGTACTTTTGCTGACTGGCAGTATTTGTGGCCCAAAGACATACAATTAACTGCTGAGTGTCTATGTTCATTAGCACCTGGAAGAGGGGAACCCCACAGCCTAGTTGACCACCTGGCGTCCAGGCAGTGCCTCTGCTGGCATAGCACTACTTCAAACAGGTTGAAGTGCTCTGTAGGCGCACACACAATCGAATGATATGCCTCTACAGCATACGGACAGCTGTTTTGTTCATTCCTTTGATGCCACACCTACTCTCCCCACTTAACAGCCCAATACTCAACATCAAAAGTCCATCCCAATATCCACCACATCACTCAACTTGCAAAAGAAAAAAAAATCGAGACTGACTGGTTCGAGTACCCAACTAGCACATCACAGAGTTCCCATGACATTTACATATTTTCTCTCACTCAAACCACCCAGCCCTAACCGAAACACACATGTCAGACTGGACTGGAATCTGACTTCACTGTACCTCAGTTTATCCTTATCTACGTATGACTGAACAAGCCACAGGATGAATGTAGGTCTTCACCAGTCACCTTCCTACGTACAGCTTGCAACACTTGGGCAGGCTACCCTATTTGGCATGCATATGTATATAGTGAATGCCCTGAATTACTAGTGACATTGTAGGTAAGGCATGCGGAAGCCGCTGTGACATAAATGTAAAGCTCACTGCACGCAAAGAATCTTACGCGTTTAAAGCCGTTTTCCTGAATGAAAGCGGCACATCTGTGCACTTCGTAGTACTCGTGAAGGCATGTCTGTCTGTATGCTTCCGTATACACCAGTGGATGGCTCTCCGCTTCCCTCTTCAGAGCTCCTAATTCGTCGCTGCTAAACTGCGCAGGAACGCCCGCCATTTTGTTTCGCCCACGCAAAGAATTTTTTACCTTATCAAGTTAGCGTAATACTGTATAAATACACAAATCACTTTGTTATTGCTGAAGAATAGTATTGTTAGTACGAACTAGCTACTGTATAATATGAAAGCTGCAAATTAATATATAATGTGACTGGCGATGTGTTGGAAGCCAGAGCTGTGATATCAACGCACTTGAAGGAAAGAAACCCGCAGGGCCGCTGCCCTTTGTCTCCTCGTCCCAGATTCTGTCCTGACTCAGGCACCAAAAGCTCACAGAGTGTGCATGCGCGAGCCGACCCAGCTACCCAGCAATGGCTGATGTGTGTAAGTTTCGCGTTCAGTACGTGGACGACCTGGACCCCTTCAACGTAGTGGCAAGCATCAAACACGCCGAGCCCACCGTGGCCAGGAAGTTCGAGTTCTTGAGGAATGTGCCCCTCTGCGACCAGCTCGCTGCCGTGAAGAAGTTACTCCGCGCGCCACACAAGGTATGTTCGCCTCGAGGTGGTGGTAGTCACACACACACATTGGAATGCTATAGCGGACCGCGGTCATGACAGGGATTGGTGTGCCGGTGTTCTACTGGTGCAGGCCGTAGGCGTGTCTGTGTGTAGGCAGGAGTTGTGTGCTGGGTCGTGCTCCTGACCGTACAAGCAGAAGCGGTG
>MKWU01006745.1_pt1 | contig 11447 bp, 12 predicted proteins | sample 809101 | NCBI WGS metagenome assembly MKWU01 (sample SAMN05860141, study PRJNA318959) | sponge metagenome | host: Aplysina aerophoba | place: Slovenia: Piran, Adriatic Sea, Gulf of Piran | collected 2013-05-07
CAGGATAACCACCCTCGAATCCTCGACGGCGACACCCTTTCCGCTGAGTGCCCGCAGTAGTCCGGCGCCGTCCGTCGACGCGCCGGCGAGCCGGCCCGATCGGTTGACGATGGTATTGACCGACCCGATCCTTCGGGCCTCGTCGGACACCTCGTCCAGGAAGGGCAGGACGTCCGTCTTGAGCGGCTTGGTCACGTTGACGCCAGCCAGCCCGAGTCCCCGGATCCCGTCTACCGCCTGTCGAACGGCGGCCGCCGCGATTTCGAAGGTTACATACACGTAGTCCAGTCCGCAATGCCGAAAGGCGGCGTTGTGCATGGCCGGCGAAAGGGTGTAACCGATGCCCCGGCCGCATACGCCGACCACGCGCGTCGAACCGGAAATAGAATGTCCCGGGGACCTGTCCTCGCCTGGCGTGATCATGACGCCCCCCTCGCGGCCTCCACGAAGGCCCGGATCTTTTCGTGGTCCTTGCGGCCCGGCTCGCGCTCCACGCCGCTTCCGGTGTCCACGCCGTAGGGACGCAAGCTCCGCACGGCCTCGGCCACGTTCATCGGGTTCAGCCCGCCGCTCAGAATGACGCGGTGTGGACTGCCTTCCACGAGCCGCCAGTCGAACGCAACCCCCGTACCGCCGTACCGGTCTTCGGCGTACGTATCGAGCAGCACCGCGCCGACGGCATAGGCCGCGGCATCGGATTTCCAGGACGCGTCCCGGACGCGAAGGGCCTTGACGACGGGCCGGCCCACCTTGCTGCAAAAATCCGGCGATTCGTCGCCATGGAGCTGTGCGACCCGGATCCCCGTGTTCTCGCAGACTTCGTCGACTTCGTCCACCGACGCGTTCACGAATACGCCTACCGGCACGACGAAAGGCGGCAGGCCGCCCACGATGCCCGCGACCCGCTCCGGCTCAACGTACCGGGGGCTGCCCCCGAAGAAAATGAATCCCAGCGCGTCCGCGCCCGCTTGGACCGCCGCGGAGGCGTCCGCTTCATTCGTGATGCCGCAAATCTTGATCTTGACCGTGTTCATAATCCTGTCCGCGGGGAGATCGTTCAGGCCCCGCCGCCTGTTCGCACGGGCGACCGTCCGAGCAGGGCGTCCAGTTGTCCGCCGATCCCTTCCGCCGCCATCAGGGACTCGCCCACGAGTACGGCGTCGAATCCAGCCTGCTCCAGGATAAGGACGTCCTCACGCGTATGGATCCCGCTCTCGCTGACGGTCACGATCCCATCGGGAATGCGCCGCCTCAGTCTCAGTGAAGTATCCAGCGAAACGGTGAAATCCGTCAGGTCCCGGTTGTTGATGCCGATGATTCGGCTGCCGGCTTCCATGGCCCGGTCCAACTCCTCCTCGTCGTGTACTTCCACCAGGCAGTGCAGGCCGTATACCGCCGCGGTCTGCCGCAGTGCCGCCAGGCGGCCATCGTCCAGTACCGCCGCGATCAGCAGCATGGCGTCCGCGCCCATGGCCGCCGTTTCATGGACCTGGTATTCGTCTACGATGAATTCCTTTCGCAGCACGGGTACCGGCACGCTCCCGCGAAGCGCCGCCAGGTCCTCGTCACATCCCTGGAAGAACCGCCGGTCCGTCAGCACAGAAATGGCCGAGGCGCCGTGAGCCGCGTAGACCGGTCCGATCTCCGAGGGCACGGCGCCCGGACGTATCGCGCCCTTCGACGGCGAAGCCTTCTTGAATTCGGCGATGACGCCGATGCCGTGCCCCTGTTTCAGCGCAAGGTCAAACGGCCGCACGTCGGACCGGCGTCCGGGCTCGGTTCGAGGCAGCGGCCTGCGGCGCTTCCGGTCTTCTATTTCGTCGAATTTGTGCGCTACTATCCGGTCCAGGATATTCATGGCTGCCATGTTTTCCCCGTCGAACTCCCGCCTCCGCCGATACCAGCCGCTTACGCGTTCGTCATCCTGATCAACGCGTCCAGTTTCTCCCGCGCCGCGCCGGTATCGATCGCACGGGCCGCCCGGGCGATGCCCTCCTCGAAATCTTCCGCCTTGCCTCCGGCGACGATCGCCGCCGCGGCGTTCAGCAGGACGATGTCCCTTCTCGGGCCGGTTTCCCCCTCAAGCAGGGACCGGATGATGACGGCGTTCTCGTCCGCTTCGCCCCCTTTGAGGTCTTCGATGGAAGCCCGTGGCAGGCCGAAGTCTTCCGGCGCGATATCGTAGCTCCTTACGGCGCCGTCCCTGGCTTCCGCCACGTGGGTCGGCGCCGTGGTCGCGATCTCGTCCAACCCGTCTTCGCTGTGCACCACGAAAGCACGTTCCGCCCCCAGGTTGTTCAGTACGTGGGCCGCGGTCTGGACGACGCTTCCGTCGTATACGCCCATGACCTGGGCCGTGGTTCCGGCCGGATTGGTCAACGGTCCCAACAGGTTGAGCACCGTCCGCACGCCGAGTTCCCGCCGCGGGCCGCTGGCGAATCGCATGGCGGAATGGAGGGCCGGGGCGAACATGAAGCCGATGCCGATTTCGTCGATGCACGCCGACACCTTCTCCGGCGGCGTCTCGATATTCACGCCCAGGGCCGTCAGTACGTCGGCGCTGCCCGCCTTGCTGGAGGCCGCGCGTCCCCCGTGCTTGGCGATGGATGCACCCGCGGCCGCGGCCACGAAGGCCGCCGCCGTCGATATGTTGAACGTATGCTTGCCGTCGCCGCCCGTGCCGCAGGTATCCACGATAGGGTACGACCGGCAGTCGATCCGCGTGGCCCGGGCGCGCATGACCCGGGCGAACCCGGTGACCTCTTCGATCGTCTCGCCCTTCTGTCGAAAGGCGATCAGGAAGGCGCCGATCTGCGCCGGCGTCGCGTCGCCCGACATGATCCCGTTCATGACCTCCACGGCTTCCGCCTCGGTAAGCGAGATTCCTTCAATCGCCTTCGCTATCGCCTGCTGTATCATGGGGGCCATTCTCCATCGATGTGCATCAGTCGTTTACACCGAAATCTCCACCGTTTTCTTCCTGCCTCTATCATCCCACCGCTGTCTTCCCACCGCTGTCTTCCCGCCGCTGTCTTCCCGCCGCTGTCTACCCGCCACTGTCTTCCACCGCTACCTTCCCACCGCCGGCCCTGCAATCTCCTCGTCCATACATGCCGACTCCCGCATACATGCCGACTCCCGCATGCTGCCGGCGCCCGCATAGTTGCCGATGAGCGGACCGTCCGGCGGCTTGATGCCGGTCAGGATGACATCAGGCTGGTTCATACGCCTTCAACTCCACGAAATTCCGCAACAGCGGTCTGCCTACTTCGGTCAATATGGACTCCGGGTGAAACTGTACGCCGTAAACGGGCAGGGAACCATGCCTCAACCCCATGATCAGGCCGTCCTCCGATCGCGCGGTCACTTCCAGGCATCCGGGCAGCGTCTCCTCTTCCACGATCAGCGAGTGGTAACGCGTCGCGGTGAAGGGATTCGGCAACCGGTTGAAGATGGATTCGCCGTCGTGGGCAATCGAGGAAGTCTTGCCGTGAACGGGCTTCGGCGCGCGAACGATCCGGCCTCCGTAGGCCTGGGCAATGGACTGGTGTCCCAGGCATACGCCCAGGATGGGCAGCCGGCCTGAGAAATGACGGACCGCGTCGACGGAAACGCCCGCTTCATCAGGGGTGCAAGGCCCGGGAGAGAGGACCAGATGGTCCGGGTCGAGGGCCTCGATCTCCGGAAGGGTAATCCGGTTATTACGGCGCACGGTGACCTGCTGACGCAGTTCCCCGAGGTACTGAACGAGGTTGTACGTGAAAGAATCGTAGTTGTCGATGACCAGGATCATGAAACCACCTCGGCTTCCTTCAACGCCCGCAGCAGCGCCTCGGCCTTCTTCCAGCATTCCTCATACTCTTTACCGGGATCCGAGTCCGCGACGATGCCGGCGCCCGCCTGGATGTAGGCCTGTCCGTCCTTGATGACCATGGTCCGAATGGTGATGCACAGGTCGAGGTTGTCCGAAAAACCGAAATACCCCAATGCCCCGCCGTACACGCCGCGACGGGCGGTCTCCTGTTCGTCGATGATTTCCATGGCCCGGATTTTGGGTGCGCCGGACAGGGTCCCCGCCGGGAAGGTCGCCTCCAGCACGTCGAATCCATCGATGCCATCCCGGAGGCGTCCCTCCACGTTCGATACGATATGGCTCACGTGGGAATACCGCTCTATGCTCATCAGTTCCGATGTTCGAACCGTACCGTATTCGCAGATGCGCCCGATATCGTTTCGGCCCAGGTCCACCAGCATCACATGTTCCGCCCGTTCCTTGGGATCGTTCAGCATCTCTTCGATCAACAGCCGGTCTTCCGCCTCGTCCGCTCCCCGCCGGCAAGTCCCGGCCAGTGGACGCACCGTCACCCTGCGGTTCTCGGCCAGGACCATCGTCTCGGGCGAGGAGCCGACGATATGCACGTCGTCCAGCCGCAGGTAGAACAGGTAGGGCGATGGATTCAGCCTGGCGAGCGCCCGGTACACATCGAAGGGATCCCGGCCGGCTTCCATCCTGAAACGCTGGGACAGCACCACCTGGAAGATGTCCCCCGCGGCGATATATTCCTTGGCCGTCCGCACCGTATCCTCGAAGTCGTCCCGGGTCATGTTGGACGACACGGTCCGATCCGCCTCCATGGACGGGCCTTCTTCGAAGGGCTCGACAGGAGATAATGGCCGGTCGATCCGTTTCAGCATATCGTCTACCTGGGTCATGCCCTGCCGGTAGGACGATGCGGGATCCGTGGCATTGGACAGCATGTTGACGATCACGTACATGCGCTTGCGCGCGTGGTCGAAAACCACGATCTTCCCTGCCACGATGAAGTGCAGGTCGGGCATCATCAGGTCGTCCGGGTTGTCGTCCGGGATCTCTTCGAAGTGCCGTACGACGTCGTAACCAAGGTATCCCACGGCGCCGCCCGTGAACCGGGGCAGGTGTTCGAGCACCGGGGTCCGGTATTCCCGCATGATTTCCCGCATCAGCTCGATGGGGTTGCCCTTCAGCGTCAACACCCCCCGGTCGTTGATCCTGTTGATCCCCTGTTTCGTTCCGACGATACGCTCGAAGGGATCCGCGCCTACGAAGGAATACCGCGCCGTTTTCTGATCACCTTCCATACTCTCCAACAGGAAGGCGTACCGGTATCCCGCGCTGATCCGGTGGAAGGTTTCCTCGGGCGTTTCATCCGTCAGGTCCCGTTCGTGCCAGATGGGCACCAGGGGGAAATCCGGCTTGCCGTTGTACTCCAGAAAAGTGTCGTAGGATGTCCTGTACATGGTTACAGACCTTTACGTGGTGACAAGTTCCCTGGGATTCCCTCTACCTGGAGCGGCCTGTCGCGATCATGCCCGCATAAAACAAAAAAAGGCCGCTACCTTGTGTGGGTAGAGGCCGGTCAAATCAACGAAGGATGAATCTACTTCAATCAGGCGCCGCTTCGCATGACATGCCGCCTCGTCCCGTAAAAAGGCCACCAGGTAAACAGATCGCTCTGCTTCCGCCAATAATCGAATCGCGATGACCGGGAGGAGTAAACGGCTGTCATTTCTTTCCAGAGTTAGACGTGGAACACGTTCGACTGCCACTTTAGAATTGCGCCATTATATTGCGGCCCGGCGGTTATGTCAAGGTTTTTTCTCGCCAAGAAAACAGTTGCGAATAAAGGGGGGAGCCTGTACCATGCTGGCGTTGTCGAGCAGACCGAGCCGGCCTTTGGAAACGGGCTTCGCGAACCGCAGCACCCGGCCGGACCGACCTTTGGATTCGGGCTTTGCGAACCGCGGCCACCGGCCGAAAGCCCCGTAAAAGGGTGCGCCGAGTATGCAGGACAAGGATCCCGGGCTGTTCAGGAAATGGTTCTGGAATACCTATGATTACCTGGGAACGCTGATCGTGCTCAACATCCTGTGGTTATTGTGCGCCCTGCCGCTGGTTACGCTTCCCCTCGCCTTCGCCGGACTGTTCCGGGTCACCGGACGAATCGCCGCGTACGAAGAGACGGGCTTGCGGGATTTCTTCGTTCACGCGAGGCAGGACCTGGGCCGCAGTTTCGTGCTCTGCGGGCTTTACGCGGGCGTCCTGTCTATCCTTGCCGCCAACGTGTTTTTCTACATGCGTCTCATGGATGACTGGCCCTGGACCGGCGCGGTCCTGGGCGGCGTGATGATGTGGCTGATCGTCTTCGTCTGCATGACGGCCGTCTTCACCTTGCCGCTTGCGTACCGGAACCGGGCCCCGGTCAGGCAGACCATCCGTTCCGGTGTATTCCTCGCCCTGGACAACGCCGGCTACGCCTTCGTGCTGTTGCTGGCCGGTTCTCTCATCATGGTCTTCAGCCTGGCCAGCGGCATCGGTCTGCTCTTCCTGGGCATCGGCGCCATCGGCGTGCTGTTCAGCACCGGACTGCGAGAAATCCTGAAACGATATGAGCTAAGCGAAACCAGCGTCCTGGAAGAAGCGCGTGGATGGCGGGACCTGCTCCGTCCATGGGGGAATTCATGATGGGGAAGGAGGGCTGCCGCGATGCCGGCGACGCCACCGCGCCATTCATCGTAATCGAAGGGATAGACGGCGCGGGCAAGACGACCCAGATGAAACGCCTTCACCAGTGGATGGAAGCGCGTTACGGGAGGCCCGTCCTTACCACGGGGGAACCCACGAACCGCCCCATCGGCAGACTGCTGAAAGATGCCCTTCAGCGCCGGGTGGAACTCGACGGCATCTGTCACGCCCTGCTGTTCGCCGCCGACCGGATCGATCACGTCAAATCGGAAATCGAATCCAGCATTCACCGCGGAATCCCCGTGTTGTGCGACCGTTATTTCCTCTCGTCCTTTGCCTACCAGTGGCGGGAGATGCCCGGCGAGCTGGACTGGATCGAGTCGATCAACGCCCGGGCGATCCACCCCCATCTGACCCTGCTCATCGATGCGCCCGCCGAGGTCTGCATGGACCGGATACGCCAGGCGCGTTCGGATACCGAGTTGTTCGAGAACCTGGAAACGCTTCGCGCCATCCGCGGGAATTACCTGGAACTGGCGCACCGCAGAAAAACATTGGATCGGATTGAGATTATCGATGGCGCGCGCGCGCCCGACGAAGTGCAGGCGGAAGTGCGCGATCGGGTGGAAAAAGTGATGCAGACCTGCGGCGACGGATAAAGCCATGCTGACTTACATTCTCCGGTTCGTGATGAGATTCCTGGCGGGAATCCTGATTCAACAGGTGCTCCGTATCCTGGCCAATATGCTCACCCGACCGTCCCGCCCGGCGCCGGAGCCCAGACCGAGGGAACCGAAGAAACCGAAGACGACCATCGATCCGAAGAACATCGAGGAAGGCCGTTTCGAGGATATCCCCGGTAAGTGACGCCGGGAGCACTGGATGCTGAGGAACTTTACCTGGGTCATTCCCGGCCGGCTGGCCGGCATGGCCCTGCCCACGGGCGCCCTCCGGCCGCATGTGGGAGGCAAGACGGACCAGGCCCTGAAGCAGGACCTGATGAGCCTGAAGGAACTGGGCGTGGCCACCGTGTTGTCCCTGACGGGCGAACCGCTGCACGGGGAAACGCTGGCGCAATGCGGGCTTCGCAGCCTGCATCTCCCGGTGGAGGACATGACCGCGCCCTCGCCGGAACAGATTCGACGGGCCGTCCGCTATATCGATGAGCAAATCGAACAGGGCGGCGTGGTCGTGCATTGCATGGCGGGCATTGGCCGGACCGGCACCGTGCTGGCGGGGTATCTCGTCTGGCGGGGGGCCACGCCGGAAGCCGCCATCGAAGAGATCCGCAACAGCCGTCCCGGATCGGTAGAGACCTTCGGGCAGGAATCGTCGATCTTCCGTTTCGCCGAAACCGTGACCGGACGCGACGCGTAAAAGAAAACAGCACACCAAACGCGACGCGTAAAAGAAAACAGCGTAAAGGAGCATAAAGGATCCATGTTCAAGATCGCCGTTATAACCGACGAGGTGTCCCAGGACCTGGATACGGTCATCGACTTCGCCCGGGATTTCAACCTGGACGGAATCGAGATCCGATCTATCCGGGACAAGCCGCCCCAGGATCTCGACGACGACGAGATCGCGCGGATCAGGGACCGTACCGGAGAGGCCGGTCTCTCGGTCGTCGGCATTGCCGCTCCCTTCTACAAGTGCGACATCGAAGACGACGCCACGTGCGGGGAACACCTCGGCATGCTCCGCAAGTGCATCCGCGCAGCCCGTGAACTGGACACCACGCTGGTCCGCGTCTTCGCATTCTGGAAGCAGGATCCCCTCGAGGAATTCTGGGACCGGATCATCGAAAGGTACGCCGAACCCGTCCGGATCGCCGCGGGCGAAGGCGTCGTGCTGGGACTGGAGAACGAAGCGTCCACCCTCATAGGCACCGGCGCGGAGACGCGGCGCCTGGTCGACGCACTGGATTCGCCGGTCGTCAAGCCCCTGTGGGATCCCTGCAACGAGTTGTTCGCCGACGGCGGGCAGACACCCTACCCGGACGGGTACGGACACATCCGGTCGGACATGTGTCACATGCACTTCAAGGACGGCATTCGCGGTACGCCCGACGGGGATGTCAACGTACCCATGTGCGAGGGCGAAATCGACTATCGCGGACAGTTCGCCGACCTGATCGGACAGGATTACGACGGGTGCCTGTCCCTGGAAACCCACTGGCGCATTGGCGCCGATCAGATCGAACGGACGCTGATCGAGAGGCCGGGGGGGAAACGGTTTTCTGAGGCGGGAGAGGCGGCCTCCAGAATCTGCATGCGGAACACGCTGGACCTTCTGGCGGATCTGGGCGCGAACCGGTCTTGAAGGCAATCGACCCGCCCGGGGACCGCCGCCCGGGCACGAGGCACGAAAACCGGCGGGAAACGGGAGAAAGGACCCCCAGATGAAAGACCACCCATACAGGACACACACCTGCGGAGCACTGAGGCGGAGCGACGAGGGTACGCGCGTGCGAATCGCCGGCTGGGTTCACCGGAAACGGGACCACGGCGGCCTGCTCTTCATCGACCTGCGGGACCACTACGGGATTACGCAGGTCGTCATAACGCCTGAAAGCGGATTCCACGAAGAGGCGGGGGACCTGCGCGCGGAGACCGTCGCCACCTTCACCGGCGGGGTGATCCCGAGGGCGGAGGACGCGGTCAACCCCAACCTGCCCACGGGCCATATCGAAGTGAAGGCCGATTCCATGACGGTACTCGGCGCCGCGGACCCGCTGCCCCTGTCCGTCGCGGACGAGCGGGAATACCCCGAAGCCACCCGCCTGACCTACCGCATGCTCGATCTGCGCAGGGAGCGGATACACCACAACATCATCATGCGATCGCGCATCGTCGCGAGCATACGGCAACGCATGACGGCCCTTGGCTTCAATGAGTTCAACACGCCCATCCTCACCAGCAGTTCGCCCGAGGGCGCCCGGGACTACCTGGTCCCGAGCCGGGTGCATCCGGGCAAATTCTACGCCCTTCCCCAGGCGCCGCAGCAGTTCAAGCAGCTTCTCATGATCTCTGGGTTCGACCGCTATTTCCAGATCGCCCCGTGCTTCCGGGACGAAGATGCCCGGGCCGACCGGTCGCCGGGCGAGTTCTACCAGCTGGACGTGGAGATGTCCTTCGTGGAGCAGGATGATGTTTTCGAAGCGCTGGAGACCCTGTTTCACGGACTGTTCACGGAGTTCAGCGACTGGAAGGTGACCGCACCGCCCTTTCCGCGCATCCCCTATCGCGAAGCGATGCTCCGTTACGGTTCCGACAAGCCCGACCTGCGCTTCGGCCTGGAAATCCAGGACGTTACCGAGGCCTTCCGGGACTCCGGGTTCAATGCCTTTCGCCAGATCGTCGAGAAAGGCGGCGTGGTGAGGGTCCTGGCCGTCCCGGGCGTCGCCGCGAAGCCCCGCAGTTTCTTCGACAACCTGGACCGGACCGTGAAGGAGGATTTCGGGGGACGGGGCGCGGCCTACATTTCCTTTACCGAGGATGGGGTCAAAGGTTCCATCGCCCGTGCGCTGGACGAGCAGACCCTCGATCGGTTGAAATCCGTCATCGAACCCGAAACCGGCTCCTCATGGTTCTTCACGGCCGACGCGGAGGACCGCGCGAACGACGTGGCGGGCAAGCTCCGGCTGCACTTCGCGGATCTGCTTTCCCTGCGTGAGCCGAACGCCTACCGTTTCTGCTGGATCGTCGATTTCCCCATGTACGAATACGACGCGGAAAACGGGAAGGTCATCTTTTCGCACAATCCGTTCTCCATGCCCCAGGGCGGACTCGAAGCCCTCGGTAACAAGCCGCCTCTCGAGGTCCTGGCCTACCAGTACGACATCGTATGCAACGGTACGGAACTGTCCAGCGGCGCCATCCGGAACCACCGGCCCGACATCATGTACCGGGCCTTCGAAATCGCCGGTTATTCCGCCGACGAGGTGGACGAGGAATTCGGCGGCATGATCAGTGCGTTGAAGTACGGCGCGCCGCCCCACGGCGGCATCGCTCCGGGCATCGACCGGATCGTCATGCTCCTCACCGACGAAACCAATCTCCGGGAAGTCATCGCCTTTCCCCTGAACCAGAACGCCCAGGATCTGCTCATGGGCGCGCCGGGAGCGGTCAGCGAGAAACAGCTCCGGGACCTCCATATCCGCCTGCGGCGGTGATCCAATCGCGGCTTCAGTTTATTTTGCATACATCCTTGACAAAGACAGTGATGTTGATTATATTTCCCTGTCTGTGTTCTTGAGCTGCTCAAGATGCGGATTCGTACTGATTATATTGGCCACCATAGCTCCAACGGCAGAGCGGCTGATTTGTAATCAGTAGGTTCTCGGTTCGAATCCGAGTGGTGGCTTTCAGGTAGCCAGGGGAGGTTCCAGAGCGGTCAAATGGGACGGACTGTAAATCCGTTGGCTCAGCCTTCGCAGGTTCGAATCCTGCCCTCCCCATGCGTATCTGAAAGAGGGCCGGCGGGCAGATCAGGCCAACAGGCAGTTTCAGATTGACAACCGGCGGGAATAGCTCAGTTGGCTAGAGCATCAGCCTTCCAAGCTGAGGGTCGCGGGTTCGAGTCCCGTTTCCCGCTCTATCAAGTGCTGTGACCGGGTTTCGGAAAACTGAAGATTTCGGCCAGCTAAAATGTAAGCAGTAATCTGAACCTTGAACGAAAGCGCCCTTGTAGCTCAGTTGGTAGAGCAACACCATGGTAAGGTGTAGGTCGCCGGTTCAAGTCCGGCCGAGGGCTTTGGCTCTGACTTTATCAGGCGTATTGTTTCGTTAAACCAAACTGGTTCCAGGAGATTGTCTTCATGTCGAAGGAAAGATTCGAGCGTACCAAGACCCACGTGAACATCGGCACGATCGGTCACGTGGACCACGGCAAGACGACGTTGACGGCGGCCATCACCAAGGTGCTGGCGGATCAGGGTCTGGCC
>MKWU01006746.1_pt1 | contig 11442 bp, 11 predicted proteins | sample 809101 | NCBI WGS metagenome assembly MKWU01 (sample SAMN05860141, study PRJNA318959) | sponge metagenome | host: Aplysina aerophoba | place: Slovenia: Piran, Adriatic Sea, Gulf of Piran | collected 2013-05-07
CGAGCAGCGACATGGAGGCACACGGTGAATCCTCTTTCCAACGTACCAAGCGCATCGTATGCGCGTACTACAACATGCCAAAGGGCTGCACCTACGGCGACAGATGTAGGTACCTCCATCCCACCACTCCTGCGCTCGGGCAGGGGGAAGAGCAAACAACAGCTGAGGTCACCTCACCCACTGGCCGCCATTTTACTGATGATGGCAGCCACCGAGTTCCACCCAGGGGGCGGGGCAGGAGAGCTGCCAGGCCCTCAAATGCGCAGCAACAGGATGGGGATGGACGAAGGAGGGATCAAGAGGCTGCAGCAAGGAGTAATAGAGGTACCAAATCTGACAGCAGAAACAGATCCGGCCCACATGGGTCAGCTGACAGTGATGGAAATCCACTGCACAGTTTGCTAGACTTTCCCCAGCTGGGATCCCGGCATCACCATCATGCCCCTGTCCAGACCCACGCTAACCGGCCTGCTTCATCGGCCCTAACTGGTCCCTGTGCCACCACCACCAGTGCAGGCAGGGGCAGAGGGAGGGGCCAGCGGAATCAACCCAGCAATGAGTTCTCCCTCAGTGCTTTACTAGAGAATGCAGCTTCAAAGAAATCCCATACTTCCACCAGAAGGGCCACTGAAGCACCTGACAGTGCCTCATGTGACCTCTTGGCCACAGAGCTGGACCAGCTGCATCTAAGGTTCCCAGAAGACCAATTGTTCTTGGTGGAGAAGAGTGCTGTTCAGCAGACGTATATGCTGTGGTACAGTCCCACATCCCCCAACTGGGTGAGCAATAGCACAGGCCTATAATGTGTTATCACACTATGTAGGCTAGGCTGAAGGCAGGGCGTTATCTTGGCTGAGGTCTGTGGGGCTTGTGTGCTGATTGCTCCAGTCATAATCTAATAACTGGACCCCTGATATGCAGCATCAAATTCATTATTTTAAAACCTGCTAATATGCTTCATCTTCTGTGCTGCATTTACCACACAAGTGTCACTGAAAGGCATGCATTATACCCTCCTGCTACACTGTTGTATTTGGTGCAGCTTTGATGTCTCATCAATATTCACCCTCCCTTTACTCTTTTTACCAACTCTTTCCTCCACTATCTCTCTCCTGCCACCTCTTACACCTTCACATTCCCAAGCAGCCCTTTTCATTTAATCAGGTGCCCCTCCTCATCACTCTCCCCCAACGCTACCCAAAGGAGGTGTGCTCAGTCACTCTGGAGCAAGGGGGCATCCTCCCAGATGCCGCAACCAGGTTGGTAGCTTGTGACTTTGATCACAGTAGCCACTTGGAACCTCATGTTGTGAGGTAGCTTGGAGGATACGTACTGAGTCGGCTGCCTTCCAGTGTGTCGGAGTTTTGAGTATAACAATCGTAATTTTGCCACAGCATTTGCTCTATGTATATTTTGCTCTTTAAAATGCTTCAGAATCTGTTCTATGGCATTTTGTAAGTGTGATATATGCAAGCAATACATTACTTATGGTGTTACGGTGCCATTTCAAAGGGGAATTCACAGTTGTCAGTTGTAATAATTGTTTCTTCAATTCCCCAACCATTTCACAAGTAGTGTTTACTAATGTATTGGTCTTGACACTGACACCATGGCCTTCATCAGAGTATGTAGTTCTGTTGTATTGCATAGTGTGTGCTTTATTGAAACATTTACAACATTGTGGTTGAAACGTCGGCCAATATGTATTTATCATGAATTGGTTTGTTAGGATAAATCGAAAACAATCATTGTCAGAAAGTTCCTTGAATGCTAATCACATGTCTGCCTATTCTGCAGCCAAGTGAATAAAGCTTTGAATGACCAGCTGCTGACATTGAGGCAGTCCCTGGGCGAGAGAGCACTTCTGCTCAGGCCATTCCTCAAGTGGCTTGACCACAACTTTGACCAGCTCATCTTGCAAGCTTCGGGTGGGCTGGAAGATGTACAGGAAGTGCATAGTTTGACTCAAGAACCAGTGGACGAAGCAAGTGAAGTGAGTGACAGTGACAGTGAAGACTCTGGTGAACATGAGAGTAGTGATAGGGAGGACAAAGGTGACCTGTTGCTGACAGCCCCACATGTGGTAAAGCATGGCACTGAAGTGCGCATGCGAGGATTGCAAGTGAGTCCAGAGGTAGGCCTTATTCAGTGCTCCCTGATGAAGACCACACTCGTCTGTCAGCGATGCAAGGAGCACATGGACATGCAGCTCCAACCAGACAAGTGAGCATACCACATGTGCATATAATACGTATGTGTACATACTGTATGTGTGTGCATTTGTGTGCATGTGCAATAGTAGGCACCCAGTTTGACAGTATCTTATGCCAGATCTAGCTGTGTGACAGAGGTATGTAGTGACATGTTTTCAAATTTGGTAAAACAATTTCATTTAAAGCATTGATATAATGAACAGTTTCGTAATTTGTGAAGCCCGTTCACTTTGTGCATTTCTCATATTGGCAGTTTTCTTTGGTGTGTGTATTTTATTTGCGTCAATGATCAGTGGCACATACATTACATACATTCAATGTATGTAGCAAGTAGTTTCTGTTGCTGCATGCAAGCTTGTTTCTAAGTTGGGATGCTGACATCTTCCTACTGTTCACATGCCTACAGAGTGCTAGAGTCCTCCTGTTCACGCTGTGGGGTGTCCTACGGGGTGCGCTACACACCCTCCACCGTCCATCCTGACTGCCTCACTCTCGGCTTCCTGGACCTCAAGGAGTGAGAGTGGACTGATGCACACCTCATCTACCCAGAACATTCTATTGCACTTACCCCTTGAAATACTACTGAATAAGGCATTAGATGTGCTGTAGTGTTGGGATAGGGTCCAGTTAGGTAGCCCTGGGCAATCCACTGACACTGCATACACTGCCAGTAGTGGGACTGGGACTTGACCTAAAGAAGTTCAAAATATGGCCAATATAATCACATCCAACTCACTTTATCGCAATCATGGCATAACCCCACTGCTGCCCTGTAATTCACCAACAGCACTGGGTTCAACTTCCAGTAGCTCCACCTTCTTTCCTGCCTCTTTTCTCCATTTCAAAAATCTAGGGGCCACAATGGCATGATCTACAGTAGGTCGTAATTGACTGGGTCAGTTACAGTAGGACTAGATTAATTGGAGCCCCTAACATCGGACTCCCAGCTGGCGCCACTCATGATTCTCCTGAATCATTCTACCACGTTGGGTTAGAATGCATGCATACACCTCTATGTGATACTATGATACCAGAAGTGGGCCCTCTCTGGGTTTAGTAGGTGGGCTTGCAATAATAGTCAATTCCACAAATTGTGAATTATCCCCGCTAAGATATTATGAAGTCGCATAGCATTAACATTGAGAGCAGCACTCATTAACTCTAGCAGACAGTCACTGCAATAATAGAATGTTATTCATAATTTCAAAGCCCTTGTCAACACCATCATACTCCAATATCTAAAGTGACTACAGCATGTGGTCTTCTTGCTTTCATTTCTGATTGCTGGAGATGTTGTGTGTTACTTCTCTGCCATTCCCCACCTATTCCTCATGTGTAGCTGCCTGGTTCATGACATCATCCTCTTTGGATCTGAGCTGAACATTGTTTGCTTGTCTTGCAAAAAGCTGACGCACACAAAGGTGAACATATGTATGTACTGTACGTTTCTATGTGTTAAGTTGTGTATAATACTGTATTTTGGTGTAGATACGTATGCACTGTATGTGGGATGTGTTATTTGATATAATATGTGTACTTGCATGCATGCTGCAGTGTAGTTGCAAGTGTGTATCTTCCATTGTAATGGTACAATTCTTGTACACAATCAACACACACACAGGGTGTCCACTACGGTCATCCCCACACCCTGTGGTGCCAGCACTGCCATCAGAAAATGACTATCAATGTGGAGACCTGTCGTCTCCTGGAGCATGAGTCAGGTCCCACTCTGCAACTGACCGTTCAGGAGCGGAAAAGGAAAGAGAAGCACAAGAAGGATTTTTTGATTCGGGAAGGACACCCACTCCCTGGAAGGGGGACCTGTGACCACTATAAGAAGAGCTGCCGCTGGCTGAGGTGCTTTTGGTGTGGGTTGTAGAAGAATGTTTCTGTGAATAGCGCAGCACATACGCCATCATCTTTGGTGAAATTCTTTGCGAGTTGAATGCAAACCCAGATGTGCCCAGCACCTACGTAGCACTGATGATGGTAGTTGTACAACAAACAGCTATAAATCATTTTACTACCAAAGTCGTCTTACTATCTCCTTCAATTGGCTAGTGCATTCACCAAAGATGTCTGTAGCTATTCCCAATCTAAAGCATGTACACCTGTACCCATATTTGCTAGTAGGGTAGCCATGACAACCATCACAACACATTCTTTAAGGTGAACATGACACAGTGCCTTACTCCCCCTGTGCTGCTCCCCCCCATTCACCTTTTTCTGTTTACCTGGATACGTATGTTCAGGTTCCCTTGCTGTGGCAAGGCCTACCCCTGTGATGTTTGCCATGACAGCAAGGAAGACCATTCCTACGAGCGGGCTAGCAGGATGGTGTGTGGCTTCTGTGCTAAGGAACAGGTGAGGCATACCTGCACATTTGGGAGTGGAATATGTGCTGTTGATGTGCTAAGCTGAAGCGGGAATAGAAATTGATTTAGATGGAGTTCCTATAGGGAGGTATTGCCATTCAAAGATGCTGGTGAGGATTCACTGGTGTATACATAAGTTCAGCACTGTAACATAGCATAACATAGCAGGTGTGAGATTGTCGACACAGTGTGTTTGATTGTTAGTTGATTGCAAGTTGTTCTGTATTTCACACAGTCACATTGCGTTTAGTATGCCTCAATGTACACAGTGTAGACACTTACAATGATGTTCCACTGACAATAGCTAAGTTGAAACTATTGCAAGGTGTGTAATGTAACAACAGTCGTAGAGTGCCAAGGTGGCCATCTCACATATGGTATGTGATGTAATCATCTTGTGTAGACAGTCCAGACCACTTTTGTTGAGTCTGGATATGTGAGAATATTGGAGTGCATGGGTGGCAGTGGGGTACTGTTGAAGTGGCGAAACCATTCCCTTTTGCATGTAAGTGCTGCCAGTGTAGGGTGTGCCTTGATAGTTGCATTAGTGCCTTCAGTCTGTCCACGGTAAACAAGTTAGCATTCATCCATTCACCTCTGTTCAATATGTGGACATCTGCCATCTCTCTCTGACGGTGGTACCCTCACTCCCTTCACTTGTGCTTGGCGGCAGTTGATGTGGGAATGGGCTACACCCAGGCAAAGTGGTACACATACGGCAGTTTTTCACTACCTTGCAACAGCTGCATAAGCTGGGTAATTGTTACCTAGAAAAACTGGTGCATGTCACATAGTTGTACATACGTAGTTGTGTACGAGACTAGTTCTTATCCTATGTAGGTAACAGCTACCCACAGTTTGCTAAGCTGTTGCAAGATTGTCTAAATTCACTGTATTGTGACCTGCTTGGAGTGCTTATGTAACATGTTGGGTGTGCGTATGACGTTCAGTGTCTTCTGCTGGATTCAAAATGCTGGGCCAACAGCTGCTCAGAAGCCATGGGCACACGGTTCCCAGAGTCAGAGCAGAGCATGAGAGGCAGAGTTTGTACTACCAGTACACGTCTGACTAAACTCATGCAAACAGAGCAACTCACATTGCACCTTTCTTTATTACCAGCACTGCTCTCCTACCATGCGAGTAACATATCACCATGTTAATATAATTATTGTAGAGGCTCATTGTTGCATCATACGTGAACAAAAAGTTTTTTGAGCAATTCACACAACATAAATGTTACACAATAAATCAGGATGTTTCGACCCGTGGGTCTTCGTCAGCTGAACAACTGAAGAATGAAGGAAAGGGGGATAATAGCCATGATCTTGCCAAGTGAGGACAGGGGTCCAGTGTGATAAACAACACTGACAGAATTGGATCACTAGATGAATAGATGGGAATGGTACTAACGCCATGAGAGAGACTGTCAAGCATATTACATACATACCACTAGGGACGCTTTAACCAAATTATTGCTGACTCTTTTGTCAGTGCTGGATGGAGATTGAATGGCTGCTTTCCTAAACTTTGTAAAGCCGTCATGATGCACTTGTATGGTCTGGTACAAGTGTTGGCCATTATTGAATTGGGGGAGCCATCCATCTGTCAAGGATGTCATATGCGGTCAATGGACAGTGCAAACTTGCATTTAGGTATTCACATCCGTGGTTTCCTTTTCAGCTAAGAGGAAAATCCCATTAAACTGAAAAGAAAGTATATGTCGGTTCTCTGCCATCTGTCTGTGAGTGTGTGTGTGTACGTGTGTGTGTGTGACTGTGTGTGTGATGCATGCATCTGCATTTGTACAGGTGACTCAGTGGCTGACTGTGGGTATGATAGGGATTTATACTGTAGCACAGTGAGTAGAACGCAAACAAATGGGAGCGCAGTGTTAAAGACAGTCGGAAAGCTTTCACTCTAAGCACTTGTATATACAACTAACATTATTAACTAAGTTTACGCATAGCGCATAGATCATGCCTCACAAGCACCTACATTATGCAATATGCTTGATCAATGCAGTGACTTTCTTGGCATAATCATGCTGGTCTTGTGCAAGCCCAGCGAATTCCAGACATCATTTATGGCTTGCGCATAGGCCACTCACCATGTGCACAACAGCTGCCTGCTGTAGCAGTGTCAGCTCCAGTGTTCTGCTCACAAAGAGTTCATCTGTAGATGTAAACACATAGGGCAAAAGCGTGTCTTATTAGATGTGAAGTGGGCCACCTGAGCAGCCGTCATTTATTGTTATTGTATTGTTGCAATCCAATATGTGGACCCTTTACAGACCTCGGCAAATTCGACACCATTTACGGCTTGAACATAGGACACTCATTGCACGCACAGCTGCTGCCTGCTCTGGCAGTAACAGCTTCTACGTACATTCATTTCACAAACAGATTCATATGAAATATGTAAATATGAAAACATACGGTGAAAGAGTGTTCTAGACACGAAGTAGGCCACCAGACCAGCTGCCATTTATGGAACAAAAAGCGGACAGACGCGCACACACACACACGCACACGTGTGTGTGTCTGTCCGCTGCCTATAATATAATCATGGAAGGCTTGAATGGTGCACTCTTATTGGCCTCACTTCACTCGCTCGCACTCGCCGCAATCAACAGTTTTCATTGAAAATGGGAAGAGATTTAGGAATGCCCAAAAGGGTAAAGAAAGAAATGGTGTCAACTCAGTACATTGACCCATGTCATTTCCTTGGGGGTCAGCATTGCCTGTGTATTTATTTCATGCCCCTATTAGATATGTATATAGAAGAATGTTAATTAAAGAATATGACGCAAAACAAAATGGCTGCCAGTGGGATGTAGAAAAATGCTCATTTGTACATTCTTTTTCTCGACGCTGCGTACGAAATGGGTAAATATTTTCGATTTCAAGAGATGGGATAAAAGGTAGTCCAGCATCACGAAGTAAATGCTAAGCACTGCAACAGCCACAGAATTTTGTTTCATATGCGTTACACCTATCTTATTTACCTGCTACATGCTGCATACACCACACACGTGCTGTTCTACCAGACATGCTGGCTGATAGCTTGTTTCTAGCAAGCATTTCTGCTTTTCTCCACACAAGCGTCCTTTTAAGTGAAGTGGGCATAGCTGGCAACAGTGAGTGTCACAGAAGTGCTAATAAGCACATTAGTATGCGGTGTGTCGTTGTTGCTTATAGTTCTGTTGTTAGTATTGTAATGTGCCATGTGATGTCAACTGTAAGCACCACTCTGACTCAGAATGCTTTGGGTCCACCAATGCATCAGGTATATCGCGATACTCTCCTAAGGTATTGTGATATCCTGAATCTGTTAATATCTCCAAGCATTAATACACTCCCAAGAGCAATGTGTTCTGTTCTAGTAGTTAGGAATTCACCAAGCATCATGGATGCATCCTGTACATACATACTTAGGAGGTGGCCATACTTTAATTGTTCAACACATCTAAGCAATTCAAGTACAATTCTGTTAGAGTGATGTAACTGCAGAGGATTTAGGAATGCTGTGAAACCAAAAGAAATGAGATGGTTTTATGTACTCATTTGACACCACATGATGTGGTAGAAGCTCAGGCTACGGCATTAAACTGAACTGAATGAGGACATTCTTGAGCAATCACATAGGGGTATATTGCAGTGCGACATGTCGACCTCGGGGGTCTCTATCAGTCACTAAACTGAAGATTACAGGAAAGTGGCCTCAGATAGAGGGTGAAAGGATTGTGCACCTCCCTTGGGTTCAAGGCAGCTTTCAAACCCATGAAGACCATATTGCAGACTGTGATGAAAGTGAAGACCTGCATCCCAGAAGAGAGAAGGAGAGCCATAGTGTATGAGGATCCTTGCAAAGACTGCAACAAAACCTATATTGGAGAGAGAAAGGGGACACTCAAAGTCAAATTTAGGGAGCACAAGCAGGCTGTGAAAAGAGGAGACCCAAAGAATGGTATTGCTGTCACGTTCAGCAGTCCCACCAATCGATTAGGCTGGTGCCATGGTCAAGAGAAGTGCAACAGACACCATCCACATCAAAATGAGCAGAGACAATGAACCTGGACAGCAGCCGACAGCTACCTACTATATGGAACACCATACTCAGTCTATCCTAACCAGTACATGTTACACAGGTCTTTTACACCATTATATTATTATAGGTTGGTACTATGAATACTAATTATTACAATTTCAGGCATGCCGTCGCACTCAGCACCTTGAAATAAGCACTGTTGGTAGTTGGCAGTCACCACATGTGAGCCCGAGTGTTGTGCATATTTGGAGATGGGTAACTCCCTGTTTCCATGCACTGATTGTGTTGGTGATAGTGTCAATTTTGTTAGTGATGCAAATTGAAACGCATACTCTAAGTTGGTTTGTCTAGGTCTCCTTCACTTACAGCAAATGGGTGCTGCTGGCAATGTTAGGGCTACATTATAATGCTTGATCTGTTGTCTGCAGTGAATTGACTACTTATGGGCATTCATACCTTGTACATTGTGCAGTTCGCCAAGACTGTGCTAGAATTACTTGTATGACTACCATGCCACATGCGTGTGTTCCATGGCTAGGTAGTTACACTAGTAGCATTGGTGTGCATTGATCTGTTGTATGTACATAGATAGACATGAATGTACTGTACACTTGAGTGGGTTGTACAGTGGGTCTGTCTATAGTGCCCACAGTAGGAAGCAGCGACCTGTCTTAGACAGACAGCCTACGCTGGTCCTCAACTGCTGTAAGATACTACTAAAGCCTTTCAGTTTACTTTTGTATTCAGCCACTTCTCTACCTCTTTGTAATGGTACTGTAACTGGATCACAGGTGGCTCAAGATTCATTGTATTATGAGTATTACTTAGTACACGCACTAGTGCATAGAGTTGGGGATGTACAGTATGTGTGTTTGTGTGTGTGCATCGATCTGAAGACAAGCTGGGTTGATGTGTGCACATCTGAGTGTGTGTACCAATCTAGCACGTGCTTATTGTACTACATACATTGGCTGTATGTATTACATATGTAGACGTACACTGTTGACAAGCCATGTGTGGCATGCAAGAGTGCTTTGACTGGTGGGACTCACACTGCCTATTGGGAGGGTGGACAGGGCTGCAGGAACAAGGCCAAGATGAGCAGGTGAGCGCCGGGAGTGGGAGTACCTGTGTGCTCACATGCGCTTGTATAGCATGTGTACATGTCTGTGGGTAGGTGGGCCTGCTCTGGCTATCACTTGTATTAACACATGTGGTAGTCCTCACTGTGTATAGTGTGTGTGGGTGGGTGTGGGTGTGTGGGTGGGTGAGTGTGCTTTCAAATAGGTGCAAGTAGAGCATGGTGACTGTAGGTTGCAGCACCTCTTACTACTGTAGGTGTGTCTGGCTTGCGTATTTGTGTGCAGTGGTCAGTAATTAACCCCAGATGTAATCTTCATAGTGGTGTCTTGTGTGTAATTGAGATAATGAGGATGTCGCCAGACCCATTTCTGCATCCCCAGTGGTGGGTGTGGTATTGATGTGGAAGGATTCAGTGTGTGAAGACACCATGTCTTTTTGTTGATTATCGAACTGTCAATTCTTTGATTGGTTTGGCAGTGCAGCAAAATGCTTTGGATACCATTTGTGGCAGTCAATGTTAGAATGTGAACATTATACTAGAAGCTGATTCTGAGGAAATGACATTTTGAAGTTTCAAAACAATTTCGACGTGATTGTTGATCTAGCTGTAGATTGAGCATTGTATGTTTGTGAGGCTTTCGACGCTGCATCGTATAGTAGCAGTGACGATTAGATGGAAGAAGAAATGCAAATCACACGCACCCTGCCCAAAAGCTCGCACATTCATTCCTTTTGAAGGTGCAGGCACTCACCTTTGAAGTACCAGCACTCCTAAAACAACTGTGCAGTTACAATAAACCATGCACACCTTTGCCTTTGATGTTGACCACAACCTTGCAACAACTCCTGTTATGCCAATTATTTATGCCACATGTTATGCCCCAACGCACTATAGGAAAATCAGAGCACCAACTTGAGCAACTCTTCGCTTATCTCACTTCAAGTAGCTAGAAATCGCCGCAGTTTCCATCGTGCCAGAGCACGGGTAGCCTTGACTCATTAATATTGATAAATTCACGGAGGCGACAGACTGAGCGAACCCGACTGACTTCAATGCTCTGTAGCTCTGTCGTAAAAGTGTTTTTCTTTCCATAACGTGGTACTGAGATAGATGAAGGCTGAATATGTCAGAGTATGTCAAAAAGTCAATTTCAAAAATTGGTATAATGTTCGCATTCCAACCTCAACTGCCAGATTTCCTAGTAGCAAGAGTTCCATGGAACAGTAAACCTTGAGAATGCAGTGGCTGTCATTAGATCATCTACTCAGTTATGAAATTTCATTGTTGCATTTATAGCATTATGCTAGCACAGACCACTGAATTGATGCATAGCTCATAGCACTGTCTAGGAACTAGTACGTGTGCTGTTCAGTACTCAGAGCTGCCTCATTTGAATTTGCAAGGATGACTCACACAATATATAGTGAGGTTTGGGGCACAACCTCAAAAGCGCTGCCTCTTCTAGGGTTGTGCACCCTTGAGTGGTAAGGCTGTGGAGACATGAGCATGGGGATGGGAGCATGAAAGGGCTATCATACTATGATGTAAGTGAGGACCTGTGATGTCACCTTGTAAGACAGTAGATCTGTAGGTTAAGTAATGATTATATTAGGTTAGCCCATTGCATCAGTACAGCGCCATATCATATGCAACATGACACTGAGGGGGTAACGTGGCCATCTGTCCTTTAGAGATCGAGGGAGAAAGTGAAATGATAGGAAGG
>MKWU01006747.1_pt1 | contig 11440 bp, 9 predicted proteins | sample 809101 | NCBI WGS metagenome assembly MKWU01 (sample SAMN05860141, study PRJNA318959) | sponge metagenome | host: Aplysina aerophoba | place: Slovenia: Piran, Adriatic Sea, Gulf of Piran | collected 2013-05-07
GGGGATCAGGAAGTCCCGCCAGTGCTTTTCGAGTGAACGTCATGTCCTTGGTTGGAACACGTTCAACCCGCGGGGCCGCACTAGCAGTCCCTGGCCCCGTTTTTGTCAAGCCCGCTACATAATTCCCAATGAGACTGAGCGCTGCCAAAGTTCAGGTACGCGAAAGCGAAGAGCGCGACACAAGAGGCGAGACGTTGCATGGCCACCCATGATTGTCGGAGGTCTTGCGGTGTCCTGCGGCGCCGCGGCTCGAGCCTTTCCGTATGCCTTTGAGCGACACGAAGACCTCCAGCGTCAGTGCCGTCAGCCGGGTTGCAGTACAGCCCCGTCAGGCGAACAAGTTCGTTGCCCACGACAGCCTCGGTCTTCAAGCCCCAGCGGTCAGCTTGCCGTCACGCAGTGCGAGAACGGGAACGAGTTTTTCCGACGCTTCTCGAACTTCTCTACTGGAATCAATCAGAGGAAACTTGCCCTTGACAAGGTCGAACACGGTGATATCGGCGATCCTGCCGGGCGCGATCGACCCCAAGCGACGTTCCCAATGAATCGCACGGGCGGGTTCGATGGTTGCCAGCTCGATCACTTTTTGCAAGGAAAGCCCCAGCATCAGCATCTTCGACATGGTGGTCGGGAGATCGAACACGGGCCCCATCGTGCTGTAGGAATGGATGTCGCTGCTAATAGAGGAGGGAGGCAGGCCCTCCTTCAGAGCCTGCTCCATGGCGGCAAAAGAGAACCCCCCGTTACCATGGCCAATATCGAATCGGACGCCGCGTTCCGCGGCGAGCTTGATGTAGCCAGGCACACGGCCGTCGGGGCCGATGACGCCTCCCTCCGTGCGGAAGGAGTGCGTCATCATATCGCCGGGCCGCAGCTCTTCCACCAGGTATTCGAGGGGCGTTTCGTGACGCCCGACGTGCATCATGATCGGCTTGCCGATCTTGTCGGCCACGGCACGTGTCCTGCGGACGGCTTCGAGTTCGTTCGGACCGGCCAGCGACCCACTGCATCGCACTTTGACTCCGACGATCAGATCGGCATGTTTCATCGCAGCTTCCACGGCAGCGGCCACATCGACCATACGCATATCCGTCAGTTCGCCGGGTCTCGCAATGAGTCCGATCCGAGAGATGTTCAGAAAGGCCAGAACCCGTGTTTTTGCAGGATTGACGATGTAGCGGCGGAACCCTTCGAAACTATCGGCTCCGGACGTGCCGGCATCGACGGCCGTGGTTACGCCGCGTCCCAAACAGAATCGATCCAGGTCTACGCCCCAATGTGAAACGCCCTGGAACCCGTGTACGTGGAGGTCGATGAGGCCGGGAGTGACCAGGCTGCCGGGGACGTTGATGACCCGTCTCGCTCGTTCGGGGTCAATCCGGGGTGAAATCGCCGCGATCTTGCCATCTGAGACCGCCACGTCGGCGATGCGATCCAGCGACTGCGACGGGTCGATGACCCGGCCGCCGCGCACGATCAAATCGAACTTGTCAGCGGCTGCTTGCTGGCCGGCGATATTCTGCGCTGCCAGAGGGGCCATGCAGGCCGCCCCGCACATTCGGATGAACTGTCTACGCTTCATCATTCCTCTCTGTCGATGAGCCCTAGGCATAGCCTGCATATCTCACCATCTGACGGCCGAAGCACGCAATAAGACCGCCATGACTTCGTTGCGCTTGCTTGCCGTGCTCGATGTAAGATCAAGTACACCTGCGCACGGCAAGCGGCGCGCGCCTCGTCCTGACGGCCCTCTCACGCACTTCGTCTCCGCACGTGGTGAGATATGCAAGCTAGATCACCAACTCGGCCAGGTAGATCGCCGTGATCGGTTTCCCGGCTTCTTTTTCGTGAGTCGAGTAGTAGGATACCCAGCCGCGTGTCGAGCTTAATGCCACGAACCCCGGATAGGAGTTATCTCCGTCGCTGGGCAATTCGACAAGATCTTCAAGGCCGTCATGGACAAGCTGTGAGAGGACTGTTCGCGGACCTGCCTCGGTATGCTTGCGGCCTCCAACAAGATATTGATTGCCCCACTTGGCCACCAGGGGTCCACCGATGTAGCGGCCCAGATCAGACCGCTTCCACTCTTGATAAGGGGACGCCGAGCGCAACAATTGGGCGTTGCGGCCCGCACCGGTACGGGCGACGGCGACAATCGCGCCGTCGGGCTCGAACAGGAATGCCGTTTCATTCCCGTAAGTCTCCTGAAACAGGCCGACCTTGCGCCAACGAATTCCGTCGTCGCTTTCGAGCAATGCCGATTCGGTGACAGGGTCCCTCTCCTCACGGGTTCGGGTCTCGGGAAATCCGCGCTTGCGGCGTCCGCCCAGATATGCCATGCCGCCGAACGCCGCTGCCCTCCAAATGTAGTGGCCGTAGGTGCCTTCGAGAATTTCGGGGCCGTGCCAGAGGCTGCCGTCCCCGGTCCAGGCACCGTAGCCCAGGTGCTGGTTCATGTCGTAGTGCTCGGGAGAAGTATCGCCACAGTACCAGGTCCCGGTGTAGACGAAGAGCTTGTCCTTGTAAATCAGGAAGTGGGGGTCTCGCGTGTCTCTCTTGGCGACACGGAAGCGGTATACCTGACGCCACTCCCGGCCGTCGCTGCTCGAGAGCACCAGGATCGACGAGGTGGGATGCACCATGTGCCCGTCAGGGCAACTTCGAAAAGTGAGGTAGTAGACGCCCTTGTAGAGAATCAGATCGGTAAAGGCGTTGTGCTCGCCGTTGTGGAAGACACGCCGCACCGAGTCGACTCTCATCCCGGACAGGGAAACGTCGGCAGCCTTGGCAGTGGGTGGACGCCGCAGAAGCGGCGTGGCCGCCAGAGTGAACAACATGCTCCGTCGGTCGTAAATATTCATGTAACCTCCTATTCCTCAAAACGAGGCAACCGCTTCGCGGCGTGACGCGACAGCGATCGATCAGACATCGCTATGGCAGGCCGTGCGACGAATGCGCCGCGGAACGTTCCCGCCTGCGTCTCGATATCCGGTACTACCAGAAATTCTACGGCTGCGGCACACGCACGTCGAAACCTTTCAGTTGTTCCACCACGAAGGCATGCGCCTCCTCCAACGTCTTGAAAGGGCTATGGGAATGCCTCTCGATATCAAAGCTCATATCCGCCGGCCCCCAGGAGATCCAATCCACGCCCGGTTTGACGATTTTTCTGACATTGAGCGCCGCTCGAAGAGTCTCGATCTGGAAACCTAACATGCCGGTACCGTTCCACCACTTGGCATATTTCAGACGGTCCACAGGCGGCTTCTGTCCATATCGATAGTCCCCACCCCAGCTCCGGTTGCCGAAAGGAGCGTAATAGAAGCTGTCGATGGCTTCATCCGCGGTCTCGGCCTCTTCGACGAAGGGAACGAGGATGGCCAGGACCCCAAGATCGGCATAGCGACCCGTCATGTACGCCCATCGAGCATGGGGTATGCGGAGCTGCACGCCGGCTCCGAGCTCTTCCGTCAGCTTGCAGAACCTGGCCAGATCCCTTTCGTCCGGCAGGGGCCTGTGCTGACCGTCCACGCTGAAGAGGTCCACCTTGCCGTTTTCACTGATGATCCGCTCGATCTCTTCACGGGTGGACTCGACAGGCACAGTGGCCGTTCGGATCGGTTCGCCCTTATGCATTTTCTCCTTCAGCGATCCGGGCAACGGTTTGATTTGACTTCGGCTCGGGGTTTGACTGAAGGCGGGGGGAGCCGCCGCTCCGATGCCGAGCGCTGCCATCGTGTTGAAAATTCGACGGTTCATGGCGAATCACCCCCCGGATTCCGGTTCCAAGCTATCACAATCGGGGAGTATTGTTCCTTATGACCACCTGGAACGGCGTGATTTTCCGAATTGGTGTGATAAGCCCACTATCCCGCATTTCTCACCACCCGACGGCAGAATCACACGATACGACCGCCCTGACTTGGTTGCGCCGGCTTGCCGTGCGCGATGGGGATAAGCCGTGTTTCGTGTCTCGTGACCCGCACAACATTCGCCTCGCCCCATGGTGAGAAATACAGGGCATGATTCCCTCCTCGCTGTCATCATGCTAGGCAGGCCGGGGCAACAAAAACAAGACTGAAGGGCTTCAGTACCAAAGGCTGGACAAGCCGTGATCCGTGTTTCGTGTCTCGTGATCCGCAGGGGCTTCGCCTCGTCATGGGAGGAGACATGCAGGCTATCGGGTTATGCGCCCGAAATGGCGGCATCAACAAGCCGCGGACCGGACGCCCGAGCAGACGCACCCTGCGCACCCCTGACGATCCTGCTTCCTGTCAGTGTCCTGGCTTCAGCCCCCAACTGGTAGACTACTACCGACTTGCCGGGATCCAGACTTGCCCGGTGATCTGAATACACCCATGGAGGTGGCTGGGATGACGGCCTGGGTCTGGCCGAGACGTTTTGGCTGTGTGCTGATTGCAGTTCTCCTCGGATACTCGGCGCCACTGCTGGGGGCTGACGGACCGCAATTCGAAACAGGCGTGGTCAAGAAATCCGAAGGCAGTCGTTTCTATCACAACGCCTACCCGACGGTTGCCCGGCTTACGAGCGGCCGCTTGATGGCGTTATTCGGAGCCTATTCGCCCGATCAAAGCAGCGCTCTGGTCGCAGCAGCTCTCTCCGACGACGGGGGCCTCACCTGGTCCAGCCCCAGGGAGATTATCGACAACCCCGGACTCTGGGACGGTGATCCCAACATCATCGTCGACGGCTCGCGCACTTTCGTCTATTGCACGACACGCACCGTCGAACTCGAAACCATCGACCGGAGCACGGTGTTCATGGTCAAGACCGACGACGACGGTGAAAGTTGGTCGGAACCCGTCGAAATCTCCATGCCAAAGAAGTACGTAGCCGGCAAGCAGCACAAAGGCATGCGTCTGGGTGACGGTACGCTGCTGATGGGCTACTCGTGGGACCTGTGGGCCGAGAAGGGCACGCCGGCGCGCACCGAAGGCGAGATGAATATCGCGTCCGGCATCCTGAGATCCACCGACGGCATCCACTGGACTCCCTTCGGCGAACTGCATGTTTGGATTCCGAAGATGACCCCGTACTCTACCAACGGTCTCGACGAACCCTCCATCGTAGAGTTGGCGGACGGAGAGATTCTGCTGGTGATGCGGAACGGATCAAGCCGTCACTACGAGAGTCGAAGCAGCGACGGCGGTCTCACCTGGGCTCCGCCACGCCCCAGCTCGCTGACAGGCCACAATACGCCCACGGGATTGTGGCGGTTGGATCGAAGCAAAGAGATCATCGCCATCTGGAACAACTCTCCCGTATACCGCCGGCCCTTGAGCGTGGCGATCTCGTCCGATGGCGGCCACAACTGGAGCATCCCGCGGAACGTCGCCGAGTCGGACGGGCCACAGGTATCTTATCCCAGCATTACGCAAGCGGCGGACGGCACCATAGTCGCCCTCTGGCAACAACAGCTTCACCAAGGAGGCCGCGACATCCGCTGGGCGCGCTTCAATCGGCAGTGGGTGCTGGGGGAGCAATAGCCCGCCTTTCTCACCACCCGACGGTCGAAGCACGCGATACGACCTCCAGGACTCCGTTGCACTTGCTTGCCGTGCTCGACGTACGGTCAACCAGGACGAAGCCGCCAGCCGTAGGCTGCGCAATCACTCTTCCCGACGGTTACCTCGAACGGATCGGGAAGGCGCGTCCCACGATATAGGCCAAGCGTGCCTCGGCGGTCTTTGCATCCAAAACCGCCCGCTGCGATGCCGCCTCGGAATCCGCCAGCATGCTCTCGACCTGACTGAGCTCGACCAGGCTGCCAAGCTGTTGCCGGTAGCGGGCGCGAGCCAGACGCACCGCCTCCCGAGACGCGTCCTGCCGTTGTTCCGCCAGGGGGACGGACCGAACCGCCTGTTCCAGACCCTGGTGAGCAAGCCGGGTCTGCAGCCGCACGCTAAGCTGCAGATCCTCGATCTCATGGTCAAGCAGGCGTACACGGGCTTCGGCCTCTTCGATGGCGCCTTCCATCTTGCCGAACGTGAAAAGCGGAAGGGAGAGGCCTGTTCCTATGGCAAGCAGGTTACTGATGGTCAAAGGGTTGAATCGCGCCCAGCCTCCACTCAAGAACATCGAGAGCATCGGCTTCCGGCGGCTGCGGGCGAGACTTACGGTTTCGACACCGGCTTCGCGACGAGCCGCAAGGGCGTTCAGTTCCGGCCGGTTGGCGAGCCCCTCGGTGATCAAAGAGTCCAGCGGCTCGATCTCCGGTAGCGTCAGATCGGGATCGGCCAGATCGTAGTTTCGAGCGTCCAAATCGCCAAGCGCACTTGCCAGCCGGGCTTGGGCTCCCTCCACCGCCGTTCGCGCCTCCAACTCCATCAGGAGCGCCTCGGAGAGATCCGCCTCCGCGAGGCTGAGGTCGACTTTCGAGCGAATCTGACCTTCGTAGAAAGCTCTGGCTTGCCGGACGGTCAACTCGCGGCCGGCGGTAGACTTTTGGGCGGCATGCAAGGTGCGCTTCGCCCGAATCACTTCATAGAACAAAACGACCGTATCCAAGGCCACTGACGCTTGCGTTGCTTCCAGGTCCGCTTCCAAGGCCTGGATGCGCCTGCGCGCAATGCCGACACTGTGCTTCGTGCGCCCGAAGTCGAGTCCGGGATGATAGAAGTTGACAGCATCCGCAAAGTTCCGGTGAAACGGCGAGTTCGGCAGCCCGACGGGTTGCAGGCCGTTCAGCGCGCCGGAAAGACCGGCCTTTGCGAGGCCGCTGTTGTTGATCTGCGGATAGTAGTCCGACCGCGCCTGCCGCAGGCGTGCTTGCGCCACCTCGATCGACGCCTGCGCCGATTTGACATGCGGGCTCACGTCCAAGGCCCGAGCTACCGCCTGCTCCAGGTTCATCGAAGCAGACATCTGGGCACCGGCCAACAAAGCCAGCAAAGGGATGGCCCAAGGCAGCCGGGATTTCTTGACGAGTGTGGGAAGCATCGACTCTCACCTCCGAACAATTTGCGCGCCGCCGCTCAGTGGAATACCTGAGGAGACGACGACTTCGTCCGAGTCGCTCAGACCTTTCAGAACCTGGACCCAGCCGGGGGACTCGAGGCCTGTTTCGACGCTTCGGCGGTGCGCGACGCCGCCGCTCACGACAAAGACCGTCGTGTTTCCAGCCTGACCCGAAATGGCAGTGACGGGCACGGTCAAAGCGCCTTCGAAACGCCGCAGCTCAATCTCCACACGGGCCGTCATCCCCGGCCGCAATCGGAACCGCGGATTCGACAAGTCGAACTCAACTCGCATCGTGCGCGTGGCCGGATCGAGCACGGTGCTCGTACGAGAAACACGAGCCTTCCTGTCTTCGCCGGCCAAACTCTCGATGCGAACATTAGCTGCTGTCCCGCGGCCCACGTGAGGCGCACTCCGTTCGGGAACGTCGACGACCAAGCGGACGCGGTCCAGGCGGGCCAGCGAAACCAGGGGCGCCGCCTGAGTCCGAGACGACACCGCGGCCTGAACCAGGGCGCCGGGATCGACAAAGCGCTCCGTCACGACGCCGTTCAGCGGCGCCGCGATGCGGGCGTAATCCATAAGCCGCACGAAGGTTTCCAGCTCGGCGCGGGCCGTCGCGACCGCGGCTTCGGCGACGTGGACGGTGGCCTCGGCCATGCTTAGTCTGCTCTCGGCGACACTGAAGGCCGCTCGCGCCTGATCCACGTCTTGTTGCGGAAGGACGTCGGCATCGCGTTCGCGGATCGCGCTCAGCCGCTTGAAGTTGACTTCCTCGAACTCACGTTCCGCCTGGAACTGCGCGACGCTCGCCTGCGCTTGTTCGACCTCCGCTTCCGCACGTAACAGTACGGCTCTCTTTTCCGCCAGCCCGGCCGTCATCTCGGGAACTTCAATCTCCGCCAAAAGCTGTCCCTCGCGAACGCGGTCACCGATATCGACGGATAGAGTCTTCAGATAGCCGGTCACCTTGGCATACAGAGTGACTTGGGCATCGGGGACGATCGAGCCGGCCAGAGTAATGCGGTCCGAGATGTCACGCCGGCCGGGTTTGGCCACGGTCACGGAGATGGGCACGGCCGAAGTTTCTTCCGTACCGGAGGCCGGCGCGGCTTCAGATGTCGCCCTTGAATCACAGGACATCAGAAGCAGAGCGGCGCCCAGCACAAGCCCGATCAGTATGGCGATGCGGAGGATCATCGTTTGAATTCCCGGTAGAGCAACGGTGTCGCGACGAGCGTGAACACGGTCGACGAGGCCAATCCTCCTATGACGGCGCGGGCCAGCGGCATGATCGGTTCCGCCGGGTTCAGCGCCGGCGGCAACAGCGCCAGCAGAGCCGTACCCGTCGTCATCAAGATCGGGCGCATCCGAATCCGCGCCGCTTCCAGGGCCGCTTCGGAAGCGCTCCGTCCCTCCGCCCTCAGACGGTTCGCAAACTCGACCAGCAAGGTGCTCGTCGAAGCGGCGATCCCGATCATGAAGATCGCGCCCATGAACGACTGAATGTTCAACGTCGTGTCCGTCAACCACAAGATCCACACCACCCCCAGCAGCCCCAGCGGGATAGCCAGCATGACGATGAACGGGTCGAGGAAGCTTCGGAACAGGGCGACCATGACGAAGTAAACGAGAATGACGGCCATCCCGAAACCGAAAGCCAAACCGCCGAACGACTCGCGCATGGAAGCGACCTCTCCCCGAACGTCCACACGATAGCCCTCGGGCCACTCGCGTCCGGCGAGCTTGTCGTCGATGTCCCGCGCGACAGCCCCGATGTCACGGCCGTCCACATCGGCAAAGATATCCGTGACGCGGCTGATATTGAGGTGGGTGACCTCCGTCGGCGCGCTGGTGCGCTGGATTTCTGCAATGTTGCGAAGCAGAACCGGCTGTCCGTTCGACTGCATCACCGCGGGAGCCGGACGGAACAATCGATCCATCGCCGATGCAGTGCGGTCCTGATCCACGCCGGTGATCGGAATATCGAGCAGCGCATCGATCGAGTCGATGTCCTGCTCGCGATATTGCACTCCGACGAAGTAGTGGTTCCCATTCCGCTCGTCGATCCAGAACGCGGGATCGAAGTTCACGCTCGAATTGAGGCTGGCCACGATGTTCTTTACCGCCTCGTCGGCATTGATCCCCAGCAGAGCCGCCTTGGCGCGATCGATCTCGAGCGAGAGTTGTGGATAGTCGAGCTTCTGCTGGATCCGAACGTCGGCGGCCCCGGGGACCGCTTCAACGAGCGCTTTGATCTCGCGAGCCATCTCCTGCGCCACCTCGAGCCGGTCCCCGTTCACCTGGATATTGATGGGCGCCGGCAGGCCGAAGTTGATCGCCGAGCTGATGATGCCCCCGGTTTCGAACGAGAATTCGATCATCGGGAACCGCTCGCGCAAGCGCCGGCGCAAACGCCGTACATACTCGAACGACGGCGTTCCATGATCTTCGTGGAGCTGGACCATGAGCGAAGAATCCATCGGGCCGGCGTTGCGCGTGTATGCGGCTGGCCAATCGTAGAGCACGCCGGTGTTGGAGATCAGAATCTGCAGGTCTTCCGGCGCAATCTCCTCCCTGATCGCCGCCTCGACCGCAGCGACTACCTGCTCGGTTCTTTCGATACGGGTGCCGGAAGGAGCCCGCATCTGAATCCGAAACTGCCCCGTATCGAGCCGCGGGAACAGCTCGGTTCCGATCAGCGGATAGATGGGAATCGACAGCAGGACGACGAGGGCAACCGCTCCGAGCGTCACAAAACGGTGGCGCAGCATCCACCCGAGCCCGCGGCCATAGAAATCGCTCAAACGCCGCATCGCGCGATCCGAGAACGATGCCCATCCGGCTTGCCGAGCCTGACCGTCCGACGATGAGCGGAGAAACCTGGCGCAGTAGGCCGGCACAATGGTGAGAGCGACGATGTACGACGCCGCCATCGCGAAAGCGACGCTCAGGGCCAGCGGCGTGAACAGGAACTTCCCGATGCCCGTCAGGGAAACCACCGGCGCGAACACGACGATGGTCACGACCGTCGCAACCAGGATCGGCACGCGCACCTCGTCGGCCGCTATGCGCGCCGCTTCCAGAGGAGTTTTCCCGAGAGCGACATGCCGGTGGGTGTTTTCCAGGACGACGATCGAGTCATCCACCAGCCTCCCCACAGCCAGCGCCAAGCCGCCGAGCGTCATGGCGTTGAGACTGTCGCCGGTAGCGTAAAGACACGTGATAGCGGCGAGCACCGACAGCGGGACAGAGAGCATGATCACGGCCGTCGAGCGCAGGCTGCCGATGAAGAGCCAGATCATCACCGCCGCGAGCAATGCTCCGTACAGGGCTTCCCGCTCCAGGGCGGCGATCGCCTTGCGCACATAGACCGACTGGTCAAGAACCACGTCAAGGTTCACGCCCCTGGGCAGGCGGGATAGGATCGATCCGATGGTCTCCTTGATGCCGTCAACCACCGCGATCGTGTTGGCGCCGGGCTGACGGTAGATCGGGATGTAGACCTGCCTCCGGCCGTTGACCCGGACGATGTTCGACTGGATCTGGTGGGTGTCTTCGACCCGGCCCACGTCGCGAATGTAGACCGTCGCGCCACCGTCGTCGACGCGAATGGGGAACTGGTTCATCTGTTCCACGTGCTGAACCATCCCATCGGCATTGATCTGATAGTCGTATTCGCCGATCTTCGCGTTGCCGGTGGGAATGAATGTGTTGAAGTCCTTCAGAGTCTTCACCACATCCATCGGCGAGAGGTTTCGGGCGGTGAGCTTGTCGCGATCGACATAAGCCAGAATGCGCCGGATGCGGCCACCGTAGACGGCGGGGGCGATCACGCCGCTGATTCCCTGCAAGCGGTTCCGCAACTCGAAGTAGGCGATGTCGTAGAGTTCCGTCTCATCGAACGTGGGACTGCTCACGCTCACCAGGCAGAGCGGCATGCTTGCAGTCGGATCAAACGGCATGATCATCGGCGGAATCGTTCCCGGCGGCAGGTAATACATGTCGGCGATGGCCAACGATGACACCTGCGACATGGCCGTATTCGGATCGATGTCCGGGCGGAAGTAGTCCCGCACGATGCTTACGCCGTTCATCGAGCGCGCTTCCTGGCGGGAGATGCCGTTCGATTGACCGGTCCACCGCTCCAGCCGGCTGGTGATGTCTTTCTCCATCACCTCGGCCGGCATGCCGGGATACAACGTCAGCACCTGCACCGCCGGGGTCGTGAACGTCGGGAGCACGTCCGTCGGGATGCGGCTCGCCGCCACGCCGCCCAACAGCACCACCGTCAAAGCGGCTACGACTACGGCATGCGGGTTCCTGAGTGAGCCACGGACCATGAAGACCCACCAATCTTACCCTGCATTTCTCCCCACATGGCGAGGCGAAGTGAGTGAAATGGCAGTCAGGACGAGGCGCGAGCCAGGCGGAGGAAAAAGGCGCGCGCAGGCGTAGCGGC
>MKWU01006748.1_pt1 | contig 11437 bp, 6 predicted proteins | sample 809101 | NCBI WGS metagenome assembly MKWU01 (sample SAMN05860141, study PRJNA318959) | sponge metagenome | host: Aplysina aerophoba | place: Slovenia: Piran, Adriatic Sea, Gulf of Piran | collected 2013-05-07
GAAATGGGGGGGGGGGGCAATTTTTGCTTATGGAGAAGCCATATTGTTTACATAATATATAAATAACGTATGGTAAGAAGGTTGGTTTCAAAAATATTGACCTGAGGGCGCTTATATCAAACCTAGGCGTGAAGTGCCGAGGTTAATATATAGCGCGAGGTTGATTTTTACAATCAACCTCCTTACCATACGTTATATTTTATGTTATTATTATACGTTATATTGTATGGTGATTCTGAAGCATAGAGAGTGCGTGAAGGCTTTATCGCCAGCCAGTGCAAGTAGCAGGTGACGCCATTTGCATTCCTTATTAAATGCCTAGGTGGACGTTGCCCTACAAGCCAAATTTGCGCATGCGCGCAGTAGATTCTATCGCCAATTTTAAATGTTGCATTTTGCGATATGCGATGGAACAGCAGAAAACTCGGAGACTCTCAAGCGCCTGCTATCTGAACGCTTTCAGGCTGTTGCAGGAGAAGAAATCAGTCAGCCGAAGAAGCCCTACGTACTGGCTAACACGCGGTGCTCAACTGACTGGGCAGTTAGGACGTTTGAGCAATGGAGGGATTCCTACAATTCCAAACAGAACGAATCTCAGTGCCCATGCGATATCTTGATGGCAGAGGATAAAGAAGCGCTGTGTCACTGGCTGTGCATTTTCGCAATGGAAGTGAGAAAAGAGAGTGGAGACCCATACACACCACGAAGCATAGTGTAGCTGATGTCAGCTCTAAATCGTAAGATATTATTGGATGGATCTGGTGTTCATATCATGGACAGTAAGTGCCCTTCCTTCCAGCCCTTACACACTGTTTTAGACAACCATTTTAGATCACTCCACAGCCAGGGCATTGGAACAGTGCGTAAACAGGCAGGATTGCTCACCTTTGAAAAAAATCGTCTGTGGGAGTTCATCCACTCACCTTATCACTTATCATATTTATGCTGTTTTTGCGTTTAATGGTTAGTAGCTACCTAGCTAGGTAATTTTGTTCATGATGTCCATTTTAACCTGAACAATTTACCATCTCATTCAAGTTTGCTTTTGATGTCAATTTTTAACCCAACAATTACTGTATGTTGAATAGTGACATGTCTAGTATGATATGATAGTGAACCTCCTTTGGCGTTGTTATGGCATATAACATATCTTTTAGCCCTATCCTTTACTACAGGATTGCACAATCGCTACACGATACATTGGATATAACATGCGATAGTGTTTGGCTGTTAGATATGACATTAACCTTAGGCACAGGTGAATGAAGCAATATAGATACAATTATGCAAGTGTGTAAGATGGTGAACAAACATACCACATTTGTATCCACCAAGGCGTACATCTGGTAAGGTAGTACCTACAGTGTGAAACAGCAAGATATGAGAATGGTATATCATGACATTGTATAATCACAATTAATTAACATTTCACAATTCCACAGTACATACAGTCACACAATGATACACACTAGGAGAAATTGTAACAGGCATTCCATCCCGTGTCTTGTTACAGTACATAATACGTGTGCAGATACAATACATATGTAGTACAATTGTATTTGGCAAAATTTTGCAAAGTCAAAAGTGCGCATGACAGTCATCCAGGCCAGTCAGTAGACTGACATCTCAAAATGTCAACATGTGTCTGAACTGTATTGACCCAAAGGCCATCACATGAATTGCCTAAAACTGTAACTGTAACTGGAATGTGAATTTGATCAGCATCAACGTCATTGCAAATGGTGTCTTCCCAATAGGTGAAGTCTACAAAAAGCCACGAAATCAAATATCTATATGTGACTACCTTGCTGTGCTCTTCAATCTAAAAGATTACATTGAAAGCCTCACAACACTGTGGCAAAATAGTTCCATACTTCTCAGTGTTCATAAGCTACAGTGCTGGGAGATAAAGAGGAAAAAATATTGTCTTGGATGTTTTCCACATGCTGTCGTGTTTCACATGAAAGAATGGTTAGCATCTAGTGTAGGGTTCACACTTTCTGGACGGTTCGGTTCCATGGAATAGCCCATTTTTGCTCTGAAAAGGTTAGTGTTGCTTTTCCATTGTATAATTGTACACAAATAACCACCACTATCCCGATATAGACAGCACTATCATGCTGTATTGCCCAGTCAAACAGACAGACACAAACATACGTACTCAGATTTTAAAATACACTAGCACATACAATACGTACATGCAGCGATTACCTCAGTCATTCCAAGAAGGTCCACTTTGAAGGTCCTGCTGTTTTTCAGGAGTTTTAGGCAATGGTCTACTGAGGGCTTGAACAGGAAGACGTCTGGGATGGCCACTTCCATGACGTCAAGCTCCAGGAGGACCCACACTGTCTCCAACTGAGTGTTGCATTGCATGATTTCACTGATGTACTGCCGAGGGATGAGATAGGTGATGGTTGTGCTGTGGCGCTCCTCTGCTCCATAGTAGATTATGCTCTCCTCTGGGATACCGTACGCTGTGCTGAGTACACGAACATGGAGACGGTGGCAATCCTCAATTGTGACATCGCTGAATGGCTTCTGTATTGTTATCTCAAATGGCACTAGCTTCATATTCTTCTCTGTTGGTTTACGACCTTTACGTTTGGGTTTCTTCTTCAGCAATGTGGCCCTCTCATAGTGGATCAAGTGAAGGTCGTAGTAAGAAAGAATGACTTCAGCGACTTCTCGCTTGGGTGCAAGTGGAATGGTAGTGACAGCCTTCCTGAGGAATCTTGTGTCGTCCCATTTTTCTGTCACAGACATCTGATTCAGGAGTCCTTCAATTGACTTTGCTGAAGTAATCATCCTTTCTGTCACCTTCCCGTGATGGAGGCCGAGTCGACAATATCTGCTGGCTAGCTTTTTTACATCTGCAAGGTGGGGCTGAAGCAACTTTGTGATGACACCGAGGGCGTTACTGTAGAGTAGTCTGATGATGGCATTGGGATCAGATTCACACCGAAGATCTGAGATGTCTTGCGCCAAAAGATCCATCTTCAAATGCAGGTAGTCGTGGTGTCGTTTATGGGGCTGTAGAATTGGCTCCTCGGAACTCTGACTAGATGATCTAGGCCGCTTTCTTTGCAGCTCTGTATGATAGACAATAAAACATGCTTTTTGTGTCACTGCTTACTGGCACATGCATAACAAAATAATATTTAGGCAGTATTTATTATGAATTACTACAATCAAATTGAAACTACAAAGATCCCCTTCACATGGTCCAAGTAGGTGGCCATGGTGTGAACAAATGTTACTGCACAGAATCCCAAAGTGGGGTAACCAGAAGTGCTGCAGGTGTGGTGTCAACCATGTTCAGCAGTAGCACTGAACCCAACTGAAACGAGATGTGACACATGCAAGTGAGGAACGTGACTGCATGGTAGAACTAGCGGCTCAAGGAAAGGCAGCAAAGATTCAGTGATAATACCATGGTCCAGCTGGGGATTGTTGACTGATATTGTCACTCTTGTGTTTGGGATGAAGTAAATGGGAATGTCACTGTACGGTAAACGCTTTCTCTGGTGACCAATTACACGCAGCCCACCACAATTGGGACCCAACAACAGCTTATTCGTTTTAGCCACAGTAAGACATAGGTGCAGGGTTCTGCTGTCACCTCATAAGAATGACATCTCATTCAAACTATTTGTTGCATTCACATTAGGCAGGTGGACTATGCAGAAATTGCCAGGCTACTTCAGTGCTAGTACTGTTATAAATATAGCTTAGTGTTCTCCATATAAAGGGCATAGAACAGACACTATCCACTTTTACAGGTCTACCATCACATTATACAGTAAAAGTTCAAAGCAGCATTCTCAATTGCAAGTGGTTGCAACATTACAGTACGACCTGTTGCCATTGGCAATGGAAGGCAAATGGTTATGGCTGGGATTCATGGCTTGTCTGGCTGAAACTCAGTCACAGAGCACAGGTCCCAGTTTTCAGCACAGTCGTGCGACCTTTCCTCCTAAATGTGATACGATATACGCAACAAATAAAAACCGACAGTGAAGAGTTAACGATTATCCAATAACGGTTAACGGATAAACGTTAACGTTTATCGGTTGTCAGTTATCTATTAACTGCTAACTGTTACTCGTGGAATTCTCTACAATTTACGACGTATGTGTTGCTTCAAGTGTGATTTGATGGCATACTTCAAGCAGCAAATTATTCAACTCTACTTTGAGTGGAGGATATCTTACAACAATGTGGCCCTAGCTGCGGAAGGGTATCGGATACCAAAACAGACAGTGTGGGCAACCATACAGAAGTACAAGACACATGGAACAATTTTTCGCCTACCATGGAGTGGTAGGCCTTTTAAGCTCACCCGCACAATGTTGGATGTCATAGAAGAGCAGATGAAGCAGGATGACAAGATCAGAACGACATAGCTCGTGAAAATGCTGGGCAGACGCAGTTTCAAGATCTCGTCGTGTACGGTCGAGATAGTAAGGAACCTCCATGATCCATTGCCCTCGTACCTGATAAGCATTTTTGTTCATGATCCACTGAGAAACTCCAATCGAGCGCAACTGTAGCAACGAGTGAACTCAAATACTAGCAATCTTACAATTTTCCGTGAGGTGCGCTCTCACCATCCGGAATTTCGCATGTATAATTATATTCTGAATAATAATTATTACACTTCAGGGGTTCCGACTTCACATCAGCATGTCTAGGCCTCAACATATTAACTCACTGATAGCAAAATTAGTAGCATTGTCACATGACCAATACTGTTATGGTAAAAAAAGGCGCCAAACTTACCCGCTATAACAGGCCTTCATTTGCTCACCGATAGTGACTGCGTTTTTTGGACGAGTTCCTCTTTGACCGTCTATCACCGATATGTTGGATGGTTCAAGCAACCCCACTGCCCCCATGGTCCAGCTGGATGCGAACTCCCTTCGAGCTCTCTCAGATGCGCTGGCCCCGATGATACTGGAATGCGGCAGGACGACACCATCGCCCTCTATGCCGAACACGACAACCTCGCCGACAGCGAGTCGGTAAGTGAGGACACATCAGGATCGATCTCCGAGGCTACTTTGGACATTACAACTTCCTCCTATGTGAGTACCCCTCTGACGAATGGCGTCAGGAGGGAACTCCTGTCCACGCACCCACTCCCTCTCATGGACTGTCTCAAACCCCCAAAGCTGGATGCCTCAATGGCACGACTGGTGCGGGGGGACGTGGTAGCTAGGGACAGGGTGTTGTCACGCTTTCAGTGCTTTACTCTAGATGCTGCTGCACCTATCATCGGGATACTAGACCAACTTGCATCAGGTGAGTCGGTTGATCATGATGTTTTGCAAACTGGATTATCCAACGCACTGAAATTGCTGGGCAATACACATGCCCACTTTAGTGTAGAAAGAAGGCAAAATGCTTTGAAATCACTAAATCCTGATCTACTCCACTTGGCATCCGAAGACCTCTTTGATGAGGCGCCCCCAATCTCTTTGGGTCTGGCTTTGCCAAGGTCGCAAAAGAGAGGTCTGACGCAATGTCAGCCCTGCGACAGGCCAAATCCAACAAACCCTTTTTTTGAAAAGGGGGCGCCCACCCTACAGGAAGCCAGGACTAACTGTACCAACCCACAACTTCCGGCGACACCCGCTGATGAGCCATGCACGATTCGAGACACCAATAGACACAGAATTCAGGCATAAAGAGTGTCCTGACCAGCTTCAATTCTTTGCCCTAAAGAAGGCCAGTGGATCCTGGTCAAACGCCGGCAAGGCTTCTTTTAGCCCATTTTAAGCTGTTTCAAGCTGGTACCTAAGAATCTTTCAATGCTCAAAAGCTCATAGATTGGTAGATTTAGGCTAGGGTAACTAAATTTAAGCATGATTAGTCTATGCTTATTCCTGATACACAGCAGCCAAAAAACTTTCAATTCACTTGAAAGATACTTGAGTGGCTGGGAATAGGCATTGTGCTCGTATCTTGGACTACACTAGCCTGGGGTTTTGACAGATGGCATCTATCCTTGAATTAGACATTCAATCCAGACTAGAGTCATCATCAGCAGTTGAGTCTGGGTCGAAGCATCTAATTCAAGGACAATTGCCATCTGTCAAACCACAGGCCAATGTAGTCCAAAATATGAACACTATAACTTTCAATTCAGCCATTTCAGCAGCTTTAGCTGCATTCTTAACAGTGCCCACATGAAAAGAACATTCGGTACCATCATGATGGTATGAGTCTCACGTGGCCAGACCCTTTCTAGTATTGTGCAAGCGCCCCGAGAAAGGGTCTGGGAGTTAGCTCAAGTGATGTTGTTTAATGTCCGTGGAATCACCAGACTAGGTGTTTTGGCACTTCATTGATGTGGTACTTGCTATGTGGTGCATTTGGTCAAATAAGAGTTCAGTAATGGCGGTGTATGAGGACGTCACCAGGTTCGAAGTATAGCACGTTCAGTTGCTGCTGGAGCTGGCTTTAAGGACTTAAGGCGTCATATGACTATTATGAGCTAGCGTGTCCTACTTGCATGCTAACCTGGAGATGGTAGAAGTGCCTCTTCAAGAGCTGTACGAATGTCCTCCATTGGCTTTGCTCCGCAAGTGCTCTTTACAGCATCCAGTACCTTCTGCCAGGAACAGTCGGATCTCTGCAGCCATTTATTAAACATCTTTCTGGGTCTATCAGATTTCTCAGTCTCAATATCATCCAGGACGTGTGGATCCAGGTCCAATCGTAGCCCCACGTCATACCAAACAGCAGCTATCCGGGGTACTACAAAGTCAAGTAAGTCCTTCAGGGTAGGACGATCTGCAGCAGAAGAAGGAGCAGAGCCAGAGAGGGGACATGACATCCGAGTTGAAGACACCAGCTATACGTAGCTAGTCTTGCGTAGCCAGATCGCTTTCGGGGGCGGTCTGGTTGCGTGAGACTACATTGTATGAACCACGGGCTGTGGCTGTTGATGAGGAGTAGCATAGTCACCTGGATTTGGAGGTTCTTTCGGTCCAATGGGAATCGGTCTTCCGGCCATCGTGGGGCGGGGGGGGGTGCATGAGAATATCCGATAGTTTCCGGAAATTGGTCACATTCGGAACACGCCTAGTCTGGCTAGCTAGACTACCCCGAACTGATTTCCATTTCAACGTGGAGTGGTAGCTTCGTATAACCAATGTACGTAGGTACTCTTCCTGATATATATCACTGCCCTTCCCATGCATGCATGCATAATATGTGCAGGTGCATCATAAACAAGTGAATGGAATTGTATGTAAATATGCATGACTTAAAAAGCTATAATAATTTATGTGCGTTATATGCATATAATACCATATAGACGAGGAGCAAATATAATTGTATGTATACATGCATGTGTACCCATGCACTTATGAACCTACACTCACACCTCACATGTCCACTAAACTACTGGATTGGTGTAACAAAATCCTTAAAAACCATTATATAAGATACATGGTTTGAAGAATACATAAAGTTAATTATTGAATAAACTAATAAAATTACTATACCTACCATTATGGCACTTACTGTATGACAAATAAGGTACGGACTCATGTCACAGTCATTAGTTCATAATGAATAAAATGCACCAAATACAATCAACTGTAAGACAGTACACCTAGCTACATGATGTCTGAGAGATGGACTACATGACAAGTTTCACACAGTAGAACTGACTCGGATGATGGAATACTCACTAAAGATTGATACAATGATTGCGACAACCAACTGTGCCATCAAGGAAATATATATTCCAATGTTTCTTTGATGCAGTCTCCTCTGGGCCTTCGATTTAGCAGAATGCACAGAGTTCTCATAATGTACCTTAATCCACAGGTACCAAAAGAGGTAAGCAGCCGGCATGACTACAAAGAGAATCTGCAGAAAGCTGCCGAACAATGGTGGCTGGACAATGTACAGGGCTGCGAGGAGGAGTGCTTCCAAAAGGAGCCCTGTGACCCGAACCTCTGAAGCACCACGTGCTGATGGCCACACACACGTTGAAAGAAAATGACCAACTGAGAAGATTAGGACGAATGGGAACCAGTACAGATGCATCTGGTTTCCATTGATGTGTGCGGTGACACCGCAGCTGAGGGGAAGACCAGCCCCTGCAAATAAGAGAAGGATCAGGGTATACAGCTGCACGGATAAGAAGAGGAAGATTTCTGTTAAACTCCAGCTGTTGTTGAAGTTGTTCACAGTGTTCTTGGCCGATGTTATGAGTTCCTTTGATGGTTGTACACCATAAGAATCTGCATCGTCCTCTAAAGCAACTGCTCCTGCAACAAGACGGTTCATTGTAGCTTCATGGTTGAAAAAGGAGCAAATAGTTCCTATTGTAAGGATGAGTGCAAAGTAGGAAAGGGCATCCAGACTCTCTATCACAATTTCCAACACTCCCCCAAGGGGAATGGAATACACATCCAATGCGAACCTTGTAGCACCCACTTGAACAAGCATTAGGGTTATAATAGCTGCCTCAAGAGCAGAAGTAACACACATCACACCAAGCTCCTTTGCCAGCTGCTGTGTGAGTGTTTTCAGAATTGTGGAATATGTCTTTCTTGCTAATCCAACATCCCAAAAAGTACGGACAACTGCTTGCAGGACAGGTTCATTTTCCTCTCTGCTAATGGCTTTAAGGAAGTCTGAACCAAGGGAGGATGTTTGTGTGCCTAATTTACTGACCACAGCACTTGAAAAGGTGCAGACTATTATCAGAGGTAACAGTCCTCGTGTGAAGAAATACAGGAAGACAGTTACAAACATAAAGGACCACTTTTCCATGGTGATACAGGAATGCTGATTGGAAGAGTGATAGATACTGAATGTAAGTAGCATGGAGAAGAGCAGCTGCAAAATAACAATGAACTGCAGAAAGACTGCGATGAAAGCACTTAAGAATGGCAAACGGGCCTGAACATAGTTGAGGCATTGGTACGGCCAGAAATGACGCAGGTCGAGAGCTTCAGCCTTAGGCAGTTGGTGGGCCATTTTTGAACTCTGGGTAAATTTTGCGAACTCAGTACCATTGGAGGCAATTTGCTCTCTCTTCTGAGAAATTGAAGAGCCTGCATGCATACCTATACACACGACAAGAGTAAGAGGAAACGAAGAAATATATGATATTACTGGATTTACAAATATTGCACCATTTTTGTAAATAACATTCTACAGGAATGATGTACATTATACATGTAGAGTATGTAGTCTGAATGAAGCCTATAATACTAGAATCAAGTTACCCTTAACTAGCTACTTCCTGTGTGTGTGTCATGTGATGTATAGTATATACATAGTGCATTTATATAAACATATTAAGTGTAGAAATAATAATAATGAAAATCTAGCTGAAATAGTGTGAAACTCAGAGGATATGGTCAAGTGGTGTAGGTATAGGTTATAGCCTCCGGTTGCCAGAATATATTATGAAGCCGAGGCGAAGCTGAGGCCAAGTAATCATATTCTGACAGACATCCGAGTCCATGGCTACAACTATTTATACTCTGTTGGCATATGGCGATCGGGCAGGAACCATATGTGAGTTTAGTTAGTGTGCGATGGAGAACCAGGAGAAAGATCGTTTGCCAATGTTTCCAATGGACGTTAGCCAACGTTACTGGTCACGCCGATTACGGTCCCCCCCAATCGATTTCTTGGTGAGTGTGAAACTGGTGCACTGAACAAGTTACTGACGTTACGTATAGATGCACGCACTCTTGGCAGAGTTTCTCCAACACATTCACATGACAGTAGTGGAAAAGCCTCTACATGTGCTACAGAAGAGCTATTGGTGCACCTCCTCCACCTTCGCTGGCAGAGACAATTCACTGGCAGAGCTGAATATCTGGTTTTCCAGCTTCTTAACTGACTATTAGCTAACTAATGCCTACTTTAGTTTGTCGTGTTTTTGGCTTGCAATTCAAACATAGATATTCCATGTATGGATTATCAATCATTCAACTGATCAGTGGTCAGTGTTTGTGTAGTTGTGATGCAGGCTTGATTCAGTGCACAAGGTGACATATTGATTCACTTTTTACAGGGTACATCCTTGAACTAATAAACAAATCTCACGTATATCCTAAATATACCCCACTATTAACTTGCCCGTTGCCATTGCAACGGGTATAATGATACATAATAGTTACGAACTACAAAGCACTGGCATCCAAATACAGGCTCTAGGCAGGACACATGCACCAAACACACCTCTCAAAATGGATTCAATGTATTTGACCAGCTTCAGTTGTCCACTGCTTCTTGCTGCATGAATCAACTGCTCAAAGCTTGCTTGATCTGCTTTGTCATTCAACCAGTAGCATAGACACTGGTACTTTTGTTCCCACGGATCAGACTTATATTTCTCCATTGTAGCTTCAATCTCACTCTCAGGGACATCTAACTCTCGAACAAACATCTTCCAGTCAGAATTTAGTCTTTGCGCCACACCTATCAGGTTCTTGTTGGAGGGTACGCGCAGAGACGATTCATTTCCACACTGTAGAATAAGATGGAAGAATTAACTTTGACTCTATCTAGTGAGCTACCAAGCAAGATTATAAACCTTCAGTGCTCAGTCTAACCTTTGACGCTTCCACCATAGCTACGTACGTAGGCCGAAGTTAGCTAAGCTAGCTATCTAGCTACGTCCCCTGGTAGCTTGGTAACTTGTTCTTTTCAACTAGCTGCGGGGCAGGCAGAATGATGCGGCCATAGTTATGTACCTATAGGCGTATCCTGTCACGCGCGTCCAGGAGTCATGCTCGAACCTGTTGTTGTAGCCGAATATGGGAAGTGGGCGTCCCCTCCAGTCCCCTCGGCCGCACCCGTGAGTTTTCGGAGTTGAGAACTTGGAAATGGGAATGGGAATGTACACCAGACCCCCCTCAACGGTGGGAGGGACTATATAGTGCGAGGGACTCCAGGGCAACAGGAAGTACCACACCCATTCCGCATCAACTCCCTGTTGTGGCCGTACCGACCGGGCTACGGCTACTCTGATCGCATTTTTGTCCTGTTATACAGAGTCAAAAGAATGATGGAGCGCGAAAAGGTGAGGGAATTCCTGGAAGGTTGATCTTACGAGCGTACGAGCTGATGAGCTAGCTATGCCGCATGGCAAAGAGCTTATAGCTATGTTAAGTATGCAGTGGTTAGCTGCGTTATGGTGTCATTCCTCTGTCCGTTGTACGTGTACTTCATCTACAGGGTGAAAATCATGGGACGCCACACAGCCCCACCAACAAGGAACTCATGGATGTGTCTCACAGGTTGTCTACTGACTGGAAGATGTTTATTCGTGAGCTTGACATACCTGACAGTGAGATTGATGCTATAGTTGAGAGATATAAATTCGATGAGCCCTGGGAGCAGAAGTACCAGTGCCTGTGCCACTGGTTGAATACCAAGGGAGAGCAAGCGACCT
>MKWU01006749.1_pt1 | contig 11435 bp, 6 predicted proteins | sample 809101 | NCBI WGS metagenome assembly MKWU01 (sample SAMN05860141, study PRJNA318959) | sponge metagenome | host: Aplysina aerophoba | place: Slovenia: Piran, Adriatic Sea, Gulf of Piran | collected 2013-05-07
TGCGCCTGCTCACATCCATTGACTGCGCCTTGAGAACGAACTGCAAGGGCTCATCATCCTCAATGTCAAGTGGCTCCCCTACACCTGTGCTGGCTTGCAGACAATCGTATTGGAACCGACGCAGTTGTTCCCTGGCCTCGGGCGTGTTGAGCACAAGATCGTTCACATTGGCAATCGCTTGCGTGCAAACAAACCAGTGGCCGCCAGACGTCAGACCGCTCTGTCCTCCGGCGAGAGGCTTCTCACCGGCGAAAGGCTTCTCACCGGCGAAAGGCTTCTCACCGGCGAAAGGCTTCTCACCGGCGAAAGGCTTCGCACCACTGAGCCGATCTCCACAAGCAGACAGACCACTGCCCTGTGCACCGGCCTTGCCGGAGCACTCAAGGCGGGGCCGCGAGCCCGTGGCTGCGCCTACATCAAAGCCAGCAAACCGGGATTCTGGCAGCCGCTTGCTACCAGCCCGTGTGTCCTTGACCTTTGCGGGAGACGGGTCGCAACCTGCCTCTTCAAGACGGGCTATTTTTTCTTGCAAATGCTCGGGGCAAGATCCCGGTTGAGTGTTTGGGGCTATTGGTCCCACAAGCGATACCTCACTGAAAAATCCACGTGGTGTCTCAGGGGCAAGTGACTTCCTGCACCCGCACACCTTGGACTACCAGCCCGGCCCGGAGTTCCACACAATTTTCCTGTTTGCACCGCTCTGCCCCGTTTCAAGCTGCAGGCTGTCCGCTCCAGCCCGTGATAAACAGATCACAAAAGATGACAAGTGTACTGACTCGGTGGCGGCTCATGCCCGGCCCTGCCCCTGTGCATCCCGCCTACGGCAAGCGCGTTGCGCAGCTGCTCAACCCTCTCATCAGAACGGGAGAGAGAGAAATCCCGTCGCAGCTGTCGAACCCATTGATCACTGTCATCTGTCCAGTCGACCGTTTTCCCTGCTGAATCCACAACCAGCAGGCTCGCCCCCCGGCGTGCCAGTACGCTGATCACTTCCACCGGATAGCCTGTTTCAGCAAGAAAACAAAAAGAAGCCGCAGCCAGCGCAGACCCGGTAAAGCAATAGCTGGCGTCCCGGCTTACATCAAAAACGCGATCCACATCAAGACGCCCAGGCACTTTCACTTCAGCATCAACCGCACTTTCTGCCGCCAGCCGGGTCGGCTTGGCGCCGCATCCAGTCAAGCCAGGATCAATACGGCCGGGAGACGAGAGTTCCAGCAGCCTGTTGAGCTTGGCCACTTTATCGGTAGTCCACGGACTGACGCACAGCCCCAGCGGTGGAAGCCCCTCGCTGTCGCCGGCATTGGGATCGGCGCCTGCCCTCAGCAGGTCTTCGACACAGGCCGCAGAGTATCCCATCGCGCCGAACAAAGGGGTGAATCCCCGGTGCTGACACGACAAGCGGCTGGGATCAAAGACGCCAGAACCCAGCAACCACCGGCGCCACCGACTACTGGATTCATAAAAAGCAGGGGAGTGCAACAAGCCCCCGTTGCTGCTGTACAAGGCATCCTCATCCAGCAGACCGCGTTGCTGTGCCAACTGCAATCCCTGCATGATCTTGCAGGCAACAGGCAGGTTTTTCTCTTCGCAGGCCCGCACCAGAAATCGCACACAGATGCTCTCCCGTTCGCCGAAATGACGCCAGTTCTTGTCCAGCAACTGCGCCTTGAGAACAAACGGCAGTGGATCATCACTCAGCATATCCAGCGGCCGCCCCGGGCCGGCATGGACACGCCGACAGATACCATCAAACCGCATGAGTTGTTGCAGCAGCTCGGACTGACTGAGCACAAGCCACGCCTTCTTGTCAGCCCTGCCAGTGGATGAAGGCACACCAGCACTTTCAGGCAGCCTGTCCTCTTCCGGCGAGTAACATGTGAAATCACTCAGCCGGACCACGAAAGCCGGCTTGTTACTGTCCTGGACACAAGCTTTCAGCACGCGCCCCCTGCTGGCGGCAGAACCTGTAGAGACACCGACATTAAAGCCTGCAAATCGGGACTCGGGCAGCGGCAGGCCCTTCTGTGCGTCCTTGACCTTCGCAGGAGAAGGGTCGCAGCCCGCCTTTTCAAGACGCTTAATTTTGGCCTGCAGACGTCCAGGATCAGGACAGTAGGAGGCGTGATATTTACGAGAGTGGGTCATTGCGTCCACAAGGGTTTTCTCCTGTTCAAGTGCTGTCAGGGGGACACAATTCCCCTGCCTGCATTGGATTGACAGCCTTGCCTCAAAGTTCCGCACGCTTGCGCTTGCCTTCATCTCAAGCCGCACACCGCAGGCCCGCAGCGGCGACGACATTCATTGGCTTTACTGGCTTTACTGGCTTTACTGGCTTTACTGGCTTTACTGGCTTTACTGGCTTTACTGGCTTTGCGGGAACCTGGCTGCCGTCTCGACCGGGGGCCGGTCATGCCCACTGCCATCACGGGTCGTTCCCGGGTAGCCGATAGACAAGAGAGACAGCAAGGCTGACATTCAATGGCCACCTCCTGTCTCCTCTCTTTCGTTTGCGTCCCATAAAAAAACGGCCAACTCTTATGCAAGCTGACCGGGGGATAGTCTCTTGATCACTGAATTAACCTCCTGTTCCCGGAAGGCTTGTTTCCAGAAAGCTATTGCGCCAGTGCTTCCGACCGGCGGCGCGCTCCCGGCCCTCTGATGGCACAGTGTCCCCGCAGGACCGGGAAAGTGCCACCTTTGCCCGTTCTATTCCGGCATTCCGGCGCAACAGCCCAACAACCAGACAAGAACTACCAGCCTGCTTCTCCCGTCAGGGCCTTTTTGCTTCTGCATCCTCGGGACGCAAGCCCCATGAAGTGCGTGATCGGGTCCATGAATCCTTTCTCCTTCAAAATCAACACGCATCTGATCAGGAGCTACCCGTTTCCCGCCCCCTGCGCCTCCAGAGTTGGCCCCGCGCCACACCCGCTCCAACCGCCCTCCTGTCCCCGCTCTTGAGGTGGCACTGCGTCCGTCAACTGTACTGATGACCTTCCTCAGCCTCCTGCCTCCCCTGCCTGAGAGCCGCTACCAGCTGGTCTTTGCGCTGCTGGGAAACGTCGGGCAAGCCCAGGGCCTGACGCGACCAGCCGAGCAACAAACCCTGGCTCTCCTGAAAAATGGCTCGCGCCGATGCGCGTTGAAACAGATTGTGATACAGACCGATGTCCTCATCCTGACAGACCACTGGCTCGCCGGCAGGCGACTCCACCAGCAGGCTAGCACCCTGCCTTGCCAGCAGCCGCACTATGCCATCTGAACCATAGCGGTTACACAGAAAAGTCACCGCAGCAGTGGCCAGCGGCGAGCCATAGGCCGACGCAGAAAAAAGATCAGGATTGGTTGCAGGGTGCTTCAGGACTTTGGTCACAGCGGCAAGATCATTGGCAGCGACAGCATGATGGAGGGCTGATCCAACCAGTATGTTGGCGGCCCCCACCATCTGATTGGGATCGATGCCGGGCCAGCTGAGCAATATATCCAGTTTCTGGAGCTTGTCCTGTGTCCCTCCCCCGGCCGACGAGTAAAACACGACATTCGTGGGTAAACTCAGACAAGTGGCCAGGGCTGACAGCTGGTTACCGGGATTGCACAGATCAGGCCTGGCGCCGGCCTCAAGCAAGGCCTTGACAGTATCGGCAGGTGCCATCTCAACGGCCCGACTCAAGGGAAGCTCCCCCGAACTCCTGTTCAAATCAAAAAGCTGCGCAGCCAGCACCAACCTTTGCCAGTGCGGATCAATTTTCTCGTAGAAGATACTCGTACTCTCCAGCATCCTGTATTGCAGCGAGCTGATCAGACTTCTGGCACCTGGATCGTACTCCTGGCTGGCCTTGAGCTGCTGCAAGCCCGTGAGCATCTTCAATGCCACAGGGAGATTGCGTCCCATCAGAGCGCGCTCCAGGAGATCGTTTGTACAGCCAGCCGACTGAGACAGGGCCGTGTCCAGCGCCTGGCACTTGCGCACCAAACTGAGGGAATCGTCTCGTTCCGGATCAGGGAGCGGCTGTGTGGAATAGCGGTAGTGAACCGTAATTTCTTTCTTGAAAAAAGCCTTCAACTGGTCAGGGTCATACAGGGCACCCGGCAAGCCCAGGTTGGTGCACTGCGCGTTGGACAAGACGTGGATCGCTATGTCCAGCAGATCGGCCTGACTCAAGGAGGCCTCACCTGTCTGGGTGGGCTCCATGGTCCGACGGGACAGGCTGCCGGCGTCAGGACTGTGCCGCAGACTGGCCGCACCGGAGGCTGACGGGGACACAGGGAAACCCTGGCCGCCAGGTTCAGGTTGAAGGCTCTGTTGCGGCCTGACCCAACGGACGGAGCGCTGGTCAGAAGAAGACGAGGCGGTGCTCTTGTCTGGCGCAGGGCTGTCCAACTGGTGCGTGACGACTTGTCTGGCCGTGAGCGGCGGCAGTTTTCCTGAGGGCGCTGATGATGAATGCATTGCAAAAGTCTCCACGGGGACGTCATAAGGTTTCTGCTGACAAGGCCCTCGATTTTTCATCAAGGATCAATGCCGGACGGCCCCCCGCCTGCATGGCAAGGTGCCGCCCGTCTTTTCGATGCCTGATGGCATGGAAAGTTCCCTGCCATAACTTCTCCTGCTGCGCCCCGGGGTTCGGGTATCAGACTTGCAGCGGTGTCTGGTGGCAGGATCAGGCGCGTTTGCCGGGAGGCAGCCGCGCCAGCTTCCGGATTCACACCGACAGCAAGGCGGAGATATGAAGAATAGAGAGTGATGAAAACAGGCGGGTGGTGACGCGATCAGCTTCAGGGGTACGGACGCGAGTGGCGATGGGAGCGCGGGAGAGGGGGCAGTCACAGTGGAAGGTGGAAACCCAGGCACATCACTGCCGGTTGTGGAAGCGCAGTGATGGCTCAGGAAACGATTAGTGTTTGTGCACAATGACAGCCCGGGGCTTTGGCAGACAGGTTGCAAGATGACGCGAGGGCGTCAGGGGCACTCCTTGCTGCCGGCATGGGCACCTGACGCAAGCTGATGCAGAGTTCTGATGCAGAGTTCCAACGCAGACCTCTGACTCAGAGTTCCACGCCGGCTTTGCATTTCAGCCTCCTGCCTCCCCTGAATGAAAGCCTCTGTCAACAGGCGTTTACGCTGCCGGGAAACGCGTCTTATGTCCGAGCGTTCAAGCAGTCTATCAAGCAGACGCAGATCAGCACCGCAATCCACTTTCTCCCCGTCAGGCGACTCCACCGGGCCAGCATCGTGTTTTGCCAGCAGGTCTGTACGCTGCTGGGAAACGCGTCTTATATACGAGCATTCAAACAGTTCCACAAACAGACTCACATCATCATCGCAATCCACTTTGTTCCCGTCAGGCGACTCCACCACCAGGCGAGCACCCTGCGCTGCCAACAGCCGCACCATCTCATCCGTACGCTCCTCGTTGCACAGAAAGGTCACCATGGCAGTGGCCAGCGGCGACCCGTAGGCAGACGCAGAAAAAAGATCAGGATCCGTTGCAGGGTGCTCCAGCACTCTGGCCGCAGCGTCAAGTTCATCGGCGGCGACAGCATGGTGGAGGGCCGATCCGGCGAACCTGCTGTGGGGCCCCGTCACCTGGTTGGGATCGGTCCCGGGCCAGCTGAGCAGCACATCCAACTTGTTCATCTGGTCAGTCATGCGCTTCGACGGTCTGGACACACACAAGGCCAGCGGCGAAAGCTTGTCAACTGCATTACACAAGCCAGGCCTGGCGCCGGCTTCCAGTAGAGCCTTGACACTATCGGCATATGGCGACATCAAAACGGCCCTGCTCAAGGGAAGGAACCACTCATCCTGATACCTGTTCAAGTTAAAAAGTTGCGTTGCCAGAACCAGCCTTGTCCAGTCAGGCTCAATTATCGTGTGCAAAAAACATCCATTCACCAGATCCAGTTCCAGCGAATCAAGGATAGGGCGCCCGTTCAGCTCGTCCTGCCGGGATTTGAGCTGCTGCAACCCTGCGAGCACTTTGAATGCCACTGGAAGATTGCGCGCCACCAGGGAGCGCTCCAGAATCGTCAGAACTGTGTATGGACAAGAGGCGGACTGGCACCAGGTCGCGTCTATAGCCCGGCACTTGAGCACAAAGGTCAAGGGATCATCCTGTGCAGGATCCGGAAGCGGCAGTCCATGAGCATAGACACTGCAGTGCGGCGAAATCGTATGTACAAAGAAGTCGTTCATCCGGGCGGTGTCATGCAGAGCAGCCAGCGTCTCCTCGCTGACGCCCTCTTTGCTGGACAGACTTCGCATCGCAATCTCGAGCTGCTCGGCCTGTGTCAAGGGGGCCGCATCGCCCTGAGCGGAATCCAGGGTCCGATGCGCCAGGCTGACAGCGCCAGGACTGTGCGTCAGGCTGGCCACATCAGAATCTGACGAGGATGAAGGGACACTCAAAGCGCCAGCCTCCCGTTGAAGGAGCTGTTGCGGACCGACGCCACGGACGGCGCGTTGATCAGAAGAAGAGGCGGCGAGCCTGTCTGGCGACTGGCCTTCCAGCCCTTGTGCGACCGGTTGAGGGGAATGTTCGGCCGCAGTCGGCGGCAGGGGGGGCGAATTCACTGAATGCATTGCAAAAGTCTCATTCGGGTTTCCGGAAATTTTTATTGAGCAATGTCCCTTTTTGTTCCTCAGGGAGCACTACCGGGCGGCACCGGCTGGCAAACCGCCACGCACACTACCGAGGCCTTGGATGGTCAATGGCATGGAAAGTTCCCTGCCACCACTATCAAATCCACGCAACCGTCCGGGACCTGACATATTAGAGGTTTCAAACGAACTTTTTGTTTTTTTCTCTGTCCGAATATTTGAGACAACGATGAAATATGGATAAGCGTGTCAAGGAGAGGACAGTAATGAATACAGTATGTGCACAACCCATTTACATGAAAGCTGTAGGCAACCATGAAAAAAAGCCTGCCGCTACGCCAGTGGATCTGATGAAACAACTCGATCTGACTGATAGAGGACCGGCTAATCCCAAAGACATTGCAGAAAGACGGGTTAGACACCAAATACATTTTTTGGATGAAGAATATTATGTCTTCATAGATAGTCCAAGCTACAAAGGAAACGCTAACATTTTTCCGTTCCAGCTGAACCAGAAAACATTCTATAAAGTTGATCAACACAAGCCTGCTGTAGAACAGAATGACACTGTGGTTCTTCCGCTACCAGAAATCACAAAAGGGTCCGGAAGCAAGGAGTTTTCCCCCCCTTGGCCAGCGGCTCTGGAAAGGATATCCAATGTCTTCACACAAGGATTCAATAATGTATGCCAAGTGATTGATTGTAATGCCCCGGGTAAATTTATCTATCCAGGTTGCTGCCATCACTTTGCCAACTATCTGGCATTCGGCATGACTCTACAGAAGTTCATTGACTTCAATGGTTGGCATGACACACTTCCATTTGCATCCGTACTTGATTTTTCTCAGGAGACCCTTCGTTGGGGCGATGTTGTCCAGCTTTTTGAACACGGAAAAATCGTTCACAGCATGTTCCATGTCGGAGACGGAATATATATGAACAAACATGGATTCAATGAAATATATTTTCAGTCATTACCAGCTTGCAAAGTCACATACCCTTCAGATTTTGCAAGAATAGTTCGTGTATCTCCTGAATATCACTCAGAAAAAGTAGAATTCAGACAAACCTACTGATTCTCTTTTTGTTTCTCTAAAGAAAGTGCGAACAAGCCCTGTGCCTGTAGAGTATCCTTGCAGGCCGCAGCAAACGCAGAGATGATCCATCGGCTAGTAGCTCAGTTTTCCGGCAGTGCGTTATTCAGAAACTTCAGCAGGCTGTTAAAGTCAATCAGAGATGTCTCCACTTCATCAGTATGAGATGTTCAGGTTTCACCAGTTTGGAATGTCCAGCTTTCACCAATATGAATTCGTGAGTTCACATCGAATAAATGCACCTCCATAGCAATGCCTGGGTGCCTGGAAACCTACAAACAAGTCCTTTTCCCTCGCAAACAATTCACTGATATCAAAGATTACAGCTGCCGTAAATGGACTGGTTCGCACATTCCCCAAAGCAACCCCAAGCCCCTCACTATTTAGAAGGGATCAGGTTCAGGCAGTCGTTCAGGACCTGACCGCCTACATGGTTCATGAGATCTTATTAAATTCACAAAGTTAAATGCGGTCCTAAATACGCTACATATATCCGTTTTTCTGAGACATCTGGATAAAAATGCATAGGGTATCCATCAGGTAGCTTCACATGATTCTCACAGCAAACCTTCTGCCCATTTCCCAACCAGAAAGTTCTTTCTTTTTTCTTTTTGGAATCATTGTTAACACTGTTAGACTCGCCACTGACTTCGGCGGCCAGCCCCAGGTCTCTTAAAAATTCATGTCGGTACTCAACATATTCACCTGCGAGCCCTTTTCACAAATCAGAAGAAGCGGCAACTATTCTGAAACAGAGAATGTCTTGCCAGATAAGAAGTGCAGCGCAATGGACCTGAGAACACTGGGCACGAACATACCATACAACAAGGCTTGGAATGTATTGCCTCCATCCAGGAGACACCACAGAAGCGGCATGCCCAACAAATAGGTAAAAAGGCTCTCTGTCAAAGCTATGGTTTGCGTCTTTTCCAAAGACCTCAAATGACATACTCTGCCCAAACTCAGGGAAAGCGGTACGATCAGCAATAACACAACCAAGACAATGTCCATCGACTGTTCCAAATGGTAGTAGTGCTCCATGATGTACTCTGCAAACAGAGCCAGAAAAAACAGAACCCCCAAAAGAATGGCTGCTGATAGCCTGTTGATTTCATGTATTTTCTTTTCTGCTGACAAGTGTGCCACTTTCTCATCTTGTGACAGAAAATAAGCTGTTCCTGAGATAAACAAAGAAAAAAATGGACGGGATAAAAGCTGATACAAATTGAGCCCCACACTGAATGCAACCAAGTCATAAATTGTGCTTTTCTCTTGCACCATCAGTGTAATGATAAACGGCGAAGCCGTGGCCAAGACCATAAACACAGTGTCGCCTCCAAGAATTCTCTTCCCTTTAGAAACAAACTGCGAAAGATCCTGAAACACTCTTGGCTTTATTAAATCAACTTTGGAACCGTAATAGAAAAACAACAAAACCTGAACCACGAGGCTAGATACTGCAAGGCCAACAAATTTCTCTGCACTGGAACTACCGATATGTAGAGCTACACCATTTCCAATAATATTTATTAGATTCCCCACCAGTTCCGCGCTTAATATCGCAGAATAGTTTTTTCTTGATATCAATACATATCTGACGACATGAGAGATGCAAAGCAAAGCGGCTGCGCAAGATTGAAAGATGTAAAAATGAGACACGCCCTCAATATGGCCAATGCCTGCAACATCCATATATTGCTCTTTGAAAAAGAGAAGAAAAGAGAGAAACAGACAGGACAAAAAAACAGACGACAACACCGCCCCACGGGCAATAGCGTTCTTCCCTATGTTCTTTTTAATTAAAATTATCAAAGAATGTCCGACTATTTTCGAAAGCAACACAAAGAAAACAGCGACATAGGCTATCATTGCATCTGCTTTCAGATAACCAACCGAAATATGGGACGCTGCTATCTGGTCAATAATCACATAGAAAGTAGCCAAAACTCCAGCGACAAGAACGAACCATGTATCTCTCAGCAAGGCTATATTAATCATTAACAACTTCTCAAAGAAATCCATTTGCGTTTCAGAAACTCAATATTTAACATCTCTGCAATTAGCGCATTGACTTTCTCATGGCGCTTTTCAACATGGTCTTTTTCCTGCGTAGAAGATGAGATCGCTTTCAAGAACTCGCCATCGTCGAGAAGAGCATTAGCCTTATTCTTAAAAGCTTCTCGCTTGTTGAAAAGACACTGGAATTCAGACTCAGTCAGCTTAGTTAGTGCCACCATCCAAACTTCAAACAAAGCAGGATTCTTTGAACGTTTACCGACGTCAGGCGAGCGATCTTTTTCAAACCCTGATTTGCCAAGCAACTCGCGGCAACGATGAATAGCATTTGAATACATTTCCTTAAAATATTCTCGATATGCATCATCGCCATTTTTCATCTCTTCCATGGCCTTATCCAAAAAAGAAGCTATTTCCTTCTTGTTTCCAGGCTGAAGATAGTCAAAGCGAAAAAATGCCCAAAATCGCAACACTAATTCTTGATCTTTCATTCGGTTGGAAAGGTCTCCCAGCATGACTCTTGAGTCGTCCAACCTTGACAACTCCTTCAGCAACGCCCGATCTCTTGGCCGGGCAAGTGCATTTCGAATTTCTTGGTTATTAAAGGTTAATCCACCAGTATTGATGCGACGAAAAACAGAATACCTAACCTCTTTCGGCGTGCCTGGCTTAATCATACAGACAGTTACCAGGCACTCTTCGATGCGACGCTGATACTCGCGATGCAATTCATCAAAGGTTTTGCCGATCAAATCATTTAAAAACTCTAGCCCATTTAGACGAAGCTTCTTCTCCACAACGAATTTGTGAATAGCTGACAGACGCTGCAAACCATCCACAATCAACCATCTGTTTTCATCAGACGCATCAAAATAGAAAGCCGGCAGCGGAAATCGTATCAGAATCGATTCAATCAGGCGGCTCATCTTGCGCGTATCCCACAGGTCGGCGTAGCGCTGAAAATCGGTATTCATATCAATTTCATTGTGCTGAATACGCTTAATCAAGGTACCCAACCACTTGGGCGCGACAACCAGATCAATATCCTTAGGGTTGAACGGATCCATCACTTCATCAAACAGCTCCGGCTCATCTTCACCAGGTGCAGGATCAAACAACTCTTCATCGAGTTCAGTTTCTTCGTAATCAGCCATTTTTCTCCCCGCTATCGGCTCAAGCGACACAGCGGGCCTTGCCGCTTTCAGGTGCCGGGTGAGGTTACGCATTTTTCTGAACTGCATGCCAAAGCTACTCCCCAGCCCCCCCTTCGTAGAACTCTTTGGCGATGATGCCCTTCAGCTCGACGGTGTAGTGATTGCAAGGAGAGTCAGGCAAGACTGGCTTGATGCACCCAGAAATCCCCTTTAGGTTCATTGTTAGCCTGCGCGACTCTGGCCGGTGGATAGCTTGGCTAAGTTATCCAGAATCAGTGGCTTCTACAAGGGAGAACCCTCTGTTTTTACCTGACAATTGCACAACAATAGTAGCCAGAGAGACCCAACAGGAGCCTGCGGCTCCAGCTGGACAGGCAATTCCCATGACCCAAGGGAGGTTACCTGCACAAAAAACCTGGCTTTCACACGACTCCAGACTCACTCGGTGGTGGTTGGTTCATCAGTCAACCAGAGTTTGGGCTGCTCCATCAGCCGGGAAACAAAGCTTTGCCGCTCGTCTTGTCTGTGCTGGAACTCTTCCGGGCTGAACAGGGTTGGATGAATACTTCG
>MKWU01006750.1_pt1 | contig 11435 bp, 6 predicted proteins | sample 809101 | NCBI WGS metagenome assembly MKWU01 (sample SAMN05860141, study PRJNA318959) | sponge metagenome | host: Aplysina aerophoba | place: Slovenia: Piran, Adriatic Sea, Gulf of Piran | collected 2013-05-07
AAGGCTCACTCTCTGTCTGGTCCGAGGGAGAAGGAGAGCAATGACCCATGCACGGTCCACAACGCAAGTCCTCCATGACTCCAGGCCACGGCAAGCACCATAGCGTCTGTGTGCGACCATTCAATGGCACTGACAGGTCCCAACTTCGACTGGCCTTCTGGAAACAGGTCCGTTGTGATTTGGAGTGAATGGGAGTGGAACCATGCACCAGTCGACTCCTCAAGGGAGAAGATGTCCACCATACCGCTGAAGTACGAGAGAGAGAATACAGCATTGCTGTCAGTCCAATGTTAAATACACTGTCAGCCATGTTAGTCTAATTCTTAGCCACTTCCAGTTGCCCTTTTGAATGGGCTACAAGTGGATCTGACAACCCCCTCATATATGAGAAAAAGCTATTTATGTGACAATGGCTTGAATGACACTATTACATCCAGCATGTCATCTTATTGCATCAATATTCAAGGCTGTCGGAACCTCTGTGCCCGGTGAGGCTTAGGGCTCACCGCTTTCAGAGCTCACTATTAAATGCTTTTCATTGGGACTGTTCCGAAAGCCTTGAAAATAGATAAAAAGCAACTGTTGCATACCGTCGAAGGTGTTCCGTACTAGTCAGCCATGTTGTGACCAGTTGTGACATACGAACATATACAATTATGATGTCATCAAAACATGGTTGAATATCATACAAAGTGTATTATCAGGTTTGTATGAACTACAGTTTATGAGCTGCGTTGCAGACATGTTCATCTATTCTATTAGATATGTCTCTAGTCTGTGAGAGCCCTAGCGCATGTAGTTGTAGGCTCCTGTACAGTTCCTCTGGCTGCAGCACTTATAAAATACTTCTGACGGGGCTGATACTGCATTATATTGCATCATATTACATCATCAAGCTCACTTGGTTCTCCCTACAGCAACCAGTCTGAACTTCCCATTCACTGCCACGTGAGTCCCATTCTCAATCTCAGGGATACACACACCCACAAGTGAGGTCAAACTGAAGTTGGAACTGGACACAGGGACAAAGCAGGCTGGTCTGTTGTCTGAGAAGAGGACCACCAGTGCGTTCAGCTTGGGGCAGTCTGCTATCCGATGTATAACCACTTCATCATCTCCGAGGGGGTGGGCTATTAGGGAAACAAGGTTGGATTACATATGTAATGGGGTTCTTGCAAGACTATTTGCACGGTGGAATATAGTACAGGAGGTTGAGGGGCTGGTCTCAGTAGAGAGGTGGTCTTGTAGCAGAAGTGCTTCATGTGTGGTGGAGTACACTATGGGGAGGTCAAGTGACTTGTCTCCATGCATAGGAGGTCTTGTAACAGAGGTGCTTCAATGGGTATTTGCACACACCTGTTGAATGCGGTAACAGATCATTGGCCATTTTGAGGGCGGAGACAGGAAGAACCCCATCCACTGGATCACACACACCCAGCCAGTTGAAGAGGTATAGCTTTCCATTGCTGCCAGACACAATGAGTTTACCATGGAAACAGTTCAAGCTAAAAGAAAGCCGTGAGTTAGCAGTGAACCAAGAGCATCAACACAACACAAAGCAACATTCGCACACACGTAGTACAAAAAAACAAAGTCTATATGATATAACTCTTACACATAAACACGAGGAGTAATGGATGCAGACTGACATATATACCATTATATATTATACACTTACGTATGTATGTATTTAAGTATGCGCCATATACGTACCTGCACACTCCTCCTGGTATCTGCTTCTGGAATGTGAGCTCAAAGGTGACACCTGACACTTCACACCCACAGCGCAACTGTTCCGACTCCAGTGCACACACGACACTGTGTGGAGTGGTGGGTGGCACAAGGTGGCACAGAAAAGCAGCCAGTGGTTAAATGACCACAACATACACCTTTTACTTGAGTTCTTATCCATCAGTGGGCTCAATGCAATACCATACTTGTTACCTGTATCTCTTTGCTCAGACCCACCCACTCACCCTTCCTCGTCTGCCTCACTGTTACTCACTATTCCTTCATCACTCCTCTGTAAAACCTTCCCTTCCTCTGTTTGTCTCATCTGCCTGCTTCTCTCTATGTAACTCTCTCTCTCCTCCCTTCACCTCTTCCACCTCTCCTCTACCCTCCCTCTCACTTCTTCCTTCCCCCCCCTCACTTCAACTGGTGTTGTCCGCAGTACGGAGAGCTGTGGATGTTGTGCACATTCTGGTAAGTCACTTCAACAATGAAGAGAAGGCCTTGCTCAGCCTACAAACGGAACAACAAGTGACACAAAGGCGCTGAACGCATAACGGATGCAAGATGCAGACAATTATGAAACTATACTCATGTAGCCTCATTTACAATGGCAATTGTCTGTGTGCTTTCAGTACATCTTCCACTCCATGAACAGCCGCTTGTGGGGTTCTGCAGATAATGTTGTGTCAATGTGATGTTTTTGCATGCCTGATGAAGCCTTTACTATGCAAAGCCATGCAGTGAACTGGTAGAGGTGATTCTGTGCTAGTGCTCCATAGAAAGTATCAATCAAAGTGATTCTGTGTTAATCAGTGTGCTATCAAAGTTATCTGACAGGTTGCACCATTTTCTATCAGAGGCACTCCACACTGTCTACTGTTGAGTCTGCACTCCATATGCTTAACATGTACGTACCTATGTGGAAATCGTCTAAGTTCTTGCATGCTGGAACGTTTGGGAAACTACACTAGCCAATGACTGATTTGAGAGGTGGATATCCATTGAAGAAGGCCCCTGATTGGGCCGAAACGTCTGGAGATCCTCTCAAATCAGTCATTGGCTAGTGTAGTTTCCCAAACCATTCCAGCATGTATGTATGTGTTGCACATCTCCCCATGTACAGCCTGTCACATGAAAAATTTGCACTGGGGAACCATTTTAAGGGGGTCCAAATATATCACCACAAGCCCTTGCTCAACTGCATACCAATAAGAATAGCACTGCTGTTAACTTGGTTGTTCATGTACTGCCGGGGTCTGCCTGCACAGTGCATTCACATGCATGTCCGTATGCAAATATATGCGTGCATTTGTGCTCGCACTTGTATTGGTACCCTGAGAAATATGTGCTTAAATCCGCCCACGTGACAGCTGGCACACACACTCACGCTGATTGCCACTCCACCTCCGTCATGTCGAACAACAAAATCTGTAAACATCCTTCTTTCTCCCAAGTGAGCCAGCTTAAAGCATCCCACCAACACGTGGAGCTATAAGTGCAGGGAGAACACTTTAAACAACAAAATATTGGTACACACACAGACACACAGACACACGCATACACAAAGAAAGAGAGACGCACCCGTGCATGCCACACGAGTAAGGCTTCTGACGTCAAGGCAAATACGAGGTGCTTCAGAGGATGGCGCTTCAGGAGAAGGATAGGGCCCCCGTCGACTGAGGCTCCACACAGGGTCTTCGGCCAGCCCAAGGAAAAGTACATTATGAAGTTTTCTCTAGAAGCGCAATGATGGAGTCCATTTTCTCTGGGTGCATCCCATTTGCAAGCTCAGCGGAATAATATAAAAACAAGACTATAACCATATCACTATAACTAATACTAAAAAGCTAGTACATTGGCCATCCCAGTAAGTAGTGGTCCAGAGTGGGTTTCCATGTATATGGCCTCTCCACCTGAATCTTGCAGTTTACGAAGGCCAGCCAGTCATTACATTTTAAGCTGTTACTAGGCATGTAGCTAGCTATGTCTGCTGTGCAGTTGCTAGACATGTAGCTAGCCACATGTCTGCTGTACTGTTGCTAGGCATGTAGCTAGCCACATGTCTGCTGTACTGTTGCTAGGCACGTCTACTGCTGCAGCTAGTGCATTCCTCACAGATGCAGCAATGAGCAACCTTCTCACCACTTTACGTAATGCTTGTATTCTTAGTGCTTTGGTAGTTTAGGAAGTGTGGGCATTTATTCATATTCATACTCATATTTATAATTATATTAAGTGCACCATGTGGAATGCGCACAACAGGGCAAAGAAATATGAACTTGCACCTGAGTGGCATGTATGTACAAGTGTGTGTGTGTGTGCGTGCATGCATGCATGCATGTGTGAGTGTGTGCAGGTGTGTGTGTAGCTGTGTGTGTGTGTGTAGCTGTGTGTGTGTTTGTGTGTGTTGTTATGTATGATTATGTATTGTAACAATGCAGCCTGTTGCCATGGAAGTAGAAAGATGGATGGTAAAAGCACCGTACACATTGGCCTACTAAGATGGTAATGTTGGCATTGGTTCAAGTACACACACAACACTGCATGCATGCAACCTCTACTCACACCACACAAACCCAGGTAAAAGTCACAAATGATGCAATACCCAAACCCAGACCATTGATATAGTTTGATACCTTGCGTAGGTGAGGGTGTCTCTGTCCAGACAGACTGAACATGCATGCGTGTGCGTGCATCCGCACACACATGCTCAATACACACAGTATGGAGCTACAATATATACATGATGATTATTTAAAGTGACTACAGAATGGGGGACTACGCAGAGGCTGCTCAGCCAGGATTGGCTTACTTGTCACTACAAATTTTACGAACTTAGATGCTTGGATCTGACAGTTGGGACGTGATATTATAGCAACGGTGATTATATTAACTGCTGCACAAAAGTGATTGTCTTATAGGTGGTAGGTACATTTGAAGAATAAGTAGTATGGATGTTTTAACACTACCACAAGCAAGGAATTCGTATTTGTTATTGTCTGACAGGCGAGTAAAAGAGCCTGGTAGAGTACTACAGTGTGAAAATATTTTTTCTAATTGGATTTAGCTACTGACATTTGGTTAAAAACGGAACTGATCCTCCGCCTCCCCACAATCACATATATAGCCTGCACTCCCTCTCACTATAAAGTGTGCCAGTGTATCTCCCCACCTCCACAGCCACAGGCAAGAGGCCCATCATTACCCTCCTGACCCCTAAAGAATTCATGTTGATTGGGTAATTACTTCGTGCTGGCTCATTTTTAATTTGCAATTGCTTATATAATGCTTGTCTGCCTCTGGAATTAGAGCCTACTAGAACTTAGCAATTTTACCTTTCCACTCTGTTATCCAGCACTTTATTAAATATTCCCTCTATATATTACTGTAGGTCTTTGTTACTAGCTATATTGAGTTGAGGTTGAGGTCTGGTATATATATATGATCATGAAAGATTTCGGGTAACCCAATTCCTATATTCTTTATTATACATAGACACTAAATGGTATATGTCTCAATGAAGATTTGTTTATTAATTCTGTTCTCAGCCATATTGCTTAGTCTTAACCAAAATCAAAGGCACGAGAGTTTAGTGATAAGTGCTTTGGGGAGCCAGCCCATAAAGCCTAAAGAGCTGCAATCAGAGCATTTCTATTAGCACCTAAGAAACGTCTGATAAGATTCTGTTTTGAATCTTTGTTATGTCTCCATGTAATATATGTCCCCACAAGAAAACGGCCGTATCCAATGATTGGTAAGACAAGCATGTTGTACAGGTGTTTATAAACTTTATATACAAGTGCCCCACAATTTCTTGCTTTTGCTATGGGTAATTTCTTGCTCTATTTGCTGATCATGAAGTTTTCTCTATTAACTGTACCAAACTAAGGTGTTCTATAAAGTCAACACCTAGGTATTTGTATATATCCGTGTACTCAATATTAGCCGTGCCAAATTTAATCATGAAATCACAATGCTGTTTCTTAGGGTGTCTAAAAATGAATGATTGTCATTTTATTTGAATTGATACTCATCCTAGTGTCATTGCACCATCGATTCAATGTCTGTAGTAAGTTATCCATTGTGGAGGGAGGGAGAGAGGGAGGGAGGGACAATCTGGTGCAAGAGAACTAGTTTAACAGGGCCTGGAGTCCCTAAGTCCTCAAACGTAATCTTTTACTCCTGTACAATAATTATGGATTGTGTGCAGTAAAAAAGAGATTGAGAGTCATTTTCCTAATTTAGCATCCTATACAGTATCAAAAATGTTCAGCTCGTATGGGACCCAACTCACTCTGCACTCAGATATTGGGTTTCGTGCACATTGTTTGCAGTTTGTGACCTTGGTGATTGGATTATGAAGTAACCTAAATAGCTGCAATTGTTGCTGCTGTTCTTACAAATCTAATAGCAAAATTCTTCTGATCTGTCTAGCAAAAATTGGATTAGTTAGTGGTCGATACACAAGAGACTTGTACCCGGGGTCGGCCATAGGTGTGTGCAACTCGCGTGATGTATTGCTGTACTCGCTCGCGAACCCTACAGTTAATAAGACGTCATAGGGCGCGGTGCATAGCATACCTAAATTCGGTGTAACTAGTGACCGCGATTCAAGCGATCGTGGTCGACAGCAGGACAGTCCGGTCTTCGTTGGTGTCCTTAAGTCGCCCATGTGCTACAAATGTCGTGTAACAACCGTAACAGGCGGACGGCGCAAGGACGCTACGGTAAGCAAAGCATCCAAGTAATTCTGACTAGCGGCCTGGTAGATTGACTGTGTAGCTGGGTACCACGCGTAATTGGCAGCACTCCTTGAGTCGCCATTTCAACACGTTTAAGGGTCTGTCTTGCCTCCTTTTTCTTCCAGCACATCACAGAGAAACTGGAATGCTGTTCCTTATCGCCACACTCAGTGCGTATATTTGTGCGTGTCAGAGCGCGGAGCAAGGAATCGCCAACAGCGTGTCGTGTTACGTGTGCGAACCTGAGGATGTGACGCACCTTCCAGAGACCCTTTGGAACTGCACCAAGCAGCGCTCCTCCCACACCATTACTGTTAACTGCGTTCTGTCTGTAGAGCGCTGTCGCACGGTTGCAATAGGACATGACCAAGCATGTGTTGCGGGTGTTCTTGTACCCATTTCCTTTGACCCAGAGTCGCAGAGTTTCGGTCTGGCAAGATGCAGTGGGGTAGGAGTAGTGCACCATCAACAGAAGTGTTCCCTTGTTATGAGTGAAGCCGAGTACAATAATACAAAGGTTCTAATCTCCTGCGGTTGTAGGAGTGACCTTTGCAACGACAGAATTACCATTACAGTTGACCTGCCTCCACCACCTCTACCCTCATTGCCCCCCAATGCCAGCAGTATGGTACCTGCAAATGCCACTGAAACAGTTGGTCTTAGCCCAGCAGAATATGCAGCCATTGCCCTTGGAAGCTTCCAACTTGTATTGATGACTTCTCTGACAGCATTAATGTGTGCTCTCTGCTATCGCTTCAGGCAGAAAAGACGGCTACAAAGACGTCGACTTGCACTAATGAAGAGCAAATTTGAACCCACTCCACTGCACCAATGACTTTCCTTCTTTTTTCATCATCAATGTCAGTGTAGTTCATTTTAGATTGTGTCTTTGGAAGTTGTCTGTGTTTGTTGGAGGTAGATTGTATGTAACTGCAAGATTTCATGGAGAATTGTATGCGTATACAATCACTAAAATGCATGATACACTAGAAGTGGTTTAGTATAAAATTATGTGTGCGTAGTTTTGACTTCTATACACCGCGTAAATATAAACGGTTGTGTGGTCTCCATGTACATGAATGGCTTCAGGGCATGACGTCACTAACCCACGCTCCAAGGCGCCTTGGGTTATATCGTGGCGTACCGTATATCTGGTTCTGTCGAAGCCCTCACTTACAGGGGAGAAGCGGTCTGGGAAGAAACTGGCGTTTTGTAGATGAAAAGGAGGCTATTGTTCTGCGGTGGGATTAGAAGACAACTAGCCCGTGGTGAGTTCCGCGAACGCGCTACCGATTCGCATCACGTAGAAATACAGCGATTCCCTCCGATAGGCGAGAAGCGACACCTACCTGCCAAGGTATCGTTTCTGGCCTGTCTTTGTGTATGCTTACGTTATTGTGTGGCGTTATCGTTTCCTCTCTGTGTACCGTGTGGCACTTCCAACAGGCGCGTTGCCACACGGAAGTGTGTCGCCATCAAATTTACATATATGTGTGCACATGTGTGTAGCGGCTTCGGGAAGTCGCGAAGATTTCATGACCGTGTCAGAGTGTAACGTCTGAAGCGCATATGTGGCGGGGTATAGGCGTATAGGCTTACACCCGTCGAGCATATGCTCAAAGTCTGCAAATTGTAAGGGAATCCGAATAGGATTACGAATGATAAAGGTGAAGCATAGTATTATGGATGAAGGAGAGTGATGTGGCTACAGGTAAGCTTATTGGTCTGTCTGGAAGGACCACCATGTCTCTCTTCCACCCTTAACACCTCACGTTCATGGATGGTGGTGGTGCTGAGAAGTTAGGAAGCAGCGCCGTGACTGGTCCTGTGGTCTAATTGGTAAGTAGCCTTTTCGTGCATCTGATCAACGGCCAAGCACAGTCCCGTATCCTGACAATGAAGCGTTTCGGCACAACACATGGGATAGACGTGAAACAACATTGTGATGTGTGTCTAGCTATGTGTGTAGCTATGTTTACCGAGCAAGTCAGTTGTGTCTGCTCTATGCCCAATTGAGCACCCAGCCATTCAGTAATTTGATAAAGAACTCTGGCGCACTTTCTCTTTCCCTGATTACAGCTACCAAAAGGCGTTAGCCGTGCATTGTGCTATGTATTACTGAAGGGAGACGGTTCTCATTGTGAGAGCAAATCGTTTAGCATTGTTGATTGCAACACTACACACCTATATGTTACTTTCCAGCATTCTTGTGATGAAACAAGAACTGTTTACTTCTGAACTCAGGGGTCAGATGGTCAGGCACCAATCTCCCGCATCTACAAGTTACACTAATTACCATAATTAGATTATATATTATTTTTAATATCATTATTTGCTTAACTCTCACCACCACACTGTGCACTGTGTGGGGATAGCATTAGTAACATGTTGTGGCTGTATGCACCGAGGACGTCAACATAGCATTCTCATTCATATAGATGAGACATTTCAGATCTCATGAAGGGCTTACAATGACAAGAAACATATCAGTAGTTTGGGTAGTGGAAGTATGTCAACCCTTCTTGACGAGGCTTGGTACTAATGCATTAAAGAATTCATCTATTCATGCATGGATCTTGTACAGTTTGTTGGTTCATGGTAGGGAATCTCACTGAATAGGGAAGTGCCGTTGTTAGTTCACACTAGGACAGCAATGTGCACCAATCTTGATATAACGCCTACAAGGGTGCACAATTGCCTTTGCTGCATCACATTCCAGACGGTCTCTCTATAGTGGTGTGATCCTGAAGGACATCTGTAGCCACCTGAGTATCAGATCGAAGCACGTTTGTAGTCTTGTAGTAACAGACACTGGTATGGAGAAGCGGTGTCTGTGTATGTGGACATGAGACAGCAACAGCGCTAAGCCAGGGCAGGTGCAATTGGACCATCTTGCTAGGGGAGAGGGAGGGAGTAAGGAGAAGGTGATGGGATGGGATGGGGTGGGATACATAGTATGGTATTGAAATCTTACTTAGACTGTGGGGTAGTCTAAAGGCTGCTTCTAGAGTCAGAAAACTTTGTGGGCATGAATGAAGACCTTAATGTGGGCAGTAAGGTGTCCTCTACACCTCTATGGCATGATAGAGAATGGGATATTGGTGTGACATGATACCTCTTCCAGAAGGCACATGTGATTCTTGAAATACACTAAGATCCTGTAGCAGACCAAATTTACGTACGGTAATCGTGACATCTGCCTCCACCTGCCAACCTGATGATTTAGTGTTGGATATACGTAGTGGCTGTAGCCACCATAGTAACCTTTTGATTAGGCAACATGAGTGCCAGGGCACATGTTGCCCAGTTCTGCCTGAGTAAGTCATGGTATGGCTTCTGTCAGTGCCCTCAGCAGCTGGGCACTGCCTGTGCATGGCTTCTGTGGGCCCCAGGGGTGGTACCACACCTCCTGCCCCTCCCAGTGACCCCCCCTGGGGCGCTGCCTTTGATGTAAGGTGAATCAGGAAGCATGTGGTTTGTGTAGCAGCAAGCACCATGCTTCACAGCAGTTTGAAGCTCTGTGTGGTATCTAGATTGCTGCCTGGCATATGTGTGTGAGGACCATAGCCCTTTTGTGATGCTGTGCAGTTTTCCTTGTGCACCTGTGTGTGTGGCTGTCCTTCATTGTAGCATGTGAGCAAATTTCACTACAGTCTCTGGGTGAGTGTGACTGGAGGTACTCCTTGCTTGCGTGTCAGTGGCCCTTTAATTGTATTGCGCTAACCTTATTCTGTTAAATCTATAATAATTATAGCAGTGTTCCCATATCTGGTATAGCATATACAGACTTGCAGTAACAGTGCATGGCTTCTGTATGCACAGGGGTGCTCAGATTGAAATGAAGGTTAACTAGTTTAGGATGGGTGTGAATGAAGTTGTGGGTGGGGGTTAGCTTAGATCTTTGAGTAGGGCTAGCTGCTGAATACATAAAAGATAAAAGTCAAAATGGTCCTTACCTCTGCATAGGAGTGACTATGTTGGACTGCCACTGAGCTGGAAGGCCTTTGTAGAGAATACTACACTTCATCAGCGGTCCTGCGCTTACAGCATCCAGGTCACCAAGCAACCCCTGTGGTGTTAACCATCGCTTCGCTCGAAACAGAGAAAAATCTCTCGTGCTGGGGGTGAAACACTTTGTACTTGTATGCAATATTATAAGCAGAAGCAGTTTATTGGGAAACATTCATACGTAATTGTATAGGACCAGTCCGAGCGCTCTATAGGGTGAAATTAAAGTTTGAATCCTTGTATGCCAGCACCACAAGGGGTGTCATTTAGTCAGTCAATCACAGCAGTGTCACACAAGGTGGCACTGGGATGACTCACATTGGTATGTAGTACTGCTTGGTATTTATCTTTTAACAATTACTGCACTGTAGTTACTCTTCAACCTTCAAAATAACTGAAGAGTTCAACCTGTATGTAAGAGGTTGCCAATCATTTCTCACACTGAATGACGTATGGAACCACTTCGAATGCCTGTTGCCTTCAATAGGTTAAGCAATTAACTGTGCACTCTGATATTAGCTACTGCATAAATGTAATGGAAAGTCAAAGTACATTCTTCGTTTGGGGATGGGTAAACAGATCTTCTTGTAATAGCTCTGTCAGCAATCTGCCCCAGCGTCTGGGGTGCCGTGAAGTAGGGCACATGAAAACTGGCTACACAAGCATACGCCGTTCGTTTTCAATTGCACAAACGAGTCGGCCAGCTGAGTCAGTCAGCAAGAACAATTGCTACAATAGGTTGTTGGTCTCTGGTGGACCAGATGTGATTTGCCTACCAGTCCAGTGGCTTCATTGAAGGTGCTCTGAGTGCATTGTGTTGCACTATTACTATTACTTGGCTGTTAACCTCTTATCTGACATTGTTAACACTTTTGTGTGTGCACATTCCAAGTTCATTAAATCTTCCTTTTCCTCCTAATCTTTTCACTCCTGATTAGGTCTTCAGTCTCT
>MKWU01006751.1_pt1 | contig 11434 bp, 10 predicted proteins | sample 809101 | NCBI WGS metagenome assembly MKWU01 (sample SAMN05860141, study PRJNA318959) | sponge metagenome | host: Aplysina aerophoba | place: Slovenia: Piran, Adriatic Sea, Gulf of Piran | collected 2013-05-07
TGGAAGCAGAGAACCATGGAGCAGCCCTGGCATTCATCCAGCAAGATCCCATGATCCTCTCCGGTTGTGTGGAATGGCGGCTGCAGGGATGGATCCCCGTGATGGGTGATCTGTGTCTGTTGCCTGCGCAGAACCTCCCGTGAGGTGAACGTGTTGGGTGTCCGGGCGCAGGGCCTGGCCGGTAGTTTTCTTTATTGCTCTCCCTTCAACCTATGCGATCCTCTACCGTGCAAGCAGGAGCGCAGATCCAGGACTAAAGAGCTTGATGCCTCCTCACCGATGAGCGCCTACTGTCGGTCAACTTAAGTATGTAGTTCCTAACATAAATTATCAAGTACTCACTCAATGCCAGTCAGAACTTGAAGAGATTAGTAAGATTCATTTCCTTTATTTTTAAGACTGCTTGGCTGTCAGGAGTGCTTCAACCAGACGATCCAGCTTCTCGTTCAGGGCTCTGTTGTCTTCCCGCTGCTCAGCCCTGCACTGAACAAAGCCTTCCTTCACTTCAGTACGAAGTTCCTTCATATCCTGCTGTTGTCTGGCTTCACTCGCCTTCAGGTCAGCCCGGAGTTCGTCAATCCGCTTGCCTTGCTCGTCAATCCGTTTACCTTGTTCATCAATCCGTTTACCTTGCAGACCCAGGATCAGACCCAACACTGCCAGGAAGACACTTGGCGCAAACCACTGACCGAGTTCAGTAGGGAAGGAAGGCATGGGGCGCCCGATGGACTTGCCAATGATTCTACAGGGCTTGTGGTGGGTGCAGGGCTTTGGAAGCGAAATCAAGCACTCACGCAATGCCGGTCAGAACTTGAAGAGATTAGTAAGATTCATCCGCTTACTCGTTGTCTGGCAGTGGGTGCCAGCACTCCCACTGAACCATGGCCAGCAGGCCTTCACGTTTTCTGGCGTCCCATTGAATGCCGACATTTATTAAGAATCGTGAAAACACTTGACTTCCTCTTCGTTTTGTGGTTAAATATCTGGCACAGCTTCCTGCTGACTAACTTTACAATTTATATCATTCTTGAGACTGCCCATTCTTGCCCAATCTTTTGGCCAACCCTTGAAATTGCGTTAGCCGGTGAGACTGGCTGGTAGAGTTCAAGAGAAATAGTAAACGGTAAAACCCTTACTACCACTGAGTTCCTGGCAAAATGGGATTCTTCCCCGACCGCTGCCCATACCTACCCAGAAGGGCTGAAACCTCAGTGTTCACGGTAACACTTCCAGCTTCAATAGCAGAGCCTTATCGAGTAGCCAGAACAACGGGACTATAATGCCAAGCGGAAGGCCAGGGCCGAAACCCTGGCGACACCCGAGGCGAAGGGGAACGATGTGACCATGGCCAAGAAACGCTCAACGAAGGCCGGGGCCGAAACCCCAGCGACACCCTTGCTGGCGCCCAGGGCGCCGGTCTCAATGAGGCGCGCTCAACGAAGGCCGGGGCCGAAACCCCAGCGACACTTTTCCGCAAGCGTGGCAAGTGCTCGGACAACGGGGCGCTCAACGAAGGCCGGGGCCGAAACCCCAGCGACACCCCCCGCAGAAAATCGGACTCCTCACGCACCCGCCACGCTCAACGAAGGCCGGGGCCGAAACCCCAGCGACACCATTCCCAGATGGGTGGCGAGGGGCTCAAAGCTGCGCGCTCAACGAAGGCCGGGGCCGAAACCCCAGCGACACCCGATGGTGCATCCCGCAATGGATGCAGACCGCCGTCGCTCAACGAAGGCCGGGGCCGAAACCCCAGCGACACAGGCACAGCAGATACTGTTTCTGACCATTCTATACACGCTCAACGAAGGCCGGGGCCGAAACCCCAGCGACACTGGTCAGGCATGTCCAGCGGTCGGTGTGGTGGTCCCTCGCTCAACGAAGGCCGGGGCCGAAACCCCAGCGACACCCCCAGCAGAGGAGCTTCTCTCAACGCTTGGGGCCGCGCTCAACGAAGGCCGGGGCCGAAACCCCAGCGACACTTTGCAAGCAGCTAGCGAAACACATGATACAAACGACGCTCAACGAAGGCCGGGGCCGAAACCCCAGCGACACTCCCGAGGCCTTGGAGAACCCGCTCCCCCTCCTTGGCCGCTCAACGAAGGCCGGGGCCGAAACCCCAGCGACACTTCCAGGAAAGAAGGATCCACCCAGCGGTCAAGCGCGCTCAACGAAGGCCGGGGCCGAAACCCCAGCGACACGGCAGACGGACGCACGCAGGGAGCCTGATCGAGGGTGCGCTCAACGAAGGCCGGGGCCGAAACCCCAGCGACACACCCACTTCGGGGGCAAGTGTCACGTCTGTTATAGCGCTCAACGAAGGCCGGGGCCGAAACCCCAGCGACACTTTTATCAGCCGTCGCCTGATCGTTATCACGTGAGATCGCTCAACGAAGGCCGGGGCCGAAACCCCAGCGACACCCAGGCGCCAACTCCTGCCATGTCCCTGGCTCACTCGCTCAACGAAGGCCGGGGCCGAAACCCCAGCGACACGGCCGCTCTACCAGGGGGCCTGCTCTCCGCCTAAACCGCTCAACGAAGGCCGGGGCCGAAACCCCAGCGACACCCTTGAAGGGTTGCATGAGCCAATACGAGGCTTGCTCATGCGGGGAAAGGCAATTTTTCGAGGTACCTTGGGGAAGGGGCAGGGAAGCTTCAGCGGCGCAGAGGGATTGTACAACAAAACACACCGATCTAACAACAAAAGGCCGGGTCCAGGGGCATGTTGGGCGGTTTGCGAGGAGAATCACCGGAGGTTCGCAGGATCAGACCATCCAGGGCTCACCAAGACCTTTTTGCTGAGGGCGACCAAGATGGTTGGCAAACTTTTCGATGTTGTCGGGGAAACGGTACAAAATGACCGAATCCTGTTGGTGGTCAATCACGTCTTCCACTTCGCTGATCAGGCGCGCCAGCCGCGTTGGGGAGAACCGGAACTGAAAGACGGAAAACTGTATCCGTTGGCCGTACCGTTCGCAAACGGCGGAAAGGCGTCTGAGCCGGGCGGCGCCGCTCTTGCTGGTGTCGGCAATGTCGTAGGTGAGCAGAACATCCATCGCTCAAGACAGCACAAACGGAGGATAAGCGGGAAGGTCACCCCGTAAATGGCGTGCAAGCAATGTGGCCTGAACCGATGGCAGCGCCCACCGCTCCACTGGCCGACCCAGGAGCCGATGCTGGATCTCCGCCCCCTTGTGCTCTTCCCATGCGGTCAGCAGTTGCGTACGGCCATCGTCATTCAGATACACACCGCCCCCTGGTGTCTCCTTGAAGCTATCCGGGTGCAGTTGTCGTCGCCGCACCAGTGACACCACAAAACGGTCGGTTAAAGCACGAAACTCTTCAGCGATGTCGAGGGCAAGGGAAGGGCGGCCTGAGCGCGGGCGATGAAAGAAACCCATCTGGTGGTCCAGGCCCACGCTCTCCAAGGCGCCGATGCACTCTGTCACCAACAACCCATAACAGAATCCGAGCATGGCATTGACCGGATCCCGAGGCGGTCGTCGGCTTCTTGCAGTGAACGGCAACGAGCTCGACGCGAGCGCTTCACCCACCGCCCGGAAGTAGATCCTGGCGGCATCACCCTCGATACCGCGCACATGATCACCGGTCTCGGCATCAACAAGGCGGGCGATTCGGGCTCGTATCATTTCACTGCGTTCCGCCAGGCCGTCGCTCTTTGCCGAGTTCTTTTCATCTCGCGACCAACGGCTAACCACGATCCCGCTGTTTTGCAGTTTGGCCGCCACAATGGCCCTGGAGAGATTCAAAGACCGTGATGGGTCCATGGCCGTCTGAAACAATGCACTCCGCAGATGCACGTTTCCACCTGTTGCAGCGTTGACAGTGAAACGGACAGAGCCACCTCTTTTCAAGGCGGCCACACGCACACCACGCTGAACACAGGCATCAATGGCCTGCATGGTGATCTGGGCGCCACCCAGCACAACCAGGCCATCAATGGCCTCGATGGGAATGCGCTGGCTTCCTTCCGGTGAAGACACCAACAAGGACCCGCGTCGACACTGCACGCGGGCGCGGTGGCTGCGGACATAGACCGTGTTCAGGTAGCGCATCCGAAAACCACGTCTTTGAGGTAGCTGCGCACCTTGCGTGGTGCGTTTGCCAACTGTGGAAGACAGTGATGCAGAAGTTGGCAGGCACTGCAGCGTTCGTCATCCACGGCGGCAGGCAACTGTCCGCTCAGCAGTTGTTCGCGGATCTCCTCGACAATGCCACACACCTCATTGCGCAGTGCTGTGGTGAAATCCACCCGCAGGCGACGTCTCGGTCCTCCATACCAGACATAGCCGTAAGGGATCTCGGCTTTGAGCATCTCTTCGAGACAGAGCGCCTGGGCACACAACTGGAGGTCGGCTGTAGGGCCATGCCGCACACCTGCCTTGTATTCCACCGGCCGTATGGCATCGTCCTCAGCGATTTCAACTGCGTCCGCACGCCCGGACAATCCCAGAACCTCCGACCAGAGTGGAATGCCGCGAAGTACCAACTGTCCCCGTTCACGGCGATGCTTCCCGCTATCGACGCGGCGATGGGCGCGAGTTCCACGGACGGTGTGTTCGTTGTCGCTCCAAACCCCGTCACAGTGAATCAGCGCACATTGTCTTGGACAGTAGGCAAAGTGTTCGATGGCGGAAATCGGAACAACGAGTTCAACACTCATAGCCGCTCGGATCCATAGCCCCTCGTGGGATCGTTCGTGCTCAGGGCTTCGTATCTGGCGCTCCGCCAAGCGGCATGCACACCAAAGCGCTGACATCGTTTTTGCCTGTCCGGATTCCACAGATCCAACAGATCCAGAAGAGCATCGATACTGTGAACATCCAGGGGCTGCTGCCATGCCGGCCAGTGAAAGCGGGGGGCTCCCCGAGAATTAGCCGGTTTCCGCCATCCTCGCTGGCGTCCTCCCTCACCAGAGGTCCTGGACCCAAGCCGACCATCTACTCCGGGACCACGCATGGGCAGCAGGGAGAGTCCGAAAAACGTCATCACTTCCACAACGGGGTCTGTGTAGATATCTGTTTTATCTGCCTGCGAGCCGATCCTCGCCGGATCAAAACCGAGTCCGTTTCCTTTCACCCTCGGCGCCTCACCCACTAGCGAAGCCCGGATCCGCTGCACCGAAGGTTGTTTCACATGGTTATGAGTCTTTAGCAATCGATGGTGCAACCACTTGATCGTGCCTGGACCAGAAGGATCAAAGGGTGCATGTGCGACTTCTCCGTCCTTGTCTACGCTCAGATCGGTCATTGTTGATGACAGTGTCCATGCATGGGGATGACTCCTTGTCGCTTGCACCCGTTGCCTGAACGAATCGACCGGAACCTTCCGCTGGAGCTCTCCCGTCCCCTTCCGTTGTTCGGCTATTGGCAGATCCTCCAGTAGCGCTTGCTTCGGCCAGGATTCCGCTAGAGCATCCACGGGATCACAATCGGCCGCTGAGAGAACTGCCAGATGATCGCTTGTTGTCCAGTGCAGCCGAATCCGAGGATCAAGGACGGTCGCTCCGATGGCGGCAAGCCAGCCATTGATCCAGAAAGCCGGTAATCCCTGGCAGATCACTTCCATGAGCCTCTCCTCCCATTCATGCTGCCCGACACGGCGTGATCCGAGCGGATGACGATCGCCTCAAGCAGCGCCAGTCCCCAGGGTCCAAAGTAATCGTTGAGCCGTCGGAAACGGGCTGGCTGATCCCAGTCGATCCTGGCCAGATCGGCTGAAGCCTCAACGGCAACTCCCGCAACCACACCACGTACACGTTCTCCTGTGCCGTCGGCTGCTGGCGGCACAATGGGCCTGCCTTTACCGTGGTGACTGATCACCAGATGCACCAGCAGGTCCCGCTCAATGGGAGTACCCCAGTCGGGTTGTTGCTGCAGCCAGGCAAGCACCAAGCGGGCTGAAAGGTCCTCGTGACGCCCACCGCGGGGCCACCCGGATCGAATGCGCATGGCTTCCCAGCGATGACGCGGTGTGTCCGACTTGGCCATGGCCACGCCATTTGTATCTTCAGGATCCAACCAGAGCTGAAAACGCCGGTCGGCCTTGCCAATGTCGTGCAGACAGGCGGCAAACCGAACCACCTCACATAGGCCCGCTGGCAGCCCAACCTGTTCGGCAACCATCCGTGACTGGTCACCAACCGCCTGTCCGTGTCCATCAAGCGTTGCCAGCGTTGGATCCGGATGGTGCAATGACGCCACGAGCGAGTTCTCGTCAAAGTCGCCAATGGGGGTTTCTCCTTCCGGCTGCGGCCTCCCGACTTTCAGCCTGGCTACTTCCCTGCGGGATTCCATGATTTCCGGCTTGAGGGAATTGGTGAAGTCACTCCATTCCACTGGGTCCCAGCCCTGCGGGGTCTCGACAGCACGGATTGCCTTGAGGATGTCGATAATTGCCTGGTGTTTTTCGCTTTCATCCATCTCGTCAATTTCATCATCTTCAGTACCGAGAACCTTTTTGATTTCACTGGTGAGATCAATGTCGCATAACCGCTTGATTGCTTTCTCGTCGAGGGGGAGTCCCTGGCCGGCCAGAGAAACATCCACCACCGGGCCAGTCGCGTCAGCGTCCCAGCCGAAGTTGTCCAGGAGACCACGGTCTGTGGGCAGTACGATGCGGTCGCCGGGACGAAGTTCGGCTTTTCCTATCAGTGGTTCCATTGTGACGCTGTCGCTCCCAAGGCGATGAATGATCTCGTCATCGTTCAAAACAGCCTTGAGCTCATTGATCGCTATATCTACTGCTTCCCGGTCCTTCGCCCGTGGCCACAAACGCCGACCGGGTTCCGGCACATGGACCCGCCAGATCACCGAGACGGTGTACTGCGGGCTCGCTATCCCACTGAAGTAGGGCTCGACCGGTGCTTCTCCCTCGGGGGGCGTGGTGGTCTTGACCCATTCCCACAGAATTCCCGGTAACACTTCAGGTGCGCGACCAGGGGCATCGCCGGGCGGCCCCAGCACGTCAGCCACCCGCCGTGGGGAAAGGTTGATCATTCCATCAGGTGTTGCTGGGCATTGTTTGAGCCGTTGGAGTACGCCTGCAGGCTCCTCGCCATACACCGGCCACACGGTCTCTGTTTTTTCTTTGCCTCCGCGACGTTTCCCCGGGGGCAAATGAATGTAGAGAGCACGGGCATCTGCGTAGTTCCCGAGTCGGTTCAGCCGGCCGAGGCGCTGGGTGAGTGCGCGAACACCACAGGCTTCGGTGATCAGGTATTCCGCATCAAGATCGGCCCCCACCTCCAGGGTCTGGGTTGCCACAACCACCAGATGGCGCTCACGAGGGGTAGTTGCAGACCGCGTTGCAGCCATTCCATGGTCGGGATCAACGATGTGCTTGCGGATGCACTCGGCTTCCTGTTCCCGCGTCAGGCCGGTGAGGAGTTGTGGTGGATCCATCGGTATGGAAGTTTTTTTGCTTTTTCTGGTCTTCGCCTGCTTCTCGAGGCGATTGAACACCTGGCGTGCGGTCTTCGGGGTGTTGGCAAACACCAGGAACGATGCTGGGCGGCTTGCTTCGTCCATCAGACGAATCGTTCCATCAACCAGATGACGTGCGATATCCCCGGATTCTTTAACCTCCAGGTCCAGCCGCTTGGTTGCGTCCAGTCGTTGCCGGATCACCCCATGACGTTGATCGTCATCGTCCAGATCAAAGCGGCTCTTGCTGGCAGGATCACCAGTGGCTGTCAGCGTTACCACTGTTGCTGTTGACCGTTGGCTGTTCAGCAGTGGCTGCACACCGGGCATGCACTCGCCCAGGGCGCCCGTCAGTGATCGCAGATGGGGCGCCAGATGCGCCTCGTCAAGCAGCACCAGGCTGTCGGTCCCGGCCATGGCAGCGTCCACCGCACGGAGGCTCGACCCGTAGCCACGGAACAGCAACCGTGAACCGTACATGGGCAACGTACACAGAATCACGGTGGGACAGGATGGATCGGTGGGCGTCCGGGAGGCAATGCCACCCCGCAGGGAGATCACCTTGAGGGGTGGTTCACCACGGCCAGCCGAGAGGGAGCACAGCCGCTCGGCCACCATGGCAAGAGCGTCTGAATCTGGTGTCTTGTTGCCTTCTGAACTACTGCTGTTCCGGAAAGCGTCCAGTTTCTTTGCGAGTCGCTCGGCTTGTTCCGCCGTCGAATCCACCAGCAGTCGGCGGTTCACCACCCACCATATCCGTGTTGGGGCGGTTCGTTCCTCCGGTGTACGGTCGGCTTGCGAAGCCAGCCACCAGATCGCGATCTCAAGGCAGGCCGTCTTGCCCATTCCCGTTGGCACACCGATCTCGTCAGGCCAGCTCTCATTCGCGGCAACATCCCTGGCGAGGCGGTCCTGCCACGGAAAGGGGTCGCGGTCGTTGACCGCCCGATAGAACTCCGGGAAGGTGGGCAGGGGTGTTGTCATTGGTCACCCTCCCCCCGATCACGCGGCACACAGAGCCCGAAGCCCCGCTGACGTCCGGCGCCAATAACCACCGGGCCGGCTACAGGCTCGGCAAAGCACAATTCCACGTGCGAGTAGGGGAGCCCGGGCCTTCCTGGTCGGTTCACCTCGATGGGCGCCAGGTCCAATGCGCCAGGAACGAGGGGTGTGCGCGATGAACGGAAGGCAACCGGCTCCGGAAGTCCTGCGTGTTGGCACCAGCGCGTCAATTCCAGGAGGTCAAGGGTACGGCGCCGCTCGTGGATGGCCGGGAAAGCTGTTGCCCAGAGACGGGATGGGTACGTCCACCGTTGCGGATGGGCTGCAAACGGGCGCCGCTCGTCGTCATCACGGGGAGCAACAGCAACATCAATGCCCCTGCCGACGAGACGACGGATGGAATGGGCGGCATCCCGCGCCTGGCGGCGAGGTGCCCCGTCGGAACCCGGTGGCATCCAGAGCGCCAGTCCGTAAATTCGACCACGGGAGTGCTCGTAACCCACATCCGGAAGTGCATAGTAACGGGTAATCTCGTAGCCCTGGCTGCCGCAGCCATGGCCATGGAGGATGCCGGGGGGATCGCCGTGGATCCGCTGATGTTGACTCAACACCGCTTCCTTGAAACACCGTGTCAAGGAACTGATGCGGCGCCCTGAAACAGCAGTGCCCAGGCGGAGCCACGCCACCACCTCTCCCCTGTCAACCGGTTGGGGTGCATCGGGTGAGCGATAGGGTACGTTGTGCCGCAGGGAAGGAAATTGCAGCCGAGCGACCGCCGCACCGCGCTCACACCACTGGTCGTACATCCTGTCCAGGGTCTTGATGTCGCCCGGCTGGGCAACACTGATCACGGCATCACCTCCCTCTTCCGGCACGAAGATCTGTTCCGGACAATTCGGGGGCATTTGCGTTGCAACACGTATACGCACCGGCGAGTCGGATGTACCGAGATAGCCAACCCGTGCAGCGCGTAACTTCAACGCCACAAGCGTTGTTGCGGAGGGCGGTTCCACGTCCCAGCAATAAGCCACACGGGGCTGGCGCAACGCAACCCGAACGCCTGGGCGGCTGAGTGTACTCAATCGGGCAACGTACTCCTGGTGTGTTCTGTTGGCTGGCCCCGTGGCGTTCTTCACGACATATCGATCCAGGAGCGGTTGGTGGTAGACCTGTGGACCCGCATGGATGTGCGGTGGTGGCAAACGCTCGAACCACTCCAGTTCAGAGCCGTCTGTGACCCGGCAGCGCTGCCGGGTGCCGTCTGCGGCAACCAGAGCCGCAAACAACCGGGAGGCAGACGGCGGCCATTCCCCATGGCGCAGTTGGCCAGTATTGGCTGTCCCATCGGGATCCGCACGAAAGGTTCCATGCAGGAACTCCACGGAAACGGTAAACATCAGTCAGCCAGCTCCGGCCATGTGGAAGAGACAGCTTTCTTCAGGTTGTCCTTGGGCAACAGAATGGTGGGCGACTGGCCCCAGCCATGCAGCGGCACGCCAGCCGATTCGGCATACGAACGGACGGATTCCAGCAAGGCTTGGGTGTTGTTGGCGTTTCCAGGTTCGCACTCTTCGTCCGCGTCTGCTCCCAGCCAGGTGAGGACAGTTCTCCTGGGCCTTAACGCCGCACCTGAGCGCAGGAAAAACCCACGCCCGAAGGCCAGTTGGTGGGCACGCAATCCGAGCGCCACCAGCAGTGCCCGCATCGCTGTATCTGCATCAGCCTCCTGTCCGAGGCTGAGCCGCCGTAACTGGGCAAAAGACAGGGTTGCCCGTTGCGTAATACGGGAGAACGAGACAGGCGCCAGCGCAGCATCCTTGTCCGTGAACGGCACCTGCCCATGGCCAATATTGGATAGCTTTTCCTTCTTCCTCTTCGTATTCTTGCTGTCAGAAGCCTTGCTGCCAGTACCAATATCCCATTTCATTTGATCGTCTACGTTCACACTCACGGTCTCCTCAATGCTCAGGTTCAGTGGATCTCCCTTCACACCGAAGGTCCGGGTCTCCGTTGATGCCGGTTGCCAACCGATGATCTCGGACACCCAGGCGCGAGCATGCTTCGTGTTTGCCCGCTTCTTGCCCAGGTGAGACTGCCAGAACCCGTAGAGCAGCGCCTGCGGGAACCAGGCCACCAAAGCACCGCAATTCTCAGCCGTCGCGGCGAAAATCGACTTGCCGAGTTCTGTGTTGATAAAGTCTTTTCCGTTCAATGTGGCATCACGTAGATAGGCGTCCCCATTGCGGTGCGGAAATTGCAGGCTTGACAACTGCCTCGGCAGGTGGGCTGGTAGATGGGCCAGATCAGACAGATCGAGCACAAGCTCAGGTATGGCAATAGCAGCGCGATGACGACGCAGGGCCTCCTCCAGGCGGTTGGCCTGTGATGGCACGTTGTCAATGACGATCACATCCGTCGGCTCTGCAGTGTCCGGGGTGGCCCATCGACGATCCAACTGATAGGTTCCACCGGCATAGGTCGCTGGCTTGACAGGGCCGCCAGCGCCGGCAAGCGGTTCAAGCTCTACGTCGATGCGAATACCAGCGTCGAAGGATTGCTCTGCGCAACCGTGGAGCAATGCGTCGAGGTCAAGGTTTCGGGCCATGAACGGTCGCCTGAATTGTGTAAGCGTAATGCAGCGTCGGCCCGATATTGCTCCAAACTCCAGGTATCGAGCGCAGCCACAGGGCAGGGTTGGTCAGTCCTTGACCGTGCCGGATAACATTTCTTGTATGAGCTTCTGATGGTTGTCCAGACCATGGAGTAGGCAATGGATCCCCTGTCACCAAGCGAGTTAAGAGCGAGTAAGTGCGTAGAAGTTTGGTAGCAAAGACCGGGAATGGACAAGAATCGGATGAGTTGTCGCCCTCCTCACCTACGAGGCAGACGTTCCGAAGGGCCGGGGCTTCTCGGCAGGCCTTGCCTTCAATCTCGATCCCGTAACCGAACGGGGCCTTCCCCTCACGTGGGGACAGGACCTGGTAAGAAGA
>MKWU01006752.1_pt1 | contig 11433 bp, 13 predicted proteins | sample 809101 | NCBI WGS metagenome assembly MKWU01 (sample SAMN05860141, study PRJNA318959) | sponge metagenome | host: Aplysina aerophoba | place: Slovenia: Piran, Adriatic Sea, Gulf of Piran | collected 2013-05-07
GCAAACACGCACACACATACACACACACATGCACATGCACACACACAAAACACTTACTGAAACTGGCATATTTGTGGGCCTACAGTCACCCAACACCCTTTACACTCAAATACACTGTTACCTACATACGTACTTCAGTTACACTAGACAATTGGTCTGGTACTAAACCAAGTCCGCTATCTGTGCTATTGGGTGAAAAACACACCATTGCAGGCTATGTGGCATGCTGAGACATAACGGAGGCAACACAACATTCAATCATTATTGTGTCACTCCACTATCTGTGTTCAAACGAAACCTTTAATGGCTGTCCTTTGAAATTCCCTCATAGCTAATCTTTGACAGGCAGGCAAGAGACATAGAGCTTGTACAGCAAGCAAGCAAGAACTCCGATAGTCTTGCCAGTGCAAGTAAGGTCGCTGTGGGATATTCTGGTACTGCTTTCTGCCTTGGACCCAATGAAGACTTGTTCCTCACATGCAATACATTCATAGGTGCACTTAATGGCAGAACAAGTCCTTTAGCATACGTACGTACACAGTACACAGACCGATACGAGGCTGTGACAGGTTTGCGTAGTTTGCCCCATTCACTTTATCTACGTATGTACATCTTCAGGCTCTGGTTGAGTTATCCGGTACGCTGTTTGACAGATGGCTGCTCTGAGCAGCCGGGCCAGTTGTATGGAGGGGGACACAATAAGACAGTCATGTGGTTCAACACATGGTCATGTCTCTACAAGGTGAATACACACACACAGCTCGCATGGACTTGAGTGCAAAAAGAAGAACTGCCATCCACAGCCTCATCGCTACAAATTACACAACAGGCAAGGCTCACGTTCAGTTTAATGATGGCCAAAGTTAGTTTCACAGTCGAGACACAACAAAACCTAGAAACTTACCCATTAATATTCTCATCTGCTTCTTGCTAAAGAGTCTGGCAAACAGGTTGGAGATTGTGAGACCCATTGCCTGTCCGTGCTCACTGTAAGAAACACACGCTAGCACACTCTTTCCGGATGAGAGATGACACACACGTGTAGGTACACCCACAAGCACCCGCTTCGCTGAGAGCGCCACGTCACCAAGATCTGCAGCGGTGGGTGGAACCCGGATCAGAAGGGATATCCCAGTAATTTTATCTGGGACGTTGCTGGCACGAATGGCGGCGCAAAGCGGGCTGGAAGAATACATTAATAGTATCCTCGTTCCTTACCGGTAGATAGTTGAAGGGTGGTGTGATCATGTGTGGTGTTTGTATCCTTTCACACGCAGCCACTAGAGATGATAGTTGTGACTATTAATCCATGATCTTCTCCATTCGTCTTTTCCATAGCTACGTACATGTGCAAATGGTATTGAATTTATATGCGTACGTGTGCTGTGGTCACTCCTTGACCTACTTCAGAGTTGGTATCTGTGATTACAGCAGACGGCAGAGTCATAGTGGTAGGTGATTGCAGTGTGTCTGTGTAAGCAGTTGCTCTGGCATGCTAGGTACCGGGAACACAGATGATAATGCACTGCAGCTGATGTTTTACCCAGATCAAACATGCAGTGCGTTAAATCAAGCATGCATTAATACCTGCAAAAGTGACTGCAAGTCTTACGAGGATGACCTCACACTAACTCATGTGCTGCATCACCTTCTAACTGTATCTACTCGCAGTGGTAGAGGCAGGCTTTCTCAATTCTCAGGGTAGGACCCCTCAGATTCCACCCCAGGGGAACCTGTGGGTGCCCCCAGATTTTCTTAGGCTAAGTGTTTTGTGGTGTGTTTGGACGCATCCAGAGGCACCTTTCAGTGCTCCCAGCAGGTGTACTTATAACTCTTATGGTTAAATGTGTAATTGCCTATGCAAGTAGTTCATGCACCAAAAATCTTTGATGAATAATTGCATAGATGTAAAGGTTATCCGAACAAATTGAATATATTCAGCAAAGGTTAGAAGGTAACAGAAGGTCATGATTCAGTAACTTTGTTAGTGATCACATGTGTATCCAAGCTGCTATTAAGTATTAATGAGACTATGACCAAGATTTCTACATAAATGCTTATATATGTATACGTATTGGCACAATGCTCATGTGATTCACGTAGCTGCAAACTGTGGCAATAGTATGTAATGTCGGTTTGTGTGTGAGTTCCTCCTCAGTAGCAATAACAATTGGATCTGTGGGCTACTACCTAGTCAGTGCCACTCAAGTGTGTGTACGTAGGTAAGTTTCAGTGCTGAGGATCAGCCCCATGCTAGCCTAATGTCTACGTTCTCCTCCATTCCAATTGCTGCTAGCTTGCTTACCTGAACCTGTTGTTTGTGGTACGTATGTAGTTCAAACACACCTTCGGAAATGAGACCCTTGGGCCCACTTCTTGGCTGTATCGGGGTATCTGCTATCAGGCGTGACCTTTGTCCTTTGACTTTTGGTTTCATTTACTCCACCCTCGAGCAATATTATAGTCACACCTGGGGGTATGACCTGAACCCCTTTCATGTCACGAGAATGGAGAAAACAAAAGACCAAAAAACAGGCTGATTCCTGTAACTGGTCGCATCTTGGGCCACGGGGCACACAGCGCATATGCACAGGAGATGTGGCCTGCTCTTGTGCATCGTGGCAACGTGCTCTGTGTGTCTGAGGATTGGTTATGATGTCAGCGATCACGTTTGACCAAACGTGACCTTGGCTAGGGGGCTCGAGCACGGGTGCTACGTATCCCTGACATTAACCCCACTCAACTTTCTTAACTTCCATTTAATGTCTACAGTCTCCTGCTAAATTATTTACCTGAGCCTGTCGTGGGTGGTAATTAAATGGGACCTTTGGACCCACTTCTTGGCTTTATGGGGGTGGCTCCCCATGCATGACCTTTGTCCTTTGACCTTTGACCTCATCCTACTCTCAAGCAATATTATAGTCACAATTGGGGGTACAGCCCAGGACTCCACAGGGGTTTGAAGGGTTGAAGTAAAAGGCGACGTCAAACAGCTGCCCCTCACTTGCCAGGGGGAGGGAAGCAAGCTCAATCTTGAGCTTTTAATGGTGCACATGAGAGACCCTGTGACAGGGAGTGTGACTGTGCCTTTTAGGCCTGTGCACGTGTGTATTTGCATACTCCTTCGTAGCAGGATATTTGTATAGAGAGAGTGGAAGGTGACCTCTAGGGCTGTAGGTTCTTCCCTGAGTCGTGCGAAACGTAGTAGCCAGGTAGGATTCAATTGTAGAGCATGCCTTTCTCTTGGTGGCAAGAAAGGCAACAAACAGGGTAGTGTTCTCCTGGGTGATTAGGGTCTAAGGAAGGTGGAAAGAGTCGCAGAATGCTAGGAACGTTCGCATACTGCCTGGTATGGTTTCTTGGATGATTCTGCTAATCCAGCCTCCAGAAAGAGGTCAACTGCCGCCTCCGGGTCTCGGATGCCCAGGTGGTTGGGCCCTGTAGCAGGAAGTCCAGCAGTTCTGGGGAGACCTGCTGGGGTTGAGAGGACAACAGCAATGGCAAACTACTTGTGCTCTGTTTTGGGATAAATTGATGGCATTTATGTTCAAGCACCCTGGATTGTGCACTGCCCGCATCCGGAAGTGTGCTTGGAAGAAGACCAAGCAACGGAGCAAGTGGGCTGTGGGGCTATCTCTGGCGTGAAGGGTGTTGACCTGGGCCACTGCGGCCATTTTGTCTGCGTAGCCCAGTATGTACGTTCCCCTCCACCTGTGCCTCCACACAGCTGCCGCCACCACTATGGGCAGTAAATCCTTGAAAGCGATGGATAATGCTGGGAGCTCTCTCCCCCACTGGATCTGGAACCAGTGTGGGTATGCTAATGCTCCCACACCCTAGGAACTTGAGGCATTCGTGTACAAGTACTGGGCTGGCTGCTGCTTGCTTATTGATGAAGCTGGTGACCTTGGTGGTCTGCTCCAAGGAGGATGGGCATTGGAGGCTGAGGAGCGACAATGGGGACTGTCCCGGAGGCCAATGCAAGAACCCTGGCACATCCCCCTGAGGAGAGTCTGTTCACTCCTGGTTCAAGTGGTTTGACAGGGCTTCTCCCAGGTAGCGGCCTGCAGAGGGGTAGTAATGGGTGCGTCCTGGACGGCCTTGGGATCCGCAGTGGGGGGGAGGGGGGGGACGTGGTGTAAGAGACTGGAGCCTAGAGCTGACAAAATTCTTTTGCCAGAAACGAGGGCATGCATTTTGGGATGTGGAGAGCAGTGTGGGTACTTCGTGGGAGATTGCCCCAGGGAGATGAGGTGGCACCATGACCTGACCCAAAGGCAGCAGAGTGTGGGTCCAAGCAGCCTAGGCTAATGGTGTGTCATTGCAATGCAGCCTGTGTGTTGCAGGACTGGCTCACCAAACTGTGCCTTCTACTTGAAGCCAACAGTAATGGCGTACAGTCATACTAAAGCACTAACGTTACAACCAGCCCCAACAAGCCCTAATCTATTCCTGGGTCCTGCCCCCCACAACCTAGTGTTCCTATCCCCCTCTATGCTGAAGAACTTGAGCTCCGCGTCTGCCTGCCTGCAAGAGGGGATTGGCCTGGGGACAGGTGGGTGAAGCAAGAAGCAGTCTTTCTTCTGTGGACCTGGCAGATGTGCTTGAGGAGGCAGTTCCACATTGTACATTAGCCACGGTTCCATTTGTGGCAAATGTTCTTTGGAACCATGGTCCTGGCACCATCCAGCTACACATAATACATACAATGCATGGAGGGATTTCTTTTTCTGTGCTGTATGTGTGATAAAGCCCATGATGAGTGAAACATTGAAGCTAGAATTACGTATGGAATGTGAGGTACTGCTTGCTGAATTACATTTTTCTGGGTTTAGTCACGCCTGCTGCTTGGATCTTTAGAAGGGTGGAGTGAAGGTGATAATCATGCTCCTGGAATGACTCACGTTTCCGCGCAAGTCTCTCTCCAGAGTCACTTCTGTGTCTATTTTGACGCACACAGACTGCAACTGATCACAGATTCTAATGACAATGCAATCGTGGATCATCTGGGTCTTAAGATTCTCATGCTCATAGTAGTCCGCCAGGTTGTGCCGTTTGGTAATGAACTGCTCAGCAGATATGTTATCTCAATGGTGGCGAGGGTTGAATAGTGCCCACTCAAACTTATGTTCTTCTGCATCTTGAATGTTTGGTCGAATTGCATGACAACGATTGGAAGTTAGGTTGTCCTCTGCATCTTCACCAATACAGTACAGCAATGCACTTCATGTTCACTGACTGTGCACCAAGAACAAGATTATTATTCGGAACACGTGCATGATACGTACGTTTGAATACGTACTTATATTGCACTGTAGCATTAGGGATTTTCCAGGTAACCTGCAGAGAGCTCCTGCTGAGTATAGAATGAGTTTCTGCTACAAAGAAGTTCCAACTCGCTGTGTTGATGATGTGAATAGTGACCAAGACACGTTGGTTAGGTTGTTTGTTACTGGTGAGTCAAGGGCGGATGATGGAGAGAGTGGCATTGGAGTTGACATCTCAATCACATCTTGTTACACAATCATTGCACGATGACTTCTTGCTGTCACGTGTGCATTGCCTTCCTTCAGAGTCTCATGATTCAGGTGAGAAAACTCTACAACAGCTACTTGTGATTTGTTGTCAAGTGGCTAGAAACTGTCAACAAGGCATCCTATAGGATTGCAGCAAACATGGTGAAAGCATTGGTGCTTGTTTATTACTTGCTTGGATATGGTATGCAATGCTCATTGGTACATCTGAGAGCTGTACGCAGCACTGGCCACACTATGCTTAAAGAGATAATGGAGGTGTGATATGAATAACTCAAATATTTGAACTGTCACTATACAGGGACAGATGCAGGCATTAAAATAATTGCGCATCCAGTAATGAAAATCCTAGAAAAGTGTTTTGGGTGCTCTCATGCAGACAAATTGAAATTGTGGATGGTTTGAAAATACAGCAAGTTGTAAATGATATCATTATATTGGATTATAGGTATTATGTCATACAAAGGCAAGACGAAAGGCCTTTACATGAGTAAATTGAGTAGATATCGTATTGACAGTGAGGCAGTATGCAAATGTTGGCCAGTTGTTCTTGGTTTGCTCTCATATGTCTGTATTATTATATCATGGCAACTCGCAAGGGTTTGTCTTACACTTGTGTATAAGAGCATCAATCCATCCCTAGCACTCTTGAAAGTTGACTGAACAAGCTCAACTTCTCACTAAGCCCTGACAATATCTAACTAACATCTTTGCAGCCTGACACTGAGTGCTTTGGTGTAGGCCAATGCATCCTTTGTGATCATAAGTGCAACAATGAGCCTTGAGAAAGAAAGGAACAGAGACTGCACATCTGCTCATATGTCTTGATTCTATTATATCTTCATTTCCTCTAATCAGCAGACCAAAGGCTCAAAGAGATCCACAAAGACCTCAAAGGCCTCGTGGCATGCCTCCTATCTTGTCTTGCAAAGTGACTTCAGGTGATTGCAGTGTTCATGTTCAATGTTTGATGCTATGCTACCAGGACAAGCCTTTGGCAGGTGAAGAGGAAGCAGTCACAGTAGCAGAAATTGACACATATGGCATCTCCCCGAGAAACCTGCAAGACTGAATAGAATGAAGGCTCCCAGCGGTCGGGAGGAACACGAAGTCGCGAGGAACGACGCACAGAATGCGACTCTGTTGCAGGCACTGGAGGGCTAGGTGGTATATCCGTTGGTGGCTCAAGAGCCACAGGGGGCTGGGTTGGTACCATAGCATCAACTCTTCTCCCAACTTCTTCCACTTCACCCACAGATGGTGTGCTCTCTACTCTGCGGTCTCGCGTGGCCTCATCATTGGGTGAAGACACAGATGGGGAAAAATGGCAATTCCCTAGAATCAGGAGGTGGTTCCTCACTCACAAGCTTTATGTGATCAACATGTTTCTCTTCCACACTGACCTGTTGGGCAGCTGCACCTCAAAAGATAATGGTCCCGTCTGTTCCACTAGAACTCCTGGCACCCACCTAGGACCTTCCCGAAATTTCGCACCACCACCGTTTGACCCACCTGGAAACTCCTTGCGTGGTTGTGTACATCATGATGCCTTTTTTGCTGTTCCTGTTTTTCCAGCACCGTTGTACGAGGACCAGGATGTAACAAATCCAGGTGGGTCCTCAGTGGCCTTCCCATAAACAATGCACATTTGTGGTGGCATGCGGTGTCACTCGATAGGTGAGAAGAAACTCAGCCAAACTCTGCTGCAATTGGGTACTTCTCTTCTCCCCCACATTGACAGCCTTCTTAAATGACTGAATGAATCTTTCCGCTAGGCCATTGGATGCCGGATGGTAGGGAGAACAGCGAATGTGCTTCACTCCATTCTCTTTCAAGAACTGTGTAAACTCTGCGGACACAAACTGTGGCCCATTGTCGCTGACTAGTTGTTGTGGAAGGCTATATGTTGAAAAGATTCTCCTCAACTCTGTGATGACTTTGGCTGATGTTGTTGAGGTCAATTGGATAATTTCTGGCCACTCACATTCACAATTACCAGAAACATGAACCCTTTAAATGGGCCTGCCAAGTCGATGTGAATGCGATCCCATGGTTGGTCAGGCCAAACTCATGAGTGCAATGGCGCCACTGCTGGTGCATTCTTGACTGATTGACAGGACATGCAACATTTAGCCATTTGCTCAATGTCGGAGCCCAGTCATGGTGAGTAGCTGTTGCTAGATGTGAGGCATTCACAGGAAGAACATTGATCTGACGCAAATTACATTTTTTAGGCTCAGGGGAGTTACTGATGGGTGCTGACTAATGCAAAGGCAATCTCCATAATCTGTCAGCATTTGCATGGTGAGTGGTAGGCTTAAATTCAATCTCGTAACGGTACGCCGACAACAGTAGTGACCACCGCTGCAATCTTGCGGCAGCCATGGACAGCACCCCTGTTTTAGGTCCCAGGATGGTGGTTAGTGGCCTGTGGTCTGTGACCAATGTGAATTGTCGACCATAAATGTATTGATGAAACTTTTGAACTCCAAAAATGAGGGCCAGGGCTTCCTTCTCCACTTGGGCATAGTTCTGTTCACTTTATGAGAGGGTTCTGGAGGCATATGCAATGGGGGGCGTTCAGATCCATCCGGAAACACGTGGGGGAGCACTGCTCCCACTCCATATGATGAGGCATCTCCAGCCATGCGAATAGCAAATGTGGGTCATAATGGGCCAACACCTCTGCTGAGGTCAGCATCTTTTCGCTTGCTGAAAAGCTTGCTCGCATGCTTCTGTCCAGTTCCATTCCTGACCACCACGCAGCAGATGGTTGAGTGGCTGTAATAGGGTGGACAGGTTAGGCAGGAATTTGCCGTAGTAGTTGATCAGCCCCAGACACGACCTGAGCTCAGTCAGGTTCCGTGGAGAGGGTGCTTGTCTGAGGGCTTCCACCATCTTTGGTGGTGCCTCGATTCCCTTGGTATCCACACAGTGCTCTAGGTATTCCACTGAGTCCTGGAGGAACGAGCACTTGCTCTGTAATCTGCGAAAAACCTCTTCCAGGCGTGTCAAATGCTCCTCAACCGAGCTTCCCATCACTAGGATGTCATCCTGGTAGCACAGCGTGTTGGGAGTGACCCTTAGGATGGTGTCCATAGCCTTCTGGAACAGGGCAGGGGCTGATGCTACACCAAATGGGAGTTGGGTGAAGCGGTAGAGTCCACGGTGTGTATTGATGGTAACGTACTTGCGGGACTCCTCAGCCAGTACCATTGTTGGTACACTGATGACAGGTCGATCTTTAAAAATGTCTTTCCCCCAGAGAGGCTCGCCATCAGGTCCGCTGGCTTTGGGAGTGGATACTGGTCCAGCTACAAGGCAGGGTTAATGGTGACTTTGTAGTCCCAGCAAAGCCTCACAGATCCATCAGGTTTAGGCAACGGCACGATGGGAGCAGCCCAATCACTATACTCCACCTTTTCCACCACCCCAGCCTCTTCCAGACGATTGAGCTCCTTTTCTATGGGCTCTTTCAGGGCATATGGTACAGGTCAAGGACGAAAAAACGGGGTTTGGCATCTGGTCGAACATTTGTTCCCCTGTATAGGTCTTCAGTGCGGCCTTTGATGGCACTACCTTGGTCACTGGAAACAGCTTCCCTTTGGTTTCACCTGATATGAGGGAGACAGTGGCACCAGTGTCTACCTCCATTTGCAGTGGCACTCCTTCAACTTCCATATGCACTGAGAGAGGGTGACTGGGGAGTCCCCCAATCCGCCATATGACTCACTCCACCGGCTCTGGCTCCTCATCTTGATTCAGTACTTCACTCTCTGAGGCACCCACCCAGTTCATACCTCCTGATAGTGGTCTCCAATCTTTTCCCCGGTGTCGGTTACCCCGGGGGCTTTCCCCCTAGACCGGCATACATGGGCCGGCTGGCCTTTCTTCCCGCAATGGTGGCTGATGGTATCCTGGAAAACACAGGCAGGGGGATTGTGCCCGGTTTTCCCACAACGCGTACAAGGTTTGCCCTTCGCAAACCCCCTTCACGTGGCGGTGTAGTGACTGCTTTGATGGCCATCGCAGCCCCTTTCATTTTGAACCAAAGCCGGTGATCATCGTGCAGTGTCACACTATAGTGTGTCTCTAGCGGCTGTCTCCATGCCTTGCGCCAGCTCAATGGCCTTGGCCAAGGTCAACTCAGGCTCAGTCAGCAACCGGCGCTGGAAACTCTCGTCACAAAGGCCACATAGCAGCCTGTCTCGCAGGGCGTCATCCAAATACCTCTCAAATTTGCATGATGCTGCCAATCGGCACAATTCAGTAGTCAGCAACTCACCTGGCTCCTGGTTCCGCCGATGAAAATGGAACCACTGCACGATGATCACCGGCTTTGGTTCAAAATGTTGCTTGAGCATGTCAACTAGCTGTGCAAAGGATTTGTCCTTTGGTGATGCTGGTGATACAAGACTTCGCAACAGTGCGAACATCTTGCTGCCATCACAGAAAGCAAAATGGCTACCTGCTTTTCCTCCTTTATGTCTTTGGTGTCAAAGAACGTCTGCGCTCGTTCTACGTACTCCGTGATGCTCTCTTTGTCCGGCTCAAACTATGACAAATGCCCAAAAGTTGGCATTCTCTCTGTTGCTCCACCGGTATCCCACCTTCATCGCCAATCTGTAGTAGATCTGTCGGCAGCAGTGGACACGCGGGACTCACTTCACGGGTAGCCAATAAATCAATACAACACAGGGCAGGAGCACATGTCACATACTGAGCATGCGTACAACCATGTGATCAGGCAGTTACTAAATAAAGCACAGTTGTGCAATCACATAAGGATCCATACTAATAATAGACACATACAGTATATGCTAGTAACTATAATCATAGTCAACCTTATACACCACACCAACCCATAGGTTATATTTAAACCAAAGACAGAAACTAAATGCAAATACGTACATGACATGTTCACTGGAACTGCACATGATTAGCAATCATGAGAGTGTGTTTACAATCCTTGCATGGGTGAGGTACTACATACACAACTGCAATATGTTATTAAGCGATAAGCATTCTACACGTGTAGTACATATAATAGGATTGTACATGTGATATGCATTCTACAACAGGACTGAGGAAACAAAACGCTCTCCTCCCAACTCCCAACTAATTACAGCGACATAAAATTATTGTATTGTATTGTATTGACTTATTATACTGGTACAGAACACAGGACATGCAGCACAAAGAAACAAAGAAACAAACAAGAACAAGAACTGATTGGGATAAATAAACAATGGATGCTATGAGTAGATATAACATAAAAGTAGATCTTGCAAGTTACAACGATGAGTTCCATACCCTGGCAATCTGGAAACTAGGAGCCTTTCTGCCAGATTCAGTTCTTGCTATAGGAAGTGGCAGGCGGTTGATTTGGGCACCCCTGGTAAAGTAACTGTGGTTCTTTGATACAGGCTGGATCAGATCAGACAGGTAGGTAGGTGGGTGGAGGACAGGTAGCAGTGGCGTGGTTGACAAGGGATCTAGCGAGCTTCAAAATTTTTGCATCTCGATATTCCTCAAGGGTCCTCCATTGGAGGGTGTAATGGCGGTAGTGGCTGAATAGGGCTTGGGCAGTTTCAGTATGATCTGTGCTGAGAGATTCTGAAGACGTTGCAGACGCTGTAAATGAGATTTTCTACATGATCTTCATACAAGACTGCAATAATTAAGGGAAGGAATGACATAGGTATAGTAGAAACACAATAGAGATTTCTGAGGAAGGGTCCAGGATAATCTTCTCATTAGACTTACATTGCAAGACACAGTTGTTGCAACATGGTTGACATGGTGGTCCCACTTCAAGTGCTGGTCAACAAACACTCCAAGTAGCTTAAAGACCTGCACTTGATCATTCAGTGAGTCATTGTATGGTACAACGAGAGGA
>MKWU01006753.1_pt1 | contig 11431 bp, 7 predicted proteins | sample 809101 | NCBI WGS metagenome assembly MKWU01 (sample SAMN05860141, study PRJNA318959) | sponge metagenome | host: Aplysina aerophoba | place: Slovenia: Piran, Adriatic Sea, Gulf of Piran | collected 2013-05-07
CCAAGACCACTGCAGCCGCCAAGGACCCCTACAATCACCCCAAAGCAAACGCCTCACTAATAAGGAAACTCTCACTGCACCAGCTACACAGACGTATGGAGAAAACGTCTTCAGAGATGAGGATACCTCCTTGTACGGACAACTGAGTTAACCCCAATATGTTAGCCACACTTTTGGGCAAATAACCTTTTTCAGTATAGGTTTTTGCTTAATAATGTATTCCTCTTTTTTCTTAATCTCATCCTCCCACTGCCCTAGGTCCTGCAAGTAATCTTTGAGCTCCTCCGCATTTCGTCGCAACTGTAGCTGGATAGCAGACGGATCACTCCCTCCTGTGGCCATTTTGTATGGCCGAAGCGCACAGAAATCGCATAACAAACGCACCGACAAGTCTGCTTTGCAGACCGCGGGGGGAGGAGAACGGGGGGAGCTGCATGAAGTCCCACCTGTAGGTCTGCACAGGAACCTGCTGAACCGTGAAGGTCTTGGTGGGAATTTGAATGTGAAGCAAGCTAAAAGGGAAGTCGAAAGCAGCACCCGCGGAGGAGGGTGGCCAGCGAAGTGCGACCTCTGTGTGGGGCGCGGCGGTTATCTCTGTCTCAGTATGGCAAGGACCAAACGATTCGGGGGTGGCGCTGAGCTGGCCGGTAGAGTTCAAAAGTCCCAGGTGCTTACCCATCTGTCAGGGTAAGAGTATAAGAGAGTGGCCAGTGCGGAGTGTCATTACAATGTGCCAGCGTTAGGAGACGCCCAAAGAAAGCGAGCTAACGGAGAAGAGAAAGCATAGTTAACAGGTGGACGTCAGGAGCTGTCAAAAATGCAGTGCCTCTGTGCTTCAGTGACTGTACTCGCTGTCCTTATCGCTGCGGCAAGTGGCCAGCAAGGGACCGTACTCCCCGGGCTACAGCGACCAAGTTGCCTTCCGGGGAAGACCTTATTCTCAGCAGCTAACTCATGCAGAGACATCCTCAGATGCTATCCCTCAAGCACCTCGGGCGAGTACTATGTCCGGTTCTGGCAGGAGGGGCAGTATGTGGTGCGCAAGGTGTACTGCAGCATGGAGAGAACTCACTGTGGGGTCAAGGGAGGCTGGATGCGCATTGCACACCTTGACACCAAGGACAAGGCAGGATGCCCTGAACCGTTGACAGAAGTCAATGCAAGCGATGCTAAGACGCTGTGCACAAGATCGACTGAGACCGGCTGTTCATCCGTCCTGTACAGAAGCCATGGCTATCCTTATTCGCGCATATGCGGGAAGGCTAAGGGCTTCAGCTTTGGCTCTCCCGATGCTTTTGCGCGAGTGCCAAAGAACCCTAATGGCATTGACCATGCTTATGCCGATGGTCTTTCTATCACACATGGCTCCCCACGGAAGATGTTGTGGACGTACACGGCTGGGTTGTCGGAGAACGGGTGGGGAGACCCATACCACAGCTGTCCTTGTTCAGCTAAGGGAATGCCAGCTCCCCCAGCCTTCATTGGAGGTGACTACCACTGCGAGTCAGCTGTCAAAGAGGAGGCGGAGAAGAAATGGTACCTTGATGATCCGCTGTGGGATGGAGAAGGCTGTCCAGTGGGCAACAACTGTTGTGTGAAGAGCGGACTGCCTTGGTTCTGCCAGACTCTGCCTGTGGAGTCAACTGACGACATAGAAGTCCGCATCTGTTTGGATGAGCCACCAGAAGAGGAAGACATTGGAATTGAGGAGCTGGAGCTGTTCCTGTACTAATACAGCATGCGGGGCCTACTGTGCAGTGCATACTCCCACATCAACAATACACGGCACTTATTTCATGAAACTGTTAATACTTGCATAATAAACGCATGCTAACTAGCTGGTGTATAATTTCAGTTTGACAAGCTGCCTGCACATTTGGCATATGCATGCCTGAGATGGGATGAAGATAATACAAGTGTACATTAATATTATGCATGTAAATGGACACGTGAATATACATACATTCTTGGTATAGAGTGTAAATGTCCATGAGAATTTATTCACATGGATATATAATATATAGCTGTAATAATTATATATATATATATGGCGGTGTTCACCCAAGAAAAAAGAAATAATCAAATGTAATTAAAAATATCTTCTACACACTTAATTCCTCAGGAGTAGCAAAACTGTCTGTGACTGTGTAAGTATGCAGAAAACAAGTATGTAAAACAAATTAAAATAATGTAATGATATTATGTACCTCAGTGCCATTCACTGTTGGCCTGTGCATACATACGTATGTGATGGTGTTGTACATGTGTGTGTGTGTGTGTGCATGTGTGTGGTATTTGTGTGGGGGCATGCAAGATGAAGTGAAGACGTCTTGTACTTCACCCGTAGATCCACTACCAGCCATGACACCTGTTCAGGAGTGTCATACCATAGTCCATGCATGGTCCATCTGGGGTCCCCAACAGGTACCTGACTGATGACTCCTTCTCAACCTAACACAGGGTGCATAAAGCCATTCCCCACATGAGCGTACACAGTGACACCAGCCACATGCAAGTGGTTGGTTGATGCATAAGGGAGGCTTTACTACTCACAGCACAAGTGCCCGGTGGCCACTGCTGAACAAACAGTAAATAGTCAAAGGAAGTGTCTTTGACTCTGTGATCAGGAGAGGGGCGCAAGGGCAATATGTTGGATTCAGAAAAGGCTGTCACGCGCAGTCAATGGAGCTGCAGCAAACCATTGCCTCAGACCTTACATGTCTGTCCTTCCTCCAACTTTGGCATCTTTATCAGCACATTTCGCTGTTGCTACGCCACAGAGGACTGCTGCCAGGAAGAGATCAGGGGCTCACCAAGCCTACAATTGTTGACCGAGACAGCGGCGTGAGGACTGTCGGGACGGGAGAAGTCGCAGCATGCCCTAATAATCGTGCAAGAAAGACGACGACTGTAACACAATCTGCATTACCCTGTAGATATACCCACTACGCCTGACGCCAGGGAAAACTTGCCTCTAGGAGCTACAGCACTCTCCAGCGAAGGACTAGCAGCTACACCATAAGCAGAACAGGCAGTTCAGGGCAAGTATTCTTACCATGGAACCCTAGCTAACCACGTCTCAGAGCTTGCACTGTTCACATGGATAACAGCTGCGCGAATTTCACTAACCAAAACAAGCGCGCGCACCGCCACAAGAAGCCAGTCAGCTGTTCCTCTCTCTCCGTGAAAATGTTCCATTCCAAATCGGCACATTCTCATTCCAAACTTATTCAAATTCCCGACTTCAGAACAGCCGTGCACAAAGCTATGCACAAAGCTGCACGATGCAAATTTGATCAAATTAACAATTAAATATCTTCAAGGAACCGTCTGTGAGTATGTAAATTTGTATAAAAAAAAAAGAAAAAAAAAGAAAAAGAAAAAGAAAAAAAAGAAAAAGTAAGGGGGAGCTGGAGGAGCAGCTGCCAGAGGTGCCCACCACGCTACCTGAGGGGGTCTGGAGGAGCAGCTGCCAGAGGTGCCCACCACGCTACCTGAGGGGGTCTGGAGGAGCAGCTGCCAGAGGTGCCCACCACGCTACCTGAGGGGGCCTGGAGGAGCAGCTGCCAGGGGTGCCCACCACGCTGCCTGAGGGGGCCTGGAGGAGCAGCTACCAGAGGTGCCCACCACGCTGCCTGAGGGGGCCTGGAGGAGCAGCTGCCAGGGGTGCCCACCACGCTGCCTGAGGGGGCCTGGAGGAGCAGCTGCCAGGGGTGCCCACCACACTGCCTGAGGGGGCCTGGAGGAGCAGCTGCCAGGGGTGCCCACCACACTGCCTGAGGGGGCCTGGAGGAGCAGCTGCCAGAGGTGCCCACCACACTGCCTGAGGGGAAGCTGGAGGAGCAGCTGCCAGGGGTGCCCACAGGGAGCCAGCAGTGGCAGGTGAGTGAGACACGGGTATCTGCGATGGTGATGACATGATGGAAGTGGACTAGCTATCTCTCCCTGTCCCTTCGATCCTCGTCAAAGTCAAGTCAAAGCAGGAACCATTGCTGGCTCGACATGGATGGCAGCTAGTCCTTGGCCAATGTTACATGATCTACCGGCAATGGTCTAAGTGTATTCAGTGCAAGTTGCATATAAATTATATATTATATTTTAAAATATAGAGTACAATATAATATAACAATAGGTTAGCATACTGTCAGATTTGCACACACGCTTGCATATATATATATATATATAATTATGGATAAAATAGCAAATTATTATCCAATTGAGTATTATAATAATTATGTGCGATAGTGCACTCAATGTAGAAATAGCATAGGGGTGTTTCATTTTCCTGCATAATGTTCCACTAAAGTTAGTTTATCATAGAACTTACAATGTGATGAACTGCGGTGACAGCAGCACTCCATAAAGGAAAAAAATTATCACACAATTAACAGTTTTATATATTCAGTCAGGTTGTACAAACTTAATGGACACATCATTTATAGCTCTACACAATATATAATTATATTAGCTCATTACTGGTCTCTTGTCTGAGAGGTATTACAGTGTCCAATCTTACATGGTGCATGCGTGTTGCTACTTTAGACATTAATACAGATATCTAGTCTATGTTTAAAACGTCTGAGTGCGCTGCCTTCTTGAACAGGTGACAACCGCCTCCAAACTCTGCTCCTGCTCCTGCTGTTGCTGTGGCAGCAACAGATGTTGTTGTTGTTGTTGTTGTGGCAGCAGCTGCTGTAGTGGTTGTTGCGAAAGCTGTTGTTGTTGTTGTTGTGGCAGCAGCTGCTGTAGTGGTTGTTGTGAAAGCTGTTGTTGCTGTTGTTGTGGCCGCAGCTGCTGTAGTGGTTGTTGCGAAAGCTGTTGTTGTTGTTGTTGTTGTTGTTGTGGTAGCAGCTGCTGCTGTTGTCGTTGTTGAGGAAGCAGCTGTTGTTGTTGTTGAGGAAGCAGCTGCTGCTGTTGTCGTTGTTGTTGTTGAGGAAGCAGCTGTTGTTGTTGTTGAGGAAGCAGCTGTTGTTGTTGTGGAAGCAGCTGTTGTTGTTGTGGAATCAGCTGTTGTTGTGGAAGCATCTGTTGTTGTGGCAGCAGCTGCTGTAGTGGTTGTTGTGAAGGCAGCTGTTGCTGTTGTTGTTGTTGTTGCAGAAGCAGCTGCTGTTGTGCCAGCTGCTGTTGAAGTTGTTGTTGTGACCATCGCGGTTGTTGTTGCCATTGTTGTGGTGGCAGAGGCTGCTGCGGCCTGCACTGCCCTTGCTGTTCTTGTTGCAGTCTACCTCCCCCCGCTGTCACCTGCTCCTCCTGTGGAGGGGGTGGCTGTGGTCGTGCTCGCAAGGGAGGCGTACTGGTTGGAGGCCAAATAATCTCTGCACGAGTAACCTTGGGAAAGCTGGGAATTTCTTCTTCAGGCTGCAGTGTGAAAGGGTATATACAGAAACATGTTGGAGGAATACTGTGCCATGTATGTGGCTATTTCAGTTCAGCATTGGTGGCGGGGGTGATGTCAAGTCATACCTTTTGAACTGCAGCTTCCTTCAGTGCTGTTGTCATGGCAATTATTGCGTCTATGCACTGTGCAAGGTATGGTACAGATTGGCCACTGATGGAGACTTGTCCGTTTAAAGGCCCAGGGCCTTTGTAATTGATGCGTAGAGAGGGCTGGCACTGTAGGAACGAAACATCTTACATGAACACAGCTTCTCAAGTTCAATGCTGTGCACCACACTTCAACACCAAAAACATTCCTTAACTCACAAAACACCTAAATCTTCAAACACACACTTCAACACTAAATGTACACTCTCCAGTCTAAAGACACAATTCACCTCCACTTACAGTACAAACGCACATGTACAGCTCACTCACCTGATGCACTAGGCTCCAGCTCACAATGTCACTCCAGTTCATCTTGACAAGGACCCGGTGGTAACCACCGTCAGTGTCTCCTCCCCTCACTCGGTAGGACACTTTTAGTGAGTCCCTCATTAGAATCACAGCTCCGTTACACTTCCCAGAAGCCAGCTCTAGAGTGAGGCCTCCAATCACAGTTGAGAGGAAGTCGCTTTGCTTGGCTGCTAGATCAAGTAACTGCAGGAAGCAACAGACAGACTGTACGGTGGACGCTCACCCTTCATTCTACCTCTGAACTAGAGACACACTGATGTTGTACAGGCTCATAGTTGTGTTAAACTGATACCGATAGCGAATTAATGAGCAACAACACAGCTGTTAATACTCACTAGCAGGATGTTTCGACCGGGAGGTCTCTGTTGACTGCCCGTCCTGCTAGCGAGTATTATTAACAGTTGTGTTGTTGCTCGTTAATTTGCTATCGGTAGGGACACCCTCCATAGCAGACAGCCACCCGGGTCCCCAAGGCGTCCTATGGAGAGGTTCCACTCCATTAGAGAGTATTGCCTATTCTTCTGGCAGGGACACATCTTAGAAAGACCATATTCGAGCCATTCCTAAGGCATCAAACCAGGTATGTCTAGCTGTACAGGAATATATTGCCAGTTATCCCCCATGCTGTGTGTTGTAATCTGATTGGTCAGAATAGCCTCCTTAATTTCAAAAGTATAGGCAACTACATGAGGCTGACTTCGGGATGAGACATATACGTACGTATCACTGCAAGTAAAAGTGCTGAAGGCTACAAAACGACAAGTGATAGTAGATTAATTCGTTGTCATACACAACATGAGTGTGTGAATACAGTAACTCGTGAAACAGCTGGAGAACGATACATCAAACTGTAGTCAGGTCTCACATACTTGCACAACCACAGGGAGAGGAACAGTCTGGTCACCCGAGCAGGGTTCATTAGCATAAGGTGGTCTAGCCAGTCATATTGCAATACTACCATGTGACCACCCTGTTCCTCGTGTTTCTCTTTGTGGCTACACTGCTGTCTGGTGAGTGAAAGTGTCCGTAGTCTGACATCAAGCCTAACACAAAAGAACATTCAAATGCTGTCCCTTGCACCACCTAAGATGTGCCACCAATACACATACACATCCTAGCAATTTCACGTTCATGTTTTACACTTGTTTCAAGGATGCTGGATAGCTCCAGCAAAAGGATGAGCTGACGCTCCAAAGCTCAGCCGCGTTTGCTCTTTTCAGGGCAATCTGGGAAATTGAATGGCAATACTGCCAACCAAACTGGTGAAGGCTTTTTATTTACAACACTTGTGGTTTACTATCACCATATCTAACCACAAGCACTCATATGTATAAAAAGTGACCGTGTGTAAGTACTAGTACTACAGGACCCACAGAGTGTAACCTGTTCACTGACCACACCCTGAGGGCACAAAGCACCTGAAGGGGAGAGGTCAGTAAAAAGGTTACACCTAACAGAGGTCCTGTGGTTGACTTTGAAGAGTTTTACTCGAGCCTACGTCTAGACTACAACCCTCAGTATACTATAGTCTACGATATGCATAAGTGTCTGAAGGGTGAGTCTGTATGGTAAATTTTTACTAACATGTCACTCTGTTTGATGTATGGCATCACCATTTGATAAACATGTGAAACATAATTACAGTAATGGTCACCTCAGGTTTAGACTTCTTCTGGGACGCTCTTCTGAGCTTCTCCGTGTCTGCCTCTCTGCACTTCCAGACTCCTTTCTCAAAGGCTTGTACGGCCTAGCAGTAGAGGGGTGGGGAAGGGGGTGTGACAACGAGACGAAGTAATGCCAACTAGACTGCTGTCACACTGAAGGCTCAGCCACGGATCATGCATGCAGGCCACACCTCATAGAACAGAATGTCTCTGGCAGCTTCGTTCTCACACACCTCCTTGTAAACAGGCAGATGCCAGAACCTGCAGTGTGAAGGAGGAGGAACCCCCAGTGAAGAAGGAGGAACCCCCAGTGAAGGAGGAAGAACACCCAGTGAAAGAGGAAGAACCCCCAGTGAAGGAGGAACCCCAGTGAAGGAGGAGGAACCCCCAGTGAAAAAGGAGGAACACAGCACAGAATGGCACGAGTGAGAACCCAGTAGCTATATCACTGAATCACAGCCCCAATACCCACTCCAATGAAGCAGGCACCCTTCACATGTGAGCCACCACACAGACCATGCACACCAATTGTTCGTCTAGCATGCTAGGCGCTTCCCGCTGCTGGTGCTTACATTCCCTTCCATGACGTGAGCACCCAGTGGCAGAGTGGGTCTAGCATGCTAGGCGCTTCCCGCTGCTGGTGCTTACATTCCCTTCCATGACGTGAGCACCCAGTGGCAGAGTGGGTCTAGCATGCTAGGCACTCCCCGCTGCTGGTGCTTACATTGCCTTCCATGACGTGAGCACCCAGTGGCAGAGAGGGTCTAGCATGCTAGGCGCTCCCTGCTGCTGGTGCTTACATTCCCTTCCATGACGTGAGCACCCAGTGGCAGAGTGGGTCTAGCATGCTAGGCACTCCCCGCTGCTGGTGCTTAGATTGCCTTCCATGATGTGAGCATCCAGTGGCAGAGAGGGTCTAGCATGCTAGGCACTCCCCGCTGCTGGTGCTTACATTCCCTTCCATGATGTGAGCACCCAGTGGCAGAGAGGGTCTAGCATGCTAGGCACTCCCCGCTGCTGGTGCTTAGATTGCCTTCCATGATGTGAGCATCCAGTGGCAGAGTGGGTCTAGCATGCTAGGCACTCCCCGCTGCTGGTGCTTACACTGCCTTCCATGATGTGAGCATCCAGTGGCAGAGAGGGTCTAGCATGCTAGGCACTCCCTGCTGCTGGTGCTTACACTGCCTTCCATGATGTGAGCATCCAGTGGCAGAGTGGGTCTAGCATGCTAGGCACTCCCCGCTGCTGGTGCTTACACTGCCTTCCATGATGTGAGCACCCAGTGGCAGAGAGGGTCTAGCATGCTAGGCGCTCCCCGCTGCTGGTGCTTACATTGCCTTCCTGATGTGAGCACCCAGTGGCAGAGAGGGTATAGCATGCTAGGCACTCCCCGCTGCTGGTGCTTACATTGCCTTCCATGACGTGAGCACCCAGTGGCAGAGAGGGTCTAGCATGCTAGGCACTCCCTGCTGCTGGTGCTTACACTGCCTTTCATGATGTGAGCACCCAGTGGTAGAGAGGGTCTAGCATGCTAGCCGCTCCCCGCTGCTGGTGCTTACACTGCCTTCCATGACGTGAGCACCCAGTGGCAGAGAGGGTCTAGCATGCTAGACTAACTAGCTCTTCCCCTCCCATCTCCTCCATGGCCATCGCAAGCACCAACTCTCAATCCTCCCTGCTCACTTTCTGGCAAAGACCAGTCTTCTCCCAGGACCTCCTCTGTACAGAGTGACCACTGGAGACTCCATTGGGTAGAGCTGCCGTATCACTAGAGTAAAACCGCAAAAACAACCACGTAGTTTAAAAATTAAAAACCAGCAAATCATAAGCTTTGTGAGACCCTGCTAATGAGAGGGTCTTACTCGTAAGTGATCCTTCTTCCTCCTGCTGGGCAACATGGAAGGTGAAAAACTGGATGATGTTCTTCCGGAGACCAATCTTCTTGGTAAACCTCTGCAGATAAAGACCAACTGGGACTGATGGTGGCAGCACATTATGTTGGATTGGACTGGGCTATGTTGTAGGCAACAAAATAGAAACTAACTCCCCTGTCATGCAAACAGTGGTAGCTGCAAGAAGTTGGGCAACTGCTCATTGCACTGAAATTACTCATTTTCATACAATTTTCAAAAATTACAGACTCATGAATTGGTAAATGCCCCCGCCTTCTCAGTCCCTCCCACCCCTCTCACATTCTCCCTCCCCTCCCCCTCCCCACCTCCTTCACAAGCTCCTCCCTATCCAGAGTGCCTACACTAGGCAGCACCACGCTCTCCCCACCAAGGAGGTGCACAGCGAGAGAGATAGGGTCCGCTGTGCCACTCCAAGAAGCAAACTGGGCAGCCAAGAAGAAATTCTTGAAGAGCAGACTTGTAGTTATTCGAGGGACATGAACAACTGCATGGGGAACAGGAGGAAGCACCCTAACCCTAACCCCACAGTAAAACAGATCAGTAAAACTGGTAGGGAACTATTGCTTGCTTGCATCCTAATGTGTCAAAAATCAAGCTATGCTGTTTGTAGCTAACTGGTGCCGGTCCCTCGCATCATATACATTATGCACCTACCACCATCAGTGCATCACACACACCAGCTCATCACATGCCACAGACTGCCGTGGAAGTTACTGGGCATGCTGGGGTTGGCAGTGGAATGACTGCTTTGGCTGATCAAGTACACCAACAATTCACTTCTTTATCACTATAGTGCAACTTTTTGCCCATCACGGGCTTCGTCAGGCATTCATCTGTATGCCTGATGAAAATGTATGCCTGATGAAGCCAGAACGGGTGAAAATGTTACAATGAAGCAATAAGAATTGTTGGCATGCTTGATTGACCAAGCACTCACCTCACTACACACCACACACACACTAGCACATCACACACAACACACTGCATGTTACACCGGCGGCATGCTAGCTATCAGTTCTAGCCAATCTGCTCACTTATCCTCAAGTATGTTTCAATGCCCAAGCGTCTCTGTTCCAATTGATGCCTACTAAGCGAGCCAAACTTCTTCGGTGGGAATTCAGGCAATCCAAGAGAAGAGAAGGCTTTACTCAGCTGACACCAATGTAGTAAGGAGAAGAGTGAAATGGAGAGTGGAGTGAACAGGGAGGGGAGGGGAGGGGATGGAGAGAGAGGAGAGGAGGGAGCGTTTGTCTAGATCATACACCTATAAAAGGGCGTTGCAGCTCAGGCATGGCGGTAAGAAAACCAGGTTAGCCAGCAGCCTTACCTGCATGTGGAAGCTGCGCAGCTGGCTGTATCGGAGAGAGCAGAAGTACTCGCCGTCCACAGAAATGTCGAACAACTGTGGAGTGTAGGTTCGAGGGCATTCACTGCGACATTTCCGTGTAGTCAGCATTTGCAAATCAGACGATAACAAGAGGGAGCCTACTTACCTGGAAGTTGCTAGTGCCGTCAGAGCCCTCCGACACAGATGTAATCACTAGAAACATCGTGACTTGAAAGGCTCGCAGGGTCTCGTGGTAGCTAGACCGACTCGCTGACTATATGAATATCCAGGCAGGGGTGTGACCAGATATCCGGGAGTTGTTGTAGGTAAACCCGTTGATACGAATGCGCTTATGGGGACTTCCCTAAGCCATGAATATCCTTAAACATCCACATATATATTCACAGTTCGCTGCGCTGTACTTAACTTAATTAAGCACAGGAAAGTATCTACGATTTGAGGGGTCTAACTATATATTCACTAGCACCCAAGCCTCACAGCAGCATGCATATGGTCTAGCTCGTACCCACGGCGTAAAATGGCCGGCGGACGGATGGGGTCTGGTGTACGAGACAGCATGCATGCACTGTAAAGCCCCCTGCCCCCCCCACCCCATTGCCAGCTCAATGTTGCAGCAGGTTGTGGGCTTCACTGGCTGGTGATCGAGACCCCAC
>MKWU01006754.1_pt1 | contig 11431 bp, 6 predicted proteins | sample 809101 | NCBI WGS metagenome assembly MKWU01 (sample SAMN05860141, study PRJNA318959) | sponge metagenome | host: Aplysina aerophoba | place: Slovenia: Piran, Adriatic Sea, Gulf of Piran | collected 2013-05-07
ACCTGGGCCGGGTTGGAGAGCAGGTCGCACTTCGTGGACCAGTCGTCGTCCGAACCGTGGACGGTCATGCCCGGAGCCAGGGCAGACCCCAGCCCCATGCGCATGTACCAGCCATCCTGAGCCAGGACGCCGGAAGGGGGTGCGAACAGCGCCGCGCCTACCAGGAGCGGCACTGCCGGGACGGACAGCAGCCGCAGGAGGGACCTCTGTTGGCGGATGGACTCCATGGCTCCTTCTCCTCGTGGGATATTTATCGCGATATAAAGCATGATTCTCATGATTCCATAACGTTATTATCTCACGCGTGATAATATTATCATGTTAGGTGGCGAAGCGGAAGAAGACGCCGATTCCGTGCTCGTTGAACCTCTGGGCGTCCTGCTCCGCAGTCGCTATAGTAGTCTCATGAGCATCCTCCGGCGGTCGGACTCAAGCGGCGCCAGCTTCGCGGGCTTGCGTTCGGACCCTCCAACCCCACTCCGGGACGGCAAATAGGTGATGAGCACGTCTGGCCAATTGCGCCGCGAGATCGAAGCGCTACGGACGCGTGCTGCCAGACTGAGCGACGCTGTGATGCGCGTCAGTGCCAGCCTTGACCTCGAGACCGTGCTTAACGAGGTCGTGGAATGCGCGCGCGCGCTGACGCGAGCGCGATACGGCGTGATCGTCACCGTCGACGCAGGCGGGAACATCGAGGAGTTCGTGAGTTCCGGTATCACTCCCGGCGAGCATGACGAGCTGCAGAACTGGGCGGACGGGCCGCGACTTTTCGAGCACTTCCTGGGCCTTGCGGCACCGCTTCGGCTGGCGGACCTGCCCGCTTATGTCCGTACGCTCGGGTTCTCGTCTGATCTGATGTTCACGAAGACGTTGCAGTCGGCGCCGATGCGGCACGGCGATTTGCTGGTCGGACACTTCTTTCTCGGCGACAAGCAGGATGGCCGGCAGTTCACGGGGGACGACGAAGAGGTGCTCATGCTGTTGGCGTCTCAGGCGGCGAACGCGATCGCCAACGCGCGTGCGCACCGGGATGAACGGCGAGCGCGAACCGACTTGGAAACGCTGATCGCAACCTCGCCGGTAGGCGTCGTCGTCTTTGCCGGCCAGACCGGTGAGTTGGTGTCGTTCAACCAGGAAGCACGGCGAATCGTCCGGGTGTTGAAGGTCCCCGGACGTTCCACGGAAGACCTGTTGGAAATACTCACTTTTCGACGCGCCGACGGGCGCGAGTACTCCCTTGCGAAGTTCCCGCTGGGGCAAAGGCTGAGCAGCGCCGAGACGGTCCGCGCCGAGGAGATCACCCTCTCGGTGCCCGATGGCCGGAGCTTGACTACCCTGATCAATGCTACGCCGATTCTGGCCAACGACGGTTCAGTCGAGTCATTCGTGGTAACCATGCAGGATCTGGCGCCGCTGGAGGAGATCGAGCGGCTGCGCGCCGAGTTCCTGGGTATCGTTAGCCACGAGTTGCGAACACCGCTCATCTCGATCAAGGGTTCGACAGCTACCGTGCTGGGCGCTTCGCCGCCCCCGGATCCGGCTGAGATGCTGCAGTTCTTCCGGGTCATCGATGAGCAGGCCGACCGAATGCGCGGCCTGCTTGGCGATCTGCTCGATCAGGGCCGCATCGTGACGGGCACACTCTCGGTTTCAATCAGGCCGACAGAGGTTGCCGCATTGGTGGACCAGGCACGGCGAACCTTCGTGAGTGGCGCCCACGCGCACGACCTCAGCATCAACCTGCCGGAAGATCTGCCGCTGGTAATGGCCGACCATGGGCGGATAGTCCAGGTACTCGACAACCTCATGTCGAACGCTGCGAAGTTTTCGCCGGAGTCGTCCCCCATTCGGATCGACGCGGTGCGCGACGGCGGAATTGTGGCGATCTCGGTAACCGACAAGGGCCGGGGCGTGACGCCGGACAGGTTGCCGCACCTCTTCCACAGGTACTCCGCGCCGGCTGCTGGTGGCAGGCCGGAGCGCGTCTCCCGGAGGGCCGGCCTGGGTTTGGCCATCTGCAAGGGCCTGGTTGAGGCACACGGTGGCCGGATATGGGCGGAGAGCCAGGGTGCGGGGCGAGGCACGCGACTGACATTCACACTGCCTGTAGCTGAGGAGCTGCGCGCAGCCATCAGTTTCGCGCAGGCCCCGGCGCCCGGCCGCGCTAGAACGGGGCGGGAACGGACGAGCATCCTCGTGGTCGACGACGATCCGCACATGTTGCGCTACGTCAAGGATGCACTTATCGAGGCGGGCTACGACCCGGTCATGACCGGTGATCCGGAGGAAGTGGCTGGCCTGATCCGGGTGCGCAAGCCGGGGTTGGTACTGCTGGACCTGCTCCTGCCGGGGTCCGACGGTATCGCGTTGATGGAGCGTATTCCCGAGTTGTCGGGCCTTCCCGTGATCTTCATCTCCGCCTATGGCAGGGAAGAGACGATCGTAAAGGCGCTCGATGCGGGCGCGGCCGACTACATCGTCAAGCCCTTTTCTCCCGCAGAGCTCGCGGCGAGGGTCCGAGCCGCGTTGCGCCGTGTGTCCGGACCCGAGCCGTTCATGTTCGAGGAGTTGACCATCCGCTACGATCAGCGCCGGGTCACCTTGGCCGGCCAGCCGGTGCAGCTCACGCCCACTGAGTATGAGGTCCTTCGCCTGCTGTCCGTCAACGTGGGGCTGGTGGTCACGCACGAGACCCTGCTGCGTGAGGCATGGGGCGGACAGGATCGAGGCCCGACCGATCGGAAACTCGTGCGAGCCGTTGTGAAGAGACTCCGGCGCAAGTTGGAAGACGACGCGGCCAACCCCACCTACATACGCACCGAGCGAGGGATCGGCTATTGTCTGCGGCAGGCTGGCGAGGAGGCTGATGATCGTCACGTTCTCACGAACAAGTGGATATGAACGTTGTTACGGGGGCGACGGGTTACATCGGTGGTGTGCTGACCCGTGCGTTGGTCAATCGGGACGGATCCGTGCGGGGAGTCCGGCACAGGCGTCAACCATGGTTCGATGAGCCGGTTGAATGGGTTGAGGGCGACGTTCTGGATCGGGATTCGATGGTGGCTGCCTTCCAGGACGCTGATGTGGTGTTTCACCTCGCGGCGGAAGTCTCGGTTGACCGGCGAATGGAGAAGCTGGTTTGGGACACCAACGTGACAGGCACCCGGAACGTGGTTGAGGCCGCCGTGGAGTGCCGGGTGCGCCGCCTGGTCTACCTTTCGTCGATTCACGCTTACGACCAACGACCGGTCCATGAAGCGTTGGATGAGGCACGCGGTCACGGAACCCCCGTCACGGTTTACGATGCCGCGAAGGCCGGTGCGGAGGCGGAGGTGCGGGGCGGCATCGCGCGGGGGCTGGACGCGGTGATTCTGAACCCGACGGGCGTTATCGGTCCGTACGATGCCGAACCGTCCCAACTTGGCCGTGTTTTCGTTGACCTTTACCGGCGCAACCTCCCTGCACTGACCACGGGAGGCTTCGATTGGGTGGATGTACGGGATGTGGTCAAGGGTGTGATGGCGGCGGAGATTCTTGGGCGTTGCGGCGAGAATTACATACTGTCGGGGCGGTGGCACTCGATGGTGGAGCTGGCGCGGATGTGCCACGATGCGACGGGCGCTCCGGTACCTCGTTTCGTCTGCCCGATCACGGTTGCACAGGCCTGGTCGCCCGTCCAGGTCGCGTGGGACCGTTCTCGAGGTCGCCGTCCGCGATTCACGCGTAACGCGTTGGCGATGCTGAAAACGAGTAACCGGCGCATATCCAGTGCCAAGGCACGTAGCGAACTCGGTTTCGATCCGAGACCCACAGCCGATTCAGTACGTGACGCCTACCGTTGGTGGATTGACCGTGAACACCGAAGCGGAAACCACGGCTGGGACAGTTGACGCAGTTGCTTACCAGCGGCGCCAGGCGGAAGCGTCCGAAATACCTCTGCTGAACAGGACCTCGAGGTTCCGTGCCGGGACCGAGTTCGGCCGCATGGGCGCGCGCGAACGCTTCGGAGGGCTGGTCGCGCACGAATCCGCGTACATGACCGGTGCTCAGTCTCTCGATGGAGCCGTTCTTGGACTGACGAGCGCGTTGTAGTTCAAGTGGCGGGGCCCGAGGCGCACCCGAGCCGGCATCGACACCGAACCCGCGCTCTCCGGCACGTCGCCTGCCAGGATGTTCAGCAACGTCGTCTTCCCGGACCCGTTCCCGCCCACCAGCCCGTACCGCTCGCCGGGATTCAGCCGGAACGACGCCCCGCGAAAGAGGGTGTGGTCCCCGAAGGACTTCTCAAGGCCGGTGACGGCGATCATGGCCCGGAAGCTAGCACCGGGAACCATGGAACTCCACAACGCCTGCGGCGTATGCAAGTGCGAACCCCCAAACGGGTTCTCCGCGCGAAAAGAGGCCAGGAGCCTGGAGGCGGTGTGAAGGAGGGTGGGAGGAATGGTGACTGGAAACATTGAGATGTACCCCATTTGTAGGATATGTTCCGCAGTATCTCATCCCTATATTCACACGACTGTCAAGCCAGTTGTACGCATGGAGTCGTTGCTGTCCCTGCTCCAGGCCAGCGCCGGAAATCGGCGGTTTCTGATAACTGGAGGGATACGCGATGACGCGTCCAAAAAGACTCAACGCCACTTTTGTAAAGGCGGTAAAGCAACCGGGACGGTACGGGGACGGCCGCGGGGGGCACGGGCTTTCCCTATTGGTGAAGCCTACCCGGTCCGGGCGGCTGTCCAAGACCTGGTCCCAGCGGCTGCGCATCGATGGCAGAGCCGTCAATGTGGGGCTCGGCCCCTACCCGGTGGTCACACTCGCAGATGCTCGCACGGCCGCGCTCGAGAACCGGCGCGTGACGTTTCGGGGGGGGGATCCGCGCGCGGGTAGCACGCCCACGTTCGCGGAGGCGGCGGAGTACGTGGTACGCCTGCGCCGCGCCACCTGGCGGCGCGGCAGCAAGTCCGAGGCACAGTGGAAATCCAGTCTGCAGACCTACGCCTTCCCCGTGATCGGGGAAAAGACGGTGGACCGGATTACGACTGCCCACGTGCTGTCCGTGCTGACTCCCATCTGGAACGGGAAGCGGGTCACGGCGCAGCGGCTGCGGGGCCGGATCAGCTACATCATGAAGTGGTGCATCGGGCGCGGCTACCGGCGCGACGATCCCGCCGGCGACGCCATCACCGCTGCGCTTCCCCATAAAGTCAATCGCAAGCAGCACTTCCGGGCGCTGCCCCACCAGGAGGTGGCGGGAGCCCTGGCGAGGGTGCGGACTGCGGAGACGTGGCCCGGGATCAAGCTGGCCTTTCAGTTCCAGGTGCTGACGGCGGCGAGGGCGGCCGAGGTGCGCCGGGCGACCTGGGACGAGATCGACTGGGACCAGCAAGTGTGGACCGTTCCCGCGGAACACATGAAAGCCGGGCGCAGGCACCGGGTGCCGCTGTCCGCACAGGCCCTCGCTGTGCTGCGCGAGGCACGCGGGCTTTCGTCGGACGCCGGCCTGCTGTTCCCTTCCCCCCGCGGCGGGATGATGGGCCGCAATGCACCGGCCACTCTCGCGCACCGTCTCCAGCTCGGATGCGTGCCCCACGGGTTCCGGTCGAGCTTCCGGGACTGGACGGCCGAAACAGAGGTCAGCCGCGAGGTGGCCGAAGCCGCCCTCGCGCACGTCGTCCAGGACCCTGTCGAGGCCGCCTACCGACGTACCGACCTCTTTGAGCAGCGGCGCTCCGTAATGGAACGATGGGGCGACTATGTCATGCCAGGGGGACTTGCCTGATATTATTGACAATATTAGGCGAGTCAATTCAAATGCACTCTGACGGAGTGCCGCGGTACGTGGACTTGTATACCCGAATTGATAATGATATTGCCATATAACATGTATTATCTTGACATTATTGCAGTTATGGGAATATGAGGATCTACGGGGTCTCCGTCACCCTGAGCAGCGGCGCTGCAACCACTACCAGTGGCGGTGGGCACTACTCTTTTCTAGATGTTGAGGGTGGAACCTACACCATCACGATCAGCGGCTACCCGGACGATGCCAGCTTCAGCGCCACCACGGCCGAAGTGACCATCGCCACCTCCGGCCAGATGGCCGGCGCGAACTTCAGCGGCGCCTGGATCCGCACCGCCAGCCTCATGGGCATGGTGACCGTCGAAGGCACGGGCCTTCCGGGCATCACCGTGAGCATCACGGGGCGCCAGGAAGCGCAGATGCTGACCGACGACAACGGCCGGTACACCTTCACGGGCCTGCGCGCGGGCAACTACACCGTCGAGATCATGGGCTTCGACGCGACCGACGTCGCGTTTTCGGCCACGCGCAGCGCCGTTGAGGTGCCCGTGGGCGAATCGAAGGTATGGAGCTTCGACGGCACGTACGTGCGCGAGTCCACCATCGCGGGCCAGGTGAGCGTCGAGGGCAACGGCCTTTCCGACGTGACCGTCAGCCTGCAGGGAATGGGCGCCGACGAGTCCGAGATGACCGACATGGGCGGCCAGTTCACCTTCTCGAACTTGCGCGCGGGCGAGTACCAGCTCGCGATCAGCGGGTTCGACACCGACGAGTACGGCTTCTCGACGACCTCGGCTACGGTCAAGGTCGAGCACGGTCGCACCGCCAACGTCCCGTTCGAGGGCATCATGCTCCGCACCGCGGCCATCATGGGCCAGGTCAGCGTCGAGGGTGAGGGTCTCGGGGACGTGACGGTCAGCCTGAGTGGCGAGGGCGAGAGCCTGACCACGATGACCGACATGAGCGGCCAGTACGCGTTCAGCGATCTGCCGGCCGGCAACTTCCAGGTTGGCATCTCGGGGTACGACACGGACGACTTCTCGTTCGAGGCGACCTCGAAGAACGTGGCGCTCGCGCTTGGCGAGACGGCGACAGTGCCGTTCGAGGGCATCCTGCTCCGGACTTCGGGCATCAGCGGCCGGGTCAGCGTTGAGGGCACGGGCCTGGACAGCGTCATGGTCACGCTTTCGGGCGACGACCTCGAAGAGGACATGACGGTCATGACCGACGCGAGCGGGCAGTACGCGATCGCGGGTCTGGCCGAGGGCGACTACACGGTCGCGATCTCCGGCTACGACGCTGTCGCGTACATCTTCGAGATGACTTCGATGGATGTGACGCTCGGCGACGACGACACGCAGATCGTCAACTTCATGGGCGCGCACGCCCGCACGGCGAGCGTGTCCGGGATGATCTTCGCGGACGAGGCAACCAAGAACGACTCGTACGACGAAGGCGAGCACGCGCTGGCGGCGGCTGGTGTTGTGCTGGCGCTGGTGGGTCCGGGGATCCTGGACCAGACGCCCGGCGCCACGCTCCCGGATGGCTCGTTTACGTTCGGCAACCTCCGCGCAGGCCCCTACCAGCTGGTGGTGGCCAACTCGGCCGCGGCGGGTCCGGACGTCGCCTACGGCGGCCCCGCAGAGGGCTACGCGATGGTTCTCGGCGTAGGTGATGCCGCGACGCAGAACGTGCCGTTCGACATCACGCACACCACGGTCAACTTCAGCGTCAGCCTGAAGTCCGGCGACAACACGGGCCCGGCGCTCGCCGGCGCCACGGTGTCGTTCTTCTCGGACATGGCCGGCGAGCAGAAGATCGGCGACGCCGAAGCCGACGCCGATGGCATGGCGTCGCTTCGGATCGCGCGCTCGATGGCGACCGCCCACACGGTCTACGCCTCGGTCGCGGCGCCTGCGGGCACCTACCACACGTCCGGTGCGATGCAGGCCGTGATGTGGAATGCGCAGATGACGACGCATGCGGCCGCCAACAGCGCCGACATCGTCAACACGATGGCCAGCTTCTCCTTCGGCGGCGCCACGATCACGACCGACTTCGGTGGCGGCAACGCGCTGGGCGGCTGGAAGGTCGGCGTGACGTCCGGTGCCGACGACGAGGCGGTTGACGGCGCCCCGGCCGCGCTGGGCGCGGACGGCATGGCGTCGTTCTCCGAGACGGTCACATCCGTGCCGAAGACCTACACGATCACGATGGCCGACGACCAGGCGAACGACTCGACTGGCGACGGCGGCGAGAAGTACACGAGCACCACGCTGTCGCACACCCACGACGGTCTCTCGCTGTCCGGCACGTCCACGGACGCCGGCATGCTCGAGGTGACGTACACGACCCAGACGCTCCGGGTCTACGTCCACGAGGAGATCGACCAGGTCATGGGTTACACCGGCAACGTCCTGGGCGGCGACCGGCGCATGGGCGGCATCATCGATGTCGACATCGAGCACATAGCCAGCAACGGACGGGCCACCAGCTTCGAGGCGACGGACAGCGTCAGGAGCAGCGCCAGAGGCGGCGTGTACCAGTTCTGGAACGTGCCGGCGGCCGCCAACGTCATCGTGACCGCGGACGAATTCCCCACGCTGGGCACCGACGCGGACGGCGATCCGATCGCCAACACCGCCCACCTGCTGGACAAGAACGGGCACAGCGACGAGCTCGCTGCGTACACCGACATGGAAGCCAACGGCATCAGGGGCGGCGCGTTCGGCGCACACGGCGGCTTCCACCACACGGTGGACCTCTGCCCGCTGATGTCCGATGAGGGCGACCAGCGCCACGGCGAGTGCAGCACCTTCGCCTTCGTCGAGACCTACGCGGTCAACGGCCAGGCGTGGAAGTGGGTGCGTGGGAAGACCTCCGACGACTTCGCTTCGGCGAACGCCAAGGCGGGCGCGAGGGGCCTCACGGTCAGCATGGACCCGGTCGACAACGAGAACCTCGCCGGAGTGGACGAGTCGTTCACGGAGAAGGGCAACACGAAGGTGTTCAACTTCAATCGGATGCCGGCTGGCGTCTACAAGGTCACGGTTCCGACCGGGTGGATCGCGCAGAGGGGTCCCCTCGAGTCGCCCACCAACGACCTTGCAGCGCGTGTCAGCCCCCTCGACTCGGCGCTCAACATCGACGTTACGCCGACGACGGGGTACGCCTACGGCCGCGTGACCGATGGCGAGAACCGCCGCATGGCGGGCGTCACCGTGAACGTGAACGGCGTGTCGGTCGAGACCGACTCGAACGGGCGTTACGTCGCGGAGGGCTTCGGTGCCGCGAGCTGCCGTCTCGGCACCAGGACGGTCAGGAACGTGATCTGCGTGACGACCGCCGAGGAAGGCAGCGAAGAGACGGCGAACGCCGCCACATTCAGGGCGAACTCGCCGACAGAGATCGACGTCACGATCAAGGACGCAACCGAGGTCACCACGATCAGCGGTCGGGTTACGCATTCCGACGGCGGCGCCGGTGTTGGCGGCGTGGTGGTATGGGTCGACGGCCAGGCACCGATCAACAAGAACGCGAGGTACGGCCGTACCACGACGAACAACGCCTACCGCACGGCCGGCGACGGCAGCTTCAGCGTGCGCATTGCCGCGAAGACGGGCGGAGCGTCCGCCACTGTCACCGTGGAGAGGGACGGAATGTTCTTCTCGCCGGAGCAGCACACGGTCGGAGCCGTGGCCGGAGCGACGATCTCCGGAATCAACTTCACCGCCTTCGATAACGGAACGATCCACGGCCGCGTGGTCGATGCGCGCAACAACCCGATCGGTGGCGTGCTGGTAACCGCACAGCAGGTGGGCGGCACCGCCATGGATACCATGACGACGTCCACGGCCACGGGATCCTACTCCCTCAGCGTGCGTTACGGTCAGTACGGCGTTACGGCGGCGAAGCCTGGCTACACCTTCACCGATACCACGGGCGTCAACGTGCCGAACGACGGCAAGGCGCAAAACGACCTCATCGGGACGCAGGTGACGACCTACTCGTATCTCAGTTCGCTGAGCCTGAGTGGTGTGTCACGACTGTGCCGGACGGAAGCGTGCCCAGCCACGGCGCGCGGGTTCCGCAGCGCTCACGAGGACTACACCGCAACGGTCGGCAACTCCCTTTCGATGACCACCCTGACTACGACGGCGGGTGGCGGAGCCAGGGTGATCGAACGCTATCCGGAAGATGCCGACGCCACTACGGCGGGGCACCAGATCGCGCTCGAGGTCGGGTTGACCGAAATCGAGGTCAAGGTTGCCTCCAGGGACAACACGGACACGACGACCTACAAGGTTGACGTCACCAGGCGGGCGTCGTCCACGGTGATCACCGGTACGATCACGGATGCCGAGCCCGATGACGAAGGGAATACCGTCGGGGTTTCGGGCGTCCAGATCACCGTAACCGGTGCTGGCGACCTGCTCAACGGAACGACCAGGGCCGGTAGAACCTACGTCACGACGAATGCCAGCGGTCAGTACACGGCGGTCATGGAGTCCGGTGGCATCGGAACGGTGACTCCGACGAAGACCGGCTACAGCTTCGAGCCAGCTGATCTCGAAGTACGGCTGAACGCCGATTCGGTGAAGGGAATCGACTTCACCGGCTCCTCGTTCGCCACGATCACGGGTACGGTGATGGCGAACGGAGCCGCGCTGGAAGGCGCGACGGTAACGGCTACGAACGGAGGCAAGTCGGATTCGGATACTTCGGATCGCCGCGGCCGCTTCAGTGTGAGCGTGCCGGCCGGTACGATCACGATCACGGCTTCGAAGCTGGGCTACGACTTCGGAAGCCAGACCGTATTCGCCGATGCCGGCGAAAGCAGGTCGATCGGCAACGTGATGGCGACGGGCAACGTGATGCCGCTGAATGTCGCGGTTGAGCGTGATACGGCGGTTAGCGACGGTTACACCAGCTACATCGACGACATTACTGTCACGTGGGATCGGGGCGTATCCGGTGCAGCCGACGCGTACCAGGTGCAGGTTCAGGACGCGCTTGGGCTGTGGGAGCCGTTCGGAGACCGCCTGATGGCCCTCACGGCTGGCAAGGGCTCGGCCACTGCCGACGGCAAGTCATTTGCTGACTTCACTAATGGCTTTTCTGCGGATACGATGATGACTACGTTCCGTGTCGTGGCGTTGACCGATACCGATACCAGCAGCGTCACCGAGTATGGCGACACGCTGGCTTCTGCTACGGTCAGGCTTGGACCGGTCGACCCGAAGGTCGACAGTGTTACGGCAAGGCGGGCGATTGATCCGGTGCCGGATTCGCTGTACGTGACTTGGGAGGGGGCCCTTGGGAACGGTGATTCCGAGTGGCGCGTTCTGATCAGCTTTGACAGTGGCACGACCTGGTACGTGGGGAATGGTCGAGCGGGTAGCGGCAGATGGACGCCGACGCTTGAACCGAGCAGCTTCACGAGCATGCCCGTCGCTGATGATGCCGACGCGGACCCGAAGAGCGCCGAGCAGACGGAGTTGGATGGCGCCTTCATGATCCGCGTGGACTATCGACAGCGCGACGTGCGCGGCGACAACAGCACTCCGGTGGCATGGAAGACCGGTCCCACCGCATCGGTCGGCGAGAAGTAACCCAACCTCAACCCCT
>MKWU01006755.1_pt1 | contig 11431 bp, 16 predicted proteins | sample 809101 | NCBI WGS metagenome assembly MKWU01 (sample SAMN05860141, study PRJNA318959) | sponge metagenome | host: Aplysina aerophoba | place: Slovenia: Piran, Adriatic Sea, Gulf of Piran | collected 2013-05-07
ATTATACCTGCCACAAGTGTTTCACCTGAGCTGATACAGAAGCAGCCAGTCTTCCAGCAATTGCCATCAGTATACCACACTGACGAGGCTCAATAAGACCAAAACAGCTGTACGTATGTGGCTCTTTTATTCTTTGTTGGATGACTGGGGAGGTAATCATTGGCTGCTGCAAATACAATTTTGGTGCCCTAGCCATTGATCACTTCGACAATTTTCGGCTAGCTGGCATAAAATCCAGTGACTATTGCCATACATCATTTTGCCACTCACTGGACTACAGTGTGCAACTTTCCCATCTTGCCAATAACAATTACAACTACTTTGCCATATCCAAGAACCAATTGCCACTATGACTACTTAGAATAAATTCACATCTGGAAATGGCTCCAGATCTTCTCCCATTTGTACACTCTGCCTATAGTGCACCCTCCACCCTTCTGGGGTGAAATTCCTTCACAGTCTTCTAAAGGAGTGCCCACTGTCATTCGGTCTTGCTATCTATCTGCTAACAGAGAAGCTCTCTTCTGAGCTCGTGTCTTTTTATCTGGACAATGGCATGCTTGGTGGCAGGGTTGGGGAGGTCCTTCAGGACCTTCAGACTGTGGAAAGCGCTGCAGAGGATCTTGGACTGCAGTTAAACAACAGAGTCTGAGGTCATTGGATGTGACCCTACTTTTAACCAGTGCGGAGCAAGCTACCCTCCTGGTACTACCCTGGGGGATATAGAGTCTGTTTCCAGATCCATTTGGCATCCCCCTGATAACCCATGGCCTCCGTTGCAGGCATAGTGAGAAAAGCCATCCTTGACACAGTGCACTGAAAGACATCATCCACCGCTCCTTATCCTCAGCCCACATCCCATCTCGTATTGAACCCTCTGGCGCACTGCTCAGATGGAAAGTGCATTTCTTTGTTGCCCTGGAAGCAAGGAAAGTTCTTGGTCTGAGATGCAATATGCCCAGACACATTTGCACCTTCACATCTTCCAAGTGCTGCAATGTCTTCTGGGGCTGTAGCACAGCAGGTGGAACAGGACAAGAGTACGCACACTTGGATGCAAGCCACCAATTCATCCCAGTGGCTGTAGAGACATCAGGGGTACTGGGTCCAGAGGCCCTCCAATTGCTTCGAGACCTCGGACACTACCTCAGGTAGGCAACTGGGTAACAAAGGTCCATTCAGTTTCTCCTCTAGCATGTGGCTGTGGTTGTGCAGAGGGAGAACCAGCGGTGGTTCTGGGATCTCTCAAGGGACCCAGGGATTTGTCATAGGCTATCGTCAGCTGAAAAACTGTTTCTTCAGCTGACGAAGGCCTATGTGGCCGAAATGTCCTACTTTCTAAAATTCAGCCTTCTGCTTTGTTGTCACTGGCCAAGTCTTCGTGCCATACAGGAGTACAAACATTATCATCGTTCAAAAAGCTTGCAGCCTTTTCTAAGGCTCCAGCCACTGAAGACTTTCCTCCACCACATTTGGTACACTTTGCCAGCGTTCATGAGTCTCACTGTCACTTCTTTCCCTACCTAGGCACTCTGGCCATATCATTAGAAAAAGCAGTGGAGACAAACAACCCTGCCTCAAAATCTGTCTTCACCCGGAAGCTTTCTGATACACAGTCTGCTGTTCTCACATGGTATCACGCTTCAGTGTAGAGCTCCTGGATGATGGCCACCAGTTGATGGGAATCTCCCATATGGCTACCAGGATGGCTACCAGGGATGTACGATCAACTGAATCATATGCCTTGGAGAGATAACATGTAACAGACATACACAGGGGTATGATACTCTTAACGATTTCACTACTATCTGGCAGGTAACCCAAATTTGGTTGACTTCCTGGTACCCTTCCCTGAAGCCACATGGGGTGTCCATCAGCTCCGGTTTAGTGAGAGCAAGCACGATACCAGGGGTTTGTCACAAGTCTTCCTGTCATTCTTGTGAAGTGGCATTAGTATGGCACTCTTCCACTCACTCTAGTCCTTCACGCTGCTTGCAGCAGTTCCCACAGCCAGTCAATGCTTGCTTCACAACCATTCTTTAACAGCTTACCTGTCATCTCCTGCTGACTTCCCATTTCGAAGCTTACCACTGCTTTCTCCACTTCCCTCGAAACTTCCAGCTCATCCACTTGGGAGGGGCCCACTAAGCCAAGCAGCACACTTTAATTGCAACAGTAGTCTGCACATTCAGTACATCTTCAAAGTGTATCTTGCCTACTTCTCTTCTATCTTCGGGAAAGTCTGCCCTGTCGGTCTCATTTAGCTCAGTATCCATACACACACATGTGATGTCCCCACTTCACATGTGTGCATACATGCACACACGAAGTACAACATAGAATCACTGTTTCCACATATGTATTAATCCATTTCCCTTAGATATGTATCAAATTGCACATACTCACCAGGGTTACTGAGCTGCTGCTCTAGGTTGCATCTCAAGACATCAGTTATCTTGGCCACGTTTTCCATCTGCAAACAAGTGTACTACAATAAATGATGTCCAAATATTTATGTGAAAGCAAGCATAACCTATTCAATATATTTCACGGGACTAAACCTTAGTCAAGTGCAGATTCGATCAATACTTACGCAGGTCTATATTCTATTTCGTTACCATGGATGCTGAATCATTCTTAATTAAAAAAATTGAATACAGACATTATAAATACTCATACAATGATGATGTATCTGTGTAATGTTCACACTAAAGAAAGAAGCACAGAAACACAGGAAGAGAATTGCGAACTATTGACCCCATTCTGCTCAGTGATTGTGCCACACCTGTAATGGATGAACGTTTCGTGAAGATGTCGTCTTTCGTGTCAGTCTTACTGTTTGGGTTCTCACTGCAGACATTGATACTTACACTGGCCGCCACCAGCAGCACAAACTAAGCCCAATGGCCATTTGGAATCTGGGTTTCCACTACATTGTTCTTCTCTCTATCATGTGCACGTTCTGGACATTATTATTACTGCTATTCTCAAATCATTATTATCATTAATACTATCATTGAAACGTCTGAATCAAGTGTCTTCAACATCGTCCTGTGAATTTTTGGCTAGTGGAATTCCCGATCATTATAATACATCGTTCTTCTGTCTATCATGTGGCTGTGCAGTAGGCAGGAAGTACATCGGTAATTACATCTGACTACTGAAATGGCCTGGAAAGTGAGTGTGTAATTGCTGTCACAGAACAGCGTGCCCTTCACCAGACAATCCTGGCTACACTGTACGTGACTGAAGAAGTAGTGGGCCGCTCCTCAGTGACAACTGCAGGCACCGACATGGAATCATGTTTCAAACTGCTTCTAGGAGTTATTGTGTGCTGTCTTTGCTCTAAACCGTTAGCAACAAGCTGTAGCTGCAACTTCCTCATCACTCCAAAGACACCCAAGGGTCACAATGTTGCTTGCAATCAAACAACTATACATTCGTAATCCACTTTCATGCTTCGCAACTGAGATTCAACCTGTGTCATTAAGTACACCCTCCTCATTAGCTACCCCGGTTTTGATCTATGTATATGTGCACAGGATATTACAGACAAGAACAAATGAATAGGAAAGGTAACTTGCACACTTACTTGCTAATGTAAGTACAATTCATGAATGTCATGGATCTGACATTATCGCATGATGTGGTTAAACATTAAAGATGCTGGTGTGGAGTTAAACAGGTTATCAGAACTGCAGTAACAGGCATAAGCATTGCCTGCTGCCACATCATTTACCTTAGAGACTCCACGACCAATATCTGTATTCCCAACCGATAATAAAAAGCACTAAGCTGTTGACATGTTTGATATATAAAAGAAGTGGATTGCAGTGAATCTCAACGAGATGACACTTACGGTACATGTCACAAGTTAATTCCGTAAATCTTCGCAAAATTTTCCGCAGAGTGTCTGCACCCGCTCTGCAAACTGGCTGCGGGAACGTAGCAACTGCGGAACACTTTCCTCGGAATACGGTTGTCTTGCGTAGGCGAATCAAAGACTAAGACCCTGCATCCGCGAAAGTAAAAACTCGAAAATTGCTAAAATCTGCGATCCGCGAAAGTTTAACCCCGCGAGTTAAAGCGTATACGGTGTGTAAGTAGCGATCTACAAACGTAGAGGCCGTCCGCAGCTGGGGGAGCACGCAGAACGTACAATGTAATCACGTACGTATGATATTCTGTTCTTTCCTTCTGCACGCTGCACACAGAAAGAAGAGAAAGTATCAGACACGCCTCAGCAAATGGTGAGCTGTGAGCCACACTACCTAACGCCTTACTACCGACTCGAGTGGTTTGAAACGTGTTTGGCGCGAAGTCGAAAACATGGCGGCGCTGTACATAGATACAGAAGCGGCACTTAGTTCACGATTTGGAGTCCCAAGAGCAGTAGCTAGCAACTAAAAGTGACTAGTAGCAACTAATGCGACCGATCCGCAGAGCGTGCGCGGAAATTAACAACCTGCCGCGCGGCCATTTGCGGATTCCCGACGGGGCAAGCCTGCGGAAAATTCAAGTTACTTGTGACATGTACCGTATGTAGCCGGTCAACAATTTTGCAATCACAGACATTATGCAGTCTGTTGCATAAACATGTGACAAGCACTTTCACTCATCAAATTTATACATACTATATACATGTTTGCGTCACTGTATAAAGCATAACATACCTCTACTACTCCCTCATGGATGTGTGACAGCAACAACAACCATTCTTGCTGTATCTGACTTAATGGCTCTTGCTTGGAATCTGTCATGATCATAATTGCTGTATCACAGACACTTGAAAGAAGCTGGTTTGCTAGCTCCCTGGAAACACTCAAAACTGAAGAAAAAACTGACAGTAACAAGAACACTCACTGTAAACATATGCTGAACAACATACCTGACATTGACAAAACGTTTTGGTACACATCAACAGCATGCAGATAGTCCAAATTTGCACTTGACAATATATCAGGTAGAATCTTCGGGATTATTGCATCCTCCAATGGTGTGCCCAGGCACTACAGTGAAAGAACTCAGTCATTCATTCCCAGAATTTACCAATATGTATCAAACCAATTTTAAAGGAACAGAGTGAGGGACACAATACTGACACAAGCACAATGTACTACAGCAACGTGTAGTGTTAGCATGAGAGCAGGTCTTCACTCCAAAGGCTATAGGGGTTATTCACGAATGGCAAATAATGATATTCATCGTGGATACTGTTGCTAGGGCGCCATCTTGAGTGGCAAGAATTCTGCGAACGACACGACGTCAGTATGGCCGAGGCACAATTGTCAGCGTATTACAATGATTTGGAGGAGAAAGCGAAGAGCAGGTATAGAGAAAAGCTGGAGAAGCTTGGAGGAATGACAGATCCATACCTGAACTGGCAGTCAGAAGCTTCAATTGACTGGCAGCTGTGGCCTGATGTTGAATATTCCAACATATTCAACTACCTCATCGAGTCTCCAAGTGTCTACACGGGTGAAAGCTTGAAAACGTACAGAAGTATCAATGGCTACAACTACTTTGTAAGTGGTTGGGTAGAAAGTGTATGTGTTGTGGAGATTCGCTCTTGCAAGGATACCTATTTAGTCACCGCTCACATCTGACACTCTCAAAAGGTCTCAGCAACACCGGTTAGAACTTGGGTAGCTGTTAAACAAGATGGTACTGTTGTTTGCATACATTGCACTTGTATGGCGGGGATAGGAGAGCCTTGCTCTCACATAGCTGCCTTGCTATTCACTATTGAAGGAAACAGTCAATCAAACGAAGAAGAGGCTTATATGTACATCGCTTCCGTGCTCATGGTTTCCACCTTCTTTTCACGCTGTTCCTTTTGCCAAATTGAGAAGCGGAAAAAGCTTACTTCGCTTAACAAGGATGAGTCATCAAGAGTAGCCAGCCAACCAAACAGGTCTAGGAACCAACAAAAGAAGTCCAGGAATTTTATTCAGAGCTAGCAAAGACCGGAAAATCAGTTGTGTTATCGTTGGTTCCAAAACAATGTGAAAACTTCGTGCCTTTGAGTGCAAAAAGATTTCTACCCCAGCCATTGACCCACCTCTTCCATCATGACTATATGCCCTTATCATACTTAGAACTGCTCGATGTTTGTGAACAGGTGTTTCAGAGCTACTCCATTTCACAAGAGCAGGCTAGCCAGATCGAGCTGAAAACATGCGAGCAATCAGTTTCGAAAATTTGGTTCCAGCAGCGGGTTGGTCGTGTCACTGCATCAAAACTGAAGGCAGCAGCACATCCGGATGTGGCACAACCTTCGCAGTCCTTAATTACATCTGTCTGCTACCTTGAAAGTACTCAATTCAAGAATGCTGCCACAGAATGGGGCTGCAAACATGAGGTAACTGCTCTGGAAGCCTACAAGAAGCAGGTGTGGCAAAGTCATGTAGATGTAACGATCTCGAAAAGTGGTTTGCATGTTCACATCTGACATCCGTTTATGGGAGCTACTCCTGATGGCATTGTGACCTGTGGATGTTGTGGAAAAAGTGTTTTGGAAATTAAATGTCCTTATTCATGCCGAGAAACAGCTTTTGCAGATGCTGGTCAACATTTTCTTCTAAAGAAAGATGACGGCCACTTTCATTTGGATGTCAAGCATTCGTATTACTACCAAGTCCAAGCCCAAATAAAGCTTTATTCTGTTGAGTACTGTGATTTTGTTGTATGGAGAGAGGAAGAGCTGGTAATTCAAAGAATTCTGCCTGACGACAACTTCATTATGGATGTATTTCGTAAATGTGAACAGTTGATAAAATTGGCTGTTATTCCAGAAATGTTGGGAAAGCGGTACACTAAGAAGAGTATATCCACTATCGCTGTTGAGTTCACTAAACCTGACTCCGCAGTGTCCATGAAACCGGAATCAGAGCAGGGGAAGCAATGGTGTTGTGATGTTTATAATTGGACCTAGTCTTAGTTCTTGCTACCCAGTTTGGACGTTCAGTAAAAATTTCAAAACAATCTATGATGACAGCGCATTTCTGGAACTCAGCCCTAAAGTCCATTGGCAGGGTTTTCCGCAGTTCCTCGCGCCTTGGCCACTTCACGAGACACTGAAGGCGAACATACATAACATTGATCCACACTGTAGACTGGCTAACACCAAACCTACATATATGCTATATCTTGAGCACCAAGATTTAAGCGCAATGTCATTAACACCACAATGAATTGCTGGAATGGAGAGAGTATGGTCTTGCTGCTGTCTGAAACTGAAGCACTGACAAAAGTGAAAAGAGCTATCAATCAGGCAAAAGAAGGCAATCCGGTGTAATATTTGACTTCGCTATCATCATTTTCAAAGGACTGTTTTGTCAAGGATTGCCTTTTGAAGGACTCTGTGAGCTTTGTATTGGCCTCTCTCAAATCAGTACACTCTTGTCATGCTTCCTAAATCTTTCTTCACAATTGCATTCTCGGCAAGAAGTCCTTGACATTCCTCTTCTAAATCATGACATTTCTTACGGTAATATTCATTTTGTTTCTCTAAATCCATGCACCTAGCTTCCAACGAATCAATATCAGTCATACTCAATACAGTTGAGCAAGAATGTCCAGTGTATGGCTCACAGAAAAGCGTCCTATTTCCATCTTCAGACAATGCCAACAATGCGGCTGCAGCAAACTGTTTATCAACTTCAGCGTCCTTCCTCTTTTTGGTCAACGAGAGCCTTTCATACCTCTCCATGTCTCTGACATGCTTCCTCTTAAGTGGGCTTGGTAAGTGCTTAAATATAGATGGCACATAGTCCGGAGACAGAGGGTCGTTACTCTTTTTGCCCGAAATGAAGTGCTCGCTACATGAATGTTCGTTCGAAGTCCAATCCTTACGATTTACAGCGGATATCTATCTCACCCTCCTAGCTGGGTCGTCACGAATACGATAGAAATGGATGGACAAACCTTTGGTAAACCTATTCATACAGCCGACAGCGCAACAACTATTCCCCATACTACTACACGTCCACACAATGCCACTCACGGCGTTGGGCAATGAGTTAGCACGTATAGAACAATAACGCCAGAAACCTTAGAAGATTAATCCTCATGCAATGTAGATTCTCAATTCTACTTCGGGACAACATACATATATAATTTGTGGCACATAACATCAACAGGACACATGCCTACCTTCATAAAGAATACTGCTGAGAACTGTGGGAGCAACTACATAAAAGGAAGGGTACAGATTACATTTACGTGAATTCATGTCGCTTCAATATGGCAGACACTGCATATGCATTAAATACAAGTGTCAAGATAAATCAGCAATAGCAGCAAAGTTAGTAGTATATGACAATACAAAATACATACCATACCTGGCAAAGTCCTAGGAAGACCTTGGGTGCAGGGAATGTTTGCCCAGTATGTATGGCGATCCATATTGTGACTTCAACACTAAGCTCGATTGTGTCAGCGGACTGAAGTACTCCTTCTTCACGGGAATTCAGCAGACATGATGCACATGCTTCCAAGAGTTGGGTAGGGTCTGAATTTCCAGCCTCTAGTGACTCCGAACCTGACAGAGACTTGACAATGAGCTCCAATTTGTACACATTCCTGAAGGTCTTCAATAACGCCAGAAACAGCCTTAAGTGAGGTACTGACTTTCTCTCAGTGAACCTGTTCAAGCAGTTTGTGCCAAGTCTGATGAGGATGGGCTGGAAAAGGTGTAAGATCCTCTCATCTATTGGATTACAACCAACTGAAGGATGGCTACTTCTGTGTTGTTGACCTTCCACTGCACACGCTACTTCCAGAAACTTTGAAACACCACTAAAGCATTCATCCTATAAATTGAGATTGTTGGAAGCAAGAATCAAGATAGCAATGTTAGGTAATGAAGAGTAATAGCAAATTTGTTAAGGTGCAACAAAATATCTTGCACCATTATTCAAACCACATAGCATTATCTAAAAGAAGATTCAGTACCAATTTAAAGTTGTACACGAGTGCACACTAGTGTATATATGCACGTGATAATTAGAAATGCCATTAATATGCTGGAATGATGGAATGAACGGAAAATGCGAACTTCAGTTTGTGAGAAATTGTCTGCATTCAGATAATAGCTAGAGGATAAAATGAGGACATTCGATATATGTATGGATTATATATGATATATATATGATATGATATCTATTATATATCGTATGGCAATTGCACAATCCTGTAGTAAAAGTTAGGGCTAAAAAGTATGTTATATGCCATAACAACCCAAAAAGGAGGTTCATTACCATATCATACTTGACAAGTCACTATTCAGCATGCAGTAATTGGTGATTGCTAGCTAGCTACGAGTGGAGATATCATAAAGGACGAAATGTGAGTGTACACACTTCAAACGTCGTGTGTAGTTTGCAGCTTTGTGTCGGTGCTGCTCGCATTGTGTCTCCCTCATTTGTGGCCCGTGCAAGTGACATGTAGCTACGCACGATGAGTAGCGACCGTGCGGTGCTAGTTCTGCCGGTCTGCTTTGTATTGTTGTGACTTACGCACGTACACGTCGCCCTCTTGTAGGCAGTTCAGATCGACTCGCTAGAGAAAGAGAGAGAGTCTCTCTGTGCCTGTCAGTGATGGTGGCTATGTCAGTCTCTTTGAAAGACGCGTGTACCAGGTCTGAGACCACTGGACAATGCCAGTTCTTTACACCTTCAGCGAACTAGCACCTAGTAAAGTTTTCTACTGTTCGATCATGAATCACAAATGCAATATTTGAAATTGGCTCCAGAATCTACTGGCATGCGCAGATTTGGCTCGTAGGGTGACGTTCTCCTAGGCGTTTAATAAGGAATGTAAATGGCGTCACCTGCTACATGCCCTGGCTGGCGAATGGATCTCTGTAATGGTCTTGTCATATTGGCCCCTTTTCATTGACCCCATGGCCACCGATCCGCTTTGCTCAGCTGCAGCATCGCGCATAGTGCTCTCCACACTTCTATCCGTACAGCCTTCGCCATTGAGGGAGGAACAATCTTCTCTAAATCTGGCATGGGTACCAAGTAAGGTCAAATAGACATGTTTGCCAGCAGCAAGAGCAACGGCTTGGGAACAAAGGAACTAGAGAAGCGAGGTTGCCTGTATCTGCCATTTTAGTTACACATGACGTCATCGATTGGCTTGAGCTGTGTACGTGTCCATTTTTACAGTGACGTCCAAATATTCATGGACAAAATATTTGCGGATGGTTTCTGATCTGCAAAAACCGCGAACATTAAACCCCGCAAAAATTAAAGCGCATACGGTATTAAACAATATTGTACTCATACGCCATACTTCTTAATTAGTTGTTAAGGCCCAGGAACTTGTTAATGGTCAAATGATCACTCCAGCTAGCCTCGTTTCCAGTTCACCTTTCACAGCCTCCTTCCGTTAATATGCAATCCAGTAAGGCCTATGGTGGATGGTGTGATATCTCCCACCTACCGTGTACTCTGTCACGGTAGAACATGCAGGCTTGGCATCAAAGATTGACCGAAAAAAAATTGATATTGAAGTTTGAAAGTCCTCACTTTTTGTGGCATAAAAGTACTGAATGAATGCAGGACTGAGCTCCATATTGGTGATGTTGAAGTCTAAGAGATACAGTCCCTCCTCATTATCATCAGCTGTCTGAGATGGCTCTCCCTGCTGAAGCCCTTCCACAGGCCTTCTCATTATCTGGCTGCTCTGTCTCTGCTGTATTTCTTCTAACAGAGTTACCTAACGATCATTCCATCGTTAGAAGTTTGGATGAATGAGGATGAATGTCTTCTCTTCATATGATACGACCTGAGTGGCTAGGTAGCCTCATACTGATTAATGTGTTGTACTAGCCAAAACACTGAAACAGTACTTCAAACGTTGTGGCAACCTTCTTCAGTGAATAATTGACATTTACAAACACGCATGTATATACAATAGGGCAGTCAGATAATGTACACGTGCTGTAAGAAAATACATGCACGTTGGTAACATAATTTATATGGCGGCGTCTGTAACGGTGCGAAGTCTAAGTACGAGAATGCCGAGAAAGGCAAACAAAATCATTGTAGAGTGGCTTGAATTGAAGGATTGTAGGAAAAGACATCGAGTGAATGTGAAGCACATCCTTGGAAAGCTTGCAGAGGTCGCTGTTGGAAGCGAAGTTGTTATCAAACTAAATTCGCGACACTATCGTGCAAAAGTAGTAAATCTGCTTGAATGAACCACGCCGCAAAAGAAATGACCAGCAAAGAGAAAATAGATGATACAGGGATCAAAGCAGGTATGTTGGTTCTTAATAATAATAAGATTGCATACATGAGGCGAAGAATTGTAGCACGAGTAGTGATTTCTCCCTCATCGCGCAACGTTCGTACGATGGCAGAGATGTTTGCTCCTCCGTTCCACAGAGCGATGATCATTTCTCAATAGTATCTGGATGGTT
>MKWU01006756.1_pt1 | contig 11430 bp, 11 predicted proteins | sample 809101 | NCBI WGS metagenome assembly MKWU01 (sample SAMN05860141, study PRJNA318959) | sponge metagenome | host: Aplysina aerophoba | place: Slovenia: Piran, Adriatic Sea, Gulf of Piran | collected 2013-05-07
CGGAACTGGGAGCTTCCGAACTTCCCCTGCTGCTGGTCTTCAACAAGACTGACCGCCTGGAGAGTCCGGACGCACTGGATATCCTGACGCTGGCCGATCCCGACGCCATCGCGGTATCCGCCCTGGAGTCCGGTGATATAGACCGCTTACGCCGGACTATTTCACGGAGGATCGACCTTCATCGCGTGGAACTGGAATTGCTTATACCCTATGAGAATGGGCACGCTGTATCCGTCGCGTATGAGTCGGGGGATGTGCTGCACCGTGAAGACGAACCTGAAGGAGTCCGCCTGACGGTCCGCATGATGCCTTCGGTTGCCGGCCGCCTCGGCAAGACGCTGGACGCGTACGTATGCAGGTATGTGGAGTGAAGTGAGCCGTGCAGGCCTGAGCCGCGCCGGATTGAAGCGGTACCGGCTGGACCTGCGTCGGCTTGATGGAAGCCGCGCCTGGTGAAACTACGCTAAGGAGCTACGTCCCGATCCCGGCAATAAGCGCTCAGGGTTTGGCGGGATCGGCGTCCGGACTGCTGTTGGGTACGGGCAGCGCCGGATTCGTGAAACCTCTGCCGTCCTCAAAAAGGGCTTCGTTCATGAGGAGCAGATCCTGGCGCCAATTGGGATTGAAGAGTTCTCCCCGTGCCGAGGAATGCATCAGTTCGTACCGGCCGATGCCCCGTCGGTCACCAAACACGAAGAAATGGCGCCCGCCATCGGAGGTCCGTGAAGGATCGCCTTGTACCCCTTCCGTGTAGTACCATACCTGGTAGGATTTCATGATGTTGTCGGAATCGTGCCGTTCGATTTCCTCCGGCTGGCCGTATCGGATGAAGACGTCGCCCCGGTCGCTTTCCGCCCCGCCCAGTTGAAAGTCGGCATAGGAAAACCGCTCGTTGAACACCATCATGGATTCGTTTTCCGGGGTCTCGGGCGTAGGGTCGCGCATGCGCCAGAAGGCGATCAGGAATTCCGTCTTGCCTTCGAGGTCGAGATTGTCGTAGAGGTCGCGCTCCCGTTTGTTCGCCAGGATCGCCAGCATCCTCCGGCCACGCTTAGCCTGTTCCTCGGTCAACACCATGACGGGCGGGGGCGGTGGTGGAGGCTGGATGATCTCGAAGACGGCCGAACTCGATGCTTCCGTCCCGGCCAGCACGTCCCTGACCTTGATGTCGAGGGTAAAGATACCATCGGGAAAGGTCATGTAGTCCAGCGCGATTACGTCCAGTCCGGCGGAACCGGAAATGCGCCGGTTCTTTTTGGGAGCGAGGGCAAAAGTCATTCCGTTGGCATGGCTGGTAACCGCGGGATAAATGTCGTATGTGGCCTTTTGATCGGTCGAATCCGGGACCAGGTTGTATATCTCGAAATAAAGAAACATGGTGCGAGGTTTGTAACCGCCGTCCTCGGGCAATTCGGTCCATTTCTCGAAAATCCTAAGGGGATTGGGCAGTACAAGCAGACCGTTTTTCGTGAAACGATTGTCCTCTTCGGTCCGCTGGATGAGCGTCGATAACTGCAGGTTGCTCACAGATAGTTCGGGATCGTTAAAAGGCCGGGCCACGAAGGGTTTCACAGCTTCGCCATAGCGATCGGAGTTGAGGTCGGTCACGATAACTTTCGCTCGGTACGTACCTGCAACAACGCCCGCGGCAATCTGTTCCATCACAACCCGTTCCTCGCCCCTTTTGGTGACGACTACAGGCCGGTCCGTCTGGTATTCCCTTTTTTGAACCGAATGGAATACGGTGCTGTCCTGTTCGTCGACGACGCTCAGATCAATCGAGAAGTCGGCGACGTATTTCCTGTCGTCTCTTTCTTCGAGCGTAAATTCACTGGGACGGCACAGCAGGTAGAACTCGAGGTAGATCTGTTCTTCCTGCCCCCTGAAACCGCTCACATCCACGGTGAAATCGATGTCGCCGGTACTGTTCGCCGGCAAAAGCAGGGGATCGACGCCGGCGCTGGTGGAATCCGCTCCCGACGCGGCGGTTTCCTGTTCCTGTGCTGGAGCGGGTCCGGCCACAAACAGGCAGATCAGACAGGCAAGACGGCAGTAGAATCGTAACACTTCAGATTTCCCCCGGTTTGGTGTCGCTCATAACTCATGAAAGCGCAAGATCCCGACCACCGCGTTACTTGCCGATTCCGGATATCGATTGACTTGCGGTTATGGATTTCCGTTCTATGATATCCCGTGGACGCGCGCGGTGAGGTGCTGTACGATATTCATAATGTAAGGTTTTGTTTACCGCCGGGCAACTGAATTGTCGGAAACCCGGGTTCGTTCGGCCCGTTGTGCACAGGAGGATCCCATGCTGAGGCTCTGGTCGGATCGCACCATGCCTCCCGCGATACGTGCGGCGTTCGATGGACGGCTGCTCGTGAATGGCTCGGCCGAGGAGTCGCCCGAAGACCCGCTCTGCAACCTGCCCGGCGCCCATGCGATCGTGGCTGGCGCCCGGAGGTCGTATGACGGGGAATTCATGGACCGTTATCCGGATCTGAAGGTCATCTGCCGGACCGGTATAGGTATCGACAATATCATCGTTCCGTCTGCAACGGCAAGGGGCATCGCGGTCTGCAATACGCCGGAAGGGCCGACCCTGTCCACGGCCGAAACGGCGATTGCCCTGATCCTGGCCGCGGCCAAGCACCTGAAGCGTGTTTCCGGCGAATTCGCGAAGAGACCCGAGAGAGACTACCTGTCAGACTACCAGGGCATGGAGCTGTACGGAAGAACGCTGGGATTGATCGGATTGGGCCGGATCGGCGGCAGGGTCGCACGGATCGCCGTCGCGCTGGGCATGCGCGTGATCGCCTACGACCCCTATATCGAGGATGAAAAGGCTTCGGCGATGGGCATCGAACGTATTGCCCGCATCGAGGACGTGCTGGCCGGGTCGGATGTCGTTTCGGTACACGCTCCCCTGACGGAGGAGACCCGCCGCCTGATGAACGGTGACCGTTTCGCGCAGATGAAGGCGGGCGCATACTTCGTCAACGTCTCGAGGGGCGGACTGGTGGACGAGCGCGCACTATGCGCCGCCCTCGAACGGGGACATCTCGCCGGAGCCGCCCTGGATGTTTTCGATCCCGAACCCCCGTCCCCGGACAACCCGCTCCTTCATCGCGACGACGTGGTGGCTACGCCTCATATCGCCGGCGTGACCGTCGCGAGCCGGGAACGGATGTGGACCATGGCCCTGACCATGGCGCTCCAGGTCTGGAACGGACGGCGGCCGGACCATATCGTCAACCCGGAAGCCATGTCCTTGCAGGGCCGCACGGGGACCACTATCTGAAAACCTGCACGTCGGCCGCACGGGGCGCGTCCACACCGTGTTTCATGCGCATGATTTCCTTCTGACGGTCCGTGAGCAGGCCGTACCATTCGACGGGGAACCGTTCGTGGGGATCGTACTGGAACATGAGCATGCGCTTCCGGTAATGCGCGAAGAGGGCGTGCCGGTTCGCGCTGCCATGGTTGGCCCCGCCCCCGTGCCAGCATTGGCCATTGAAGACCAGCACGCTTCCGGCAGGAGCGGCAGGCTGCACGTAGTACTTCACCGCTACCCCCTGAGACGGATGGCCCAGGCCACTTTTGTGGGTTCCTGGAACGACCCGGGTTCCGCCGTTCTCGGGTGAGAAATCATCCAGCATCCACACGGTGTTCATCATAACCGGCGAGGCCATGTTGAGCATCTCGGCGGGGATATCGCTGTGAAAGCCCTGATCGCCGTCCCCCGGCCGCACGATGCGGCTGTTCAAGCTGCCCAGGATCAACGTGGGCTCGAGGTAATGCTCGAGGATGGGCAGGATTCGGGGGTGATCGATGACCGGAAAGAAGATCGGATCCAGGGTGGGCAGGTTGCTTACGTGCCTGCAGGAGCCTTCGCCGCCGCGCTCTTCGCCCACCTCGTCGTTCAGACGCATCAGCACGCTGCGCATGGATTCCGTCTGTTCGGATGTTAAGACGCGCTCCACGACTGTGAATCCGTACACATCCAGTTCGTAGACGGCGTTTTCGAATTCGGTCATTGGCTACTCCAGGTATTTTCCGGGGATTCTCGTGCCTTCGTAACGGGCGTCCGGCGGGCGGTTCAGGATGGGCTCGGGCACTTCGCCCGTCCAGTGTTCCGGTACGGTCAGCGGCCGGTTGTACCATCCCAGGAGCAAGGTCCGCCTGCGATCACTGCTGTTGCCGCGCGCCGCGTGAAGGACGCGCGCGTCACCGATGACCAGGTCGCCGGCTTTCACGGGCAGATCGACGGCGTCCGAATGGTCGCCGAACATGTGCGGATCCTTCATGTCGGCGAAATACGCGGTTTCCTGGTGGGCGACCTCCACCTGGCTGTGCAGGGGAATGCGCCTGCGATGCGTGCCGGGTATAACGCGGAAACACCCGTTTTCGAAGTCCGTGTCCACCAGGTAGTAGGAAAGGAATATGGTCTGAGGCCAGGGTGCCAGGCTGATGGGATCGTTCCACGCCATCCAGTCCTGGTGCCAGTAGAGGGGCGGACCGCCGGCCGGCTTGCTCAGGATGATTACGATACCGGAAGGGGTGAAATCCGTCAGGCCCATGGTATTGAGGATATCCCGGGCGCCGGGCCACTCGAGCAGATTTCCCATCGCCTCGTTATCCTGACCGGAAACGTGCAGGTCGGATCCCTGGTACTGCCACTCGGGCGGGTGTTCCGCCGAATCGAGCAGGCGGTCCGATTCCTCCCGCATGGTAGCCAGGAAGTCTTCGGGCAGCACGTCTTCGATATGGCAGAATCCGTCGCGGACCAGTTGCTCGCGCTTGTGCGCGCCTTCTTCCTTTGTCATGCGCCGGCTCCTCGCTCCCGTCTCAGACCTTGCCACTTGTTCGAACGCGGCGGAGTTCGACTCGCAGCCTGCCCGGTTTGAGCTACCTGTTGCCGCGGGACAGGCCGTTGTCCACCAGGTAGTCGTAACTCTTATTCACCGCTTCGACCATGTCCGTCGCGCAACTGTCCAGTTCGACGATGTGCCACTCGGTGTGATCTCCGCCGGCCGCGATCACGCCGGGGAGATCCACCTTCCCTTCGCCCAGGGCGGTCATGTCCGTATCCCGCAGGCAGGGGCCGTCCTTGAGGTGAAGCAGCGGCGCTCGTGCGCCGAGGCGCTCGAGCACGCCGGCCGGGTCGGGACCGCCGACCTGAACCCAGTACACGTCCACCTGGAAGAATACCTCTGGTGAAAGATGCTCGAGGAGGATGTCCGTCGCGATCCGTCCCTCAACCTCGAGGTATTCCCACCAGTGATTGTGTATCCCGAAGGTCATCCCGTGAGGCGCCACGGCTTCCGCGGCCGCGTTGAAGCGGTCCGCCGACCACCTGATGTTGTCTACCGTGCTGTGATCGTCCCGTCCCAGCCCCGCGACCACGCGTCTGGTCCCGAGCGCGCCGGCCGTTTCGATGACATAGGATTTGTTGTCGCCAACGGGTAGCGGAAGGTGCGCGCTGGGAACTTCGAGGTTCAGCGATTCGAAGAGCCTGCCGGCCGCTTCCGGGGTGGTGCCGGGAAAACCAGCGGGCTCGACGCCCGCATAACCGATCTCCGCGGTCAGGTTCACCACCTGATCGAAGTCCTTGTCGGCCATTTCTCGAAGGGTATAAAGCTGAAGGGCTGCGGGAGGGGGCATAGTACGGCACCTCTTTCGGATTTGGCCGCCAACTTTGGCTGAACGAACAAGGCGGAAATGTCAGAGATTTGTCGTTTGAATGTCCGGGGAGAATATACGTCCCCCGCAGGCGTCGTGCAAGCGAATCGTCAGGAGAAACTGTGTACGAAATCCCCACTGTGCCGTTCCAGGGCGGCGTCTCCTTTGCGCAGCATGCGAAGCACGCTTTCTTCGTGGATCAATTCCATGAGTTCGTTCCGTTCAAACCACCTGAGGTCACGGGATTCATCGCTTATCTTCAGGGGTTTTTCGACGGATGCCATCAGCAGATAGCGGAGGTCGAAATGCGCATGCCCAGGTACGCCGTCCCGGGCGGCGATGGTGTGGATATCCACGTCCAGTGGAACGAATCCTTCCGGCTCACGGTACAGGCCGAAACCCGTCAGCCCGGACTCCTCCTCGGCTTCCCGCAGGGCGACGAGGTGAGGTTGGGAACAACCGTCGGAGTGGCCGCCCAACTGTAGCCAGCGGTCGAATATCCGGTGGCGGGTCATCAGGTATTTTGAACAGCCAGGAGAAACGATCCAGGCCGAACCGGTGATGTGGCCCGGCAGGCATGTCCTTTCGAAGCAGTCGGGATGTCCGGCCACCAGGGAACGGATCCGTTCTACCGTTTCGCCTTCACCGGGAAAACGCGCCAGGTAATGACCCAGTGCCCGTTGGAGCTGGTCCCGATGAGCCCGCTCCGCCTGTTCCTCGTTTACTTCCCGCATCGGCCAGTCTCCCAGTAGCACGGTACACCCAGTTCATCGCCCAGCTGCCGCAGCGACAGCATGTGGGCGTCGTCCAGGGGTATCCCGTTCCGGCTGAAATCGGCCTCCCGTTCCGCTTCGATTTCACCTGGCAACGATGAACGGTCCAGGCCCGGCAGGGGTCGCATGGCATGGATGTTCGCACGCAATTCCGTGACCGTTCGCGTGTAACTGGATGGCTCGCCGATGAAGGCGGGGTCCAGGACGACGGCGGTGAGGCTGCTGGTGGCCCCCGGATAGCTTCGTTCAATGGGAGATTGCGCGTCCACGGGCCAGGTCAACATTACGGACGTGACCTGGTAGGCCAGCCCCTTAATCAGCGGCAGCACGCTTATCTCCGCGATCTTCTCCTGAACATCGGGGAGTTCCAGGTGCGTACCCATATCGATCAGCACGGGCGGTTCGCCCTCCGCGGCAGGGAATCCGAAGCTGACCGGAGGGTTGTTCAACGCTTCGACGACGGGCTGGGGCCGGTCGAAGGGAAGCGGACTCATGGGCGTGCTGTAGTACAGGCAGATCATGCCCGATCCCGTCGCGATGCGCGTCCAGTTTCCAACGGAACCGGTGTGGCCGCAGTGGGTCGCCGTGACCAGGCAGATCCCCGTTGATCTTGCCCGTGAGACCGCCGAGCGGATCGCTCGGGCGGAAACCAGGTGTCCCATGCCGCCGTCACCGTCCCACTGCACCACCGCTCCGGCTTCGCGATGGATCCGGATGTTCGGCGTGGCGTTGCAACTGCGCGACTGGAAGGACCTCACGTAGCCGGGAAGCTGCCGAGTACCATGACTGAGCACGCCGCGCAGGTCCGTCGCGGTCAGGTAATCGGCCAATTCCGATGCGTGGGCGTGAGGCAAGCCGGCCTTCCGTAGCGCTTCTACAGTAAAACGGTGCAGGGACGTCGCGTCGTAGCGAGGATTTGAGTAATCGACAGGTATGATGGCCATGTGTGTCTCGAAATTGGAAATCGCAAATCGTGGATGATCAAACGATGAGGACCGTTACGATCATAAATACGCATGCGGAAGTCTGCCGCGGATCACACGTTTCTGTGTCGCCGCGGGACCCCGCTGCGTGTGCGGTTCCCCTACCATCGCGGTTCCCCTACCATCGTGGTTCACTAACCATAATGAGTCATGACCGGCGAAACAACTGCTATCCTGACGGACCCCCTATCACTTTGACATCGGACGTCGCGGCAAGTACATTGGATCGTCTTCTTAACCGGCAAAGATTTGGAAGCACACCTCTTTCCGGGAAACATGATGGATCGCGGATCACTGCAGGATCGCGTGGCTGTCGTGACGGGAGCCACACGCGGGACCGGCCGAGGAATCGCCCGTATGCTCGGTGCGGCGGGCGCCACGGTCTATTGCACCGGACGGAGCGTGAAAGGACGCCCCGCCACGCCGGGCCGGCCCGAAACCATCGAGGAGACCGCCGATATGGTCACGGCCGAAGGCGGCCGCGGCATCGCCGTACGGACAGACCATACCATCGAAGCCGAGGTGGAGCGATTGTTCGCGCGCGTCAGGAACGACCAGGGTCGGCTCGACATCCTCGTCAACGACATATGGGGCGGCGATGAAATGATCGAGTGGGGTTCGCCTTTCTGGGAACTCGATACGGCCCAGGGGTTCAGGATGATTGAAGGGGCGGTACACAGCCATATCATCACCAGCAGGCACGGTGTGCCGATCATGATCGAGCAGAACTCCGGGCTGATCGTGGAAGTCACGGACGGCGACACGATGGGCTATCGGGGGAACCTGTTCTACGACTTCGCGAAGTACGCGACGATCCGACTGGGATACGCGATGGCTACCGATCTCCACGCGCACCGAATCACCGCGCTGACCGTCACGCCGGGATTCCTCCGGTCCGAGGCGATGTTGGACGGCTTCGGGGTCACGGAGGAGAACTGGCGGGACGCTATTGCACAGGACTCATACTTCGAAGAATCGGAAACGTCGTGTTACATGGGCAGGGGCGTGGCGGCCCTGGCGGCCGATCCGGACGTCGGTTCGAAGCGCGGCGGGCTGTACTCGAGCGGTACGCTTGCGAAAGAATACGGTTTTACGGATCTCGATGGGCGCCAGCCGGACTGGGGCAGCTATTTTCCCGCCAGGGTGCGGGAGATCATCGTGCGGGACGGAACGCCGGACGAGATGAGCCTCTTCTACGTCCGCGCCCGGATGCACCAGATCGAACTGGATCCGGCTTCGGCAAGTGAATGCGAGCGCTTGAACAAATTCCTGGAGAAGCACGAGTGAAGGCTGTGCGATGCGGCTACTGCGTCCGCAGACATTTCGCTTTAATCTCACGGATCGTTATTTCTTGTTCCGATTGTAGAACCGGTTTATACTGCACACTACACTTCCCCAATTCAGGTCAATAAACGGGTCGGTTTCGATCCCCGATGGAGGTTTTTCATGTCTGACAACGAAGGAACATTGCCATTCGATCCCCGAATTCAGGACCCTGATAAGCTGCCAGGTCTGTCCCGCCGAGGATTCATCGGCAGCGTGATGGCGGGCGCGGCCGGGCTGGCCGGTGCGTCGACCCTGCTGTCCCCGGTTCAGGAAGCCGAAGCAGCGCCGTTGCCCGATCTGCCCGACACGCCGGACGGCGGCGCCGCACCCGATGACGAGGCATACTGGGAGAAGGTCGCGGCCCAGTTCCTGCTTGGCGACGGCGTGATATACATGAATTCCGGCACACGGGGCATTTCGCCCCTGAGCGTCCACAAGGCGCAGATCGAGGCAGTAGAAGCAGTCAATTCCGATCCTGCCATGTGCTGGTCGACCTACTTTTTCAGCGGCATGGACCAGATTCGCAAGGACATGGCCGGTTTCGTAGGAGCGGATGTCGAGGAAATCGCCTTCACAAACAGCACTACCGATGGCATGGGACTCGGATTCATGGGGCTGGATCTGAAACGGGGCGATGAGATTCTGACGACCAACTATGACTACGGGTGGGTGAAGAACATGATGGCGTTTCGCGCGAAGCGAGACGGCCTGGAATTCAAGATGGTGGACATCTCGGATCCCAGTTTCCGCATGATCGAGGACCCGCAAAAAGTCATAGACGTGGTGGAATCGGGCATTACGTCGAAGACCCGGTTCCTCACCATCTGCCATATCAACTACACCGACGGTTTCATCATGCCGGTGAAGGAAATATGCGAGATGGCAAGGGCGAAGGGCATCATAACGCTGATCGACGGGGCCCAACCGCCCGGCATGATGAAGTTGGACATGCAGGATCTCGGGTGTGACATGTACGCGGGCCCGGGCCACAAGTATATGCTGGCCGCCCAGCATACCGGGTTCCTGTTCATCCGGAACGATGCGGCGGACCGGATAAGGCCGCTTGTATACACCGGATCACCCAATCCGGACCGGGCCATCGAGGGTGCGCGTAAACTCGAACAGAGAGGCTCCACGAGCTACTCGGACCGCATCTCGATCGGCGCGGCGCTGGATTTCCACAACAGACTAAACCCGGAAGCCATCGAAGCCCGGCTCCGATATCTGTCCCTGCGGCTGAGAAGAGGATTGAAGGAGATCGACGGAGTCACCGTCTATTCGTCGGACGATCCCCGCATGTCCATGGCGCTCGTATCCTTTTCGGTCAAGGACCTGAATCCTTCAGATATCGTCGGGCGGTTGTGGTACCGGAACCCGAACATCTATATCCGGACGGTCGGCGCCGCAGGCGGATTCAGCGGGGTCCGCGCCACGCTGCATGTCATGGATACGGCCGAACAGGTGGATATACTCATCGACAGGATAGCAGGTCTCGCGTCGTGATTATCCCGACAGACTGAGCGTTGAGCATTTAACGCATTCCCGGAGCCAATATGAGTCTAACCCGTTTCCTGGTCGCTACGATCGCAGGCGCCGTGGTTCTGCTCGTCATGGGTTTCTTCCTGTATGCGGTGTTGTTCATGGGGTTTTTCGCCGCGAACGCCGGTCCGGGGGCGGCCTCCGTGACGAAAGACCCGCCCGAAATGCTGTTCATTTACCTGAGCGAGTTGGTACTGGCGGCGTTGCTGTGCCTCGTAATCGGTTGCTGGGCAAAGGTATCCGGCGCAGGTGCGGGATTCAGGACCGGCGCGATTTTCGGTTTCCTGCTGAGCCTGAGCATCAGCATGATGTTCTACGGCACGGTGCACTACATGAATCTCCAGGCGACGTTGTTTGACGTCGTCCTGACGACGGTACGCATTTCCCTGGCGGGCGCCGTGATCGGAATCGTACTCGCCAGGAAGTGATCCGCCGGATGATCCGCGGGTTTCCGACAGCGGCCTGCGGGCACACAACCTTGTAACAAGGGCCGGAAGACAGGACGGTTATTCGCAGGGAGAGGAGTCTATGTCTGTACAACGATTCGCCATTGCGACTGTAACCGGGACCGTCATGGTGCTGCTGCTTGGCTTTGCCACTGGCGGTTTGTTCGGCGGTTTTTTAAAAGGTTACGCGGTGACGGCTCCCGAACTGGTCATGAAGTCCAGCCCGAACGTGTGGACGATCGTCCTGGGCGCCGTTGCCATGGGCGCTTTACTGACCGTGCTCCTCGGCTGCTGGACGGGCCACACCGGCGCGGTAAAGGCCCTTGGGACCAGTGCGGTCTTCGGGGCGCTACTCCACCTGTTCCTGGGTCTGAGCCTCTTTGGCATGACCACCATGCTGGATCTCACCGGGACCTTGATCAAGGTCATCATCGATACAGTTCAGGTGGCGTTGAGCGGCATGGCCGTCGGTGCCGTTCTGGGCCGCGGCAGGCAGACCTAGAAGCACAGGCCCCGATCTCAATCCATCCCCCAACTCCGATTGTACCCCAACGTTTATGTACACGCAGATCGCCGCCAGTACGCTCCGCACGGGTGAAAAGCTCGAAATCGGCGTCGTCCTGGCGCCGGACGACGACTATGCGCCCCTGGTCCGGCCGATCCTGGCGCACAAGTACAGCA
>MKWU01006757.1_pt1 | contig 11428 bp, 7 predicted proteins | sample 809101 | NCBI WGS metagenome assembly MKWU01 (sample SAMN05860141, study PRJNA318959) | sponge metagenome | host: Aplysina aerophoba | place: Slovenia: Piran, Adriatic Sea, Gulf of Piran | collected 2013-05-07
CACTATTTTGGCAAGTTTCGATGGAATGTTCATCCGCCTTGTAGACGAATCAAGCACCTACACGCACGCAGCGACGCGGTCGCGGCCAAAATCGGCCAGAATGAAGGGGGTTACCGTCGAAGTTGGGTTAGAGAAAACCAGTTCTTGCTGTCGCGTATCGATGCACGACACGGAGCCTTTGGACTTGTTCCCGCCGAGCTGGACGGTGCACTTGTGAGTGGTGATTTTCCTGCATTCGATGTCGATGGCTCTCAGACTCATCCCCGATACTTGGAGTGGTACTCGAAGACAGGCGGCTTCGCGGATCTATGCCGGCGAGCAAGCGAGGGATCGACCAATCGCGTTCGGTTGAAAGAGGAGAAGTTCCTTGCGATAGAGATACCGCTTCCACCCCTCGAGGAACAGCGGCACCTCGTCGCGAGGCTGGACCGCGTGGCGGGGCTCGTCAAGGAACGGCGGAAGGTGTTGGCGGCGGCTGATCGAGACAGTGACTTGCTCCTCCGCAAGGCTTTCGACAACGCCACCGAAGGCGTGGACTACCGGCCGATGGAGCAGGTCGCTCCACTTGTGCGACGCCCCGTCGACGTTCAACCGGACGAGAGCTACCCCGAACTGGGGGTCCGATCTTTCGGGCATGGCACTTTCCACAAGCCGGCATTGGACGGTACGGCAGTCGGCACCAAGAAGCTCTACAGGATCGCTTCGCGGGACCTCGTGTTCAATATCGTCTTTGCATGGGAAGGCGCGGTCGCGATCGCTCGGGATGGAGACGAGGGCAGGGTCGGTTCCCACCGCTTCCTGACATGCGTCCCGGAACCCGGAGGACCGAGCGTCGAATTCCTGCTGTACTACTTCCTTTCGCGAGAAGGCCTGCGGTGCCTCGGTGAGGCGTCGCCCGGCGGAGCCGGCCGGAACCGGACGCTGGGCCTGAAGAAGCTCGCCGCGATTACGGTGCCGGTACCGCCAGTCGACAAGCGACGTTGGTTCGATCGCATGCAGGCAAAGGTACAGGAGTTGCGCAGGACCCACGCCGAGACCTCCGGGGAACTGGACACGCTTGTCCCGGCCATGCTGCATGAAGTGTTCGGCGGGGAGGTCGGATGCTCGACCGCGTGACCGCCTACCCGTAGTGATCCCCCGTTGCAGTTGCCGACGCACCCGAGCCCGCTCCAAGTGCGTCTTCGAATCGTTCTCTAACCATCGTCGCCAAGCCGGGCCCACACAGGGACACCCCCAATTCCTGCCGCGGGAAAGAGTCCGGTGGATCGGCGGACAACCAGTTCTGGCTCGTAATCACCACCGCGTCGTCGTCCCATGCCAGTACCTTCGCGTGAACGCGTGGTCTCCGGATAGCCGTCACGTCCAGACTCTCAATACCCTCTGCGCCTTCCTCCGGCGTGCCAGACTCCACTGGACCACTCACAGTCCCGTAGTACACCTCCACCTGCACCCCATTAGTCTTCGCAGCGGTCAACGCAGGCGCCAACACCATTGGTGTAGCCGCCGTACCCCATCGATGACTCAATACCAGAATGCGAGACCGGCTCTCGTCCCGGGCCCTCCTAACCATCTCCGCGTGCATGCTCCCAACAACCACCTGAGCGCTGCTCCGCCCTCGCGATGTTGAGTCCCCTTTTTTGCGTAGCGCCGCCGAAATCGACGCCAAGTCTTGAGTCAACGAAGACCAGTGTCCTCGTCCTCCTTTGGATAGTTCCGCCATCTGGTCAACTACATCCGCTACAACCATCGGATCGCGCAAGCGAATCGTGGCTTCGAAGCTGACAAACGGAGATGAGAGCCAGTTGCACGATCCTACGAAAGCGATCATCCGATCTGGCTCTCCTCCATCGTACAACAACACCTTGCTGTGAGAACCGGTCGAAAACGGATGGACGTACAACGATTCGACCTGCTCGGTATCAACCTTCTCGACTATCCTGCGAACAACCTCCCGTGTCGAACTGCCACCGTCCTCCGAGTCGTCCTGGCCCCAAAGCACATCGATCCTTACCCCGCGTCCAACGGCCTCGAGAATTGCCGGCCACAGTTCCTCGAAACTGTCCCATGCAATGAACGTCGAATGAATAACCACTCGTTCTCTCGATCGCGAGAGAGCACCGTAAAGTACATCCCGATGCTCCTCCCCACCCAAGACGAGATCCTTCGGCACGACGTTCACTCTGCGAGCTGGCAACAATGGCACTCCGTTCAACTGATACTCCGCCGGCATCCGGTACAACGTGCTCCCATCGCCTCTTTCCTCGACCGATACCCCCGATGCCGCGGCCTCAACGCACTCAATAAGCCGCGCAGGTGCACGAGGCGTCAGCTCCAGTACGGAACCATCTCGCACGCGCACTAGCGACCATCGCTCGGCCAAGCGTCCCCCATTGAAGTCCATGGCGATGAACCGCTCGTCATCGTCGAAAAGGGCTTCCAGGAGCGGCCCCACTTCATCTCGACGCACCAACTCGGGGCGATCAACCCACACGATCTTCTCCTTTTCGGCCATCTCCTCCACCATGTGTTGAGGAAAAAATGGCAACTCCCGCCGTCGATAGATTGTTCCGGTGACTTGGTCAACTACGAAATTGATATTCCGGCTCAATTGCCTTGGCGCGTTCGGCAGTTCCTCAAATGTCGCTGCCACGGCACCACCTGATGTCGCCCGAAAGTGGATCGACGAGCCACGCTCCACCATCTCGACCCAGCCAGCCCGCATTAGCCGGACGACTGCCTCAATCGCAAGCCTATATGGGAGGTTTCCTGCCTTCGCCAACTCCGACATCGTGAAACGCTTCTTTGCCAGCGACTCCAGCAATACATGCTCGATCACGCTCCACGGTCTTCCCTTTTCGAAGAAGAACTTGCAGCGTCCATGCAATACCGGCACCGCGACCCTGACAAGGCTCACAAGTCACCTCCTGCCCGCAACCGTTCCCACGGAACGACCGCAGCCTCCCCTTCCGCGCACGCATCTTCAAGACTGGAAAGCATCTCCCGCATGAACATGACCTCCTCACCTGCAGCCGTCGCACTCGAAGACGCGAGCACCGTCTCGAAGAACTCCATGGAGAACACCAGGATCAGCCGCCACTTCGCCCGGCTGAGTAGTACGTTCATCCTTCGTCGGTCGCTCAAGAAACCAAACGCGGCCCGAACTGACGAATGGTGATTGTTCCTAACGAGCGAAACCACAACCACGTCAGCTTCGTTGCCTTGGAATGAATCCACTGTCCCGCAAAATCGCCCACTCACAACGGCTGGCCGGAACTGATTGAGACCAGTCAGGTCCTTTCGGTCCTCGTCCAATCTTGACTGAAGAGCGGACACTTGCCGCCTGTACGGAGACAAGACCGCCAGGCTCGTACGTCCTTCGTGGTCGGACTTCGTCTCCAGCAACTTGAGGACCTTCAAAACTGCGTCCACCTCGAGAGGATTGCACCACCTCGGTTGCTGTTCCGCGTCCCCTCCCTTCATATCCTGCGTGGTCTGAACATACGGCATATCTACGACAACAATCGGAACTTCCGGCAGCCGACTGGTATCCCGAGACACGACGGGGCACATCGCCGGTTCAAACCGTCCAATGGTCTCAGCAGCGGATAGCAAACCGTTATCGTAGAAGCAGCGCGAAACCAGTCTCGCAATGGCAGGATGCATCCTATGCTGCTGGTCCAACCGACGGGCGAGTTTTCGAACGCCGGGTCGCAGCTTCTGAAACTTAAACTCGTCCTCAACCAACCGCTCGAAAAGCAGTACCGCATTCAGCGCCAATGAACAAAGTTCCCCGAAGTCGGCTTCCGACCCTCCCTCCTCATCGTCGCGGTCAATCTCGTCGAGCACTTCATCCGTCGATGCGTCTCGCAGTGTCCGGCTGACGAACTCGCGTCCCCACTGGATTGCCTGTTTCACAGACGCTGGATCCTCCAGCAACGACATGAGACGTTCGGCACCGAACGGTGCCAGCTGTCTGTGATCGCCAATTAACAGGCGGCGATAGGAGAGAAGCAGCGGCGCCAACAACTCAACGCCAACCGCCTTGCCAGCCTCCTCAACGACCGTCCAATCGAACTGACCACGCTCATCCACCAGCCTCTCCAACTCGCGCGAGTTGCTCGTAGCCAACACGACATTGGCTGCTCGCACAACCAGCCCCTCGAGCGCTTGTCTCTCCCTTCCGGCCGTGCCATCTCTATCGCCAACCCGACCACTCGAATGGCCATCCCCTACATCCGCCGCCATCCAGCCAACTCGCTCCTGCAGTCCAGCCGACGCGTCCGCGACCAGATCGCTCGTCGAAAAATCACCGAGTAGTTCATTTGCCCTGCCCAAGACGTCATAACTACTCGGCGCGTCCTGACGGTCGGGCGCACGGCATCGCACTGTCAATAAGTTCGCCGACTCATCCTGAAACGTCTCATCCAACGTCTCAAGGAGATGATCCACGGCTGCATTGCTCTGGGCCGTCAACAATATCCTTGCGGCGTTCTCATGCTCGAACACCCACTTGACAAGACTTCTCACCATACGCGTTTTTCCGACCCCTGGCGGCCCCTGCAAGAGATACAGCGGCACTGTCTTCACGATATCCGCAAATGCCTCCCGCTTGGAACTGTCAAGCTCATCGACGAAATCGAACTCCCCGACGGACTCATGACTATCCAGTATCCGCTGTCGTGGGTCGACCAACATCCACAGTAGCTCTGCGTGGTCGGCCAAAGCGCGTAGCGCACTCAGTCGCCTTTGAAACTGAACATCACGTCCAACGAAGTCACCGGGGATCATCAGAGGATCTCTCAATGGCGGTGGTGGCACCGACCCAGAAAACTCATAGATGTATCCCTCGGAATCCGACCCCTCACTCTCGAAACTCCACTCCGAGTCTGTCGGTTCTTGCATCCCAACCTGCCGTGACTCCGTGAGTACCCAGTTGCCGTCAGCACGCTCCTCCATCAATACTTCACGGAACCTCGCGGCGGGCGCACGCAACCGGAGAGCATTTGACAGTTGCTCCCGCTCACTGTCCTCTCGAACCCGCACTGTCAAACGGGCGACATCGTCGGAATCCCCGACGGCATGGTCTACGACTTCCACCGGAAACGAGTCTGCCGCCGCAAAAAGTGTGTCGATGAACTGCGTTAGAGCCAGAGCCTGATGAAAACGCCTTTCCCTAGGTATAGGGGCCCCGACTACATCAAACTTTCTCTTGAGTTCCTCCCAACTGCGGAGCTTTCCACGCGAGCGACTATAGTTGCGCCGCGCCTCACCGATCCTCAGAATCGACAGGGAGTTCGCCTCCAACTCCAGTGTGCCTAAGATGTTCGTCCTCGCCGGTTCGTTCTGTTCACACGTGTCGCAAAACGCATAGTCCCACGTGGACTCTGAGTTCGCGGCTCGTGGGTAGAACTTCCTTAGCCTATAGGTAAGCCGTGTGCCCTGGACAATCATCCGTGGTTCGTCCCACGCTGACTTCAGAGCCAACAGCCTCGGATTGTCCGCTAGATCAGCTCGGACGAACGCTATCTGTTCCTCCATCGCGTCTGACTCGATATACCCCGACTCTTCCCTCAGCCTTTGCGTTAGCTTCGAATTTGACCCGATCCCCACGACAAGATGGAGTTGCGGACTCCGGTTCGCTACCTGTGCACGCAACCTACCTAGTACTTCATGGACTCGTCGTTCGATTACTTCGGCATCTAGCCTTTCAGAAGCACCATCTATGCGAAGCATTACACGCAATAGGCGGATTTCATCTACGTTCAGGTGATCGGCGACCTCGGACGCGGGGACACGCGCGCTCCAAAGTCGATTAGACGGCGCACCAAGCAACCCTGCGATCAACGCGCCAAGAGCCCGCCAGTCATTGCGAAACGAAACCACGGCGCCAGACTTTCTGCGCCCTGTCCGTGGCGATGACACTGATCCCCCGACCCCGGATATTCTCACCGACCACTCGAATCCTGTGAGCTGAAAGTCCGGTTCCCTGTCCCCCGAGGTCAGGATTGCCCACTCGTTGACATTCTTGTGGAGCAGCCCTTGATCATGCAGTGTCTGTAGTCCAGCCGACACTCTGAGCAGGTTCCGCCACAGCGCCGCCCGATTCGCTTGATTCCTAGGGTTCTTGAGCCAGTGGTCGGGTCGGCTGTGTTTTAAGACTGTGGCGAGCGGCATGCGCTGCCCCGGCTCCAAGATGAGATAAAAGCCTGTCTCATCTTCGTCCGCCCGTTGGAGGGGAGCGATACTCTCCGATGCCCCGGGATATCCGCCCAGTCTATGCAGTTGCCGAATCTCGTTTCGCCAGATTTCTCGGAGCTCCCTGCTTTCGGAGCCGGTCTTGGGCCATACCTTGATCAGTACGGAGTTGCCATCCTAGTCTACACCACTGCGGATTCCTGGCCTACCACCCTTCCGGTCGGGTCTTACAAGGTACGCTCGGTCTAATCGGTAACGACTGAGCACTGACTGACTCTGATTCCTCAATCTTGGTTCCACGACATTGTTCCTGATATCCGTTTACACACCCATGCCAGCCGACCGCCCGCGATAGTTTAGACATAATCCCCATCACGACTCGCGCCGGAGGGACACCACCCTGCGCTGATAGTCTACGTTTGACACGAGCCACCCGGCGGCCATCCAACCGTTTCTCGCCTGCGTCCGGGACAAGTCATTGGTCCACCAGAGCCAGCCGGTTTGCGGACGATTGGCACTCCGGGGCAACTCGGATCCTAGGATCTCCTCGATCCGCTTGAACTCAAGCACGCAGGTTGCTTCCCGGAATTCATCGAGATATTTCGCCAATGCAGCATACTTGCCCACATAGCGGACCCCTGTATTCCGCCCGTCGCCAAGCTTGGCTGAAGCTTCCTCGAAAGACTTCCCGAACAGGTCCCCGGCAACGTCGCCACGATCCCCATTCCGCTGCCCGTCTCGTGTCATCTCCATTCTCCGTCGCCTTCCACACTCGCACTTGGCCGAGCGCTGCACTTCAGCAAACTGCAATTCGCTACGCGACCATCGCGAGCCTAATCTAGCCGCTCACCAAGAAGCAGAAGTCGTGCTCCATGGTCGGCGAAGGCCTCGCGCCCCTGAATGCGTTGGCCTGGGAGCGCTTCGGTCGTGACGACACGCCCGCGTCCAGTAGATACGTTGACCGCAGGAGCCCCGCATTCAACGACTCGTGCAGCACCTGCATCGCTTCGTCTTTACCCAGCCGCCGCCCACCGATACGGATGACGATTCTCGCGGCGTCGCCTAGGAGCTGCCTCATGCCAGCCCACGCCTCGACTAGAAACGTGCGATAGCTTTCCAGATAGTAGTGTCGTCCGTCCCCTCTGTGCTGTCGGTCCGTTGCCTTCTCGCCCAGAAACCAAAGCCGCAACCACTGATCTTCCCGATAGTTGGTCGTATCGAGATACGGCGGGGAGGTAATGACGTCCGTCACTTGGCCCCTCAAATGGCGAAACGTGGAAGCGGCGTCCCGCGCATCGCCCAACACCGCCTCGCCTCGCATCGCTGGCGGCGGCGTTCGGTACCGGTACCCGGTCATGTGTCTCAATATCGAGAACACGTCCCGTTCAGGTGGTTTGCAGTTGTGCTGTCTCCACCACCTAACCGAATACGCAGGCTTTGTGCTAACCGTCCTCGGCATCCGGTTGCTGAAATAGTTCGGGCTTCGATGCGACTCCCCGTGCAGAGCCCCCAAGCACAGCGCCGCTACGAAGCGATCCGTCCTGTCAGATCGCCAGTCCAGCGCGTGCCGAAGAAACTGAACCTGCCGAAACGTATGGGGTGCGAAGCACAGCGAGAAGAACTCCTCATGTTCACCCACATCTGACGTGACGTGGGACTCCAGACACGCCTTCTCCAACTCCCCAAGCCGGCCGATAACCTCCAGCCATGTTGGCGAATCGCACTTCGCGCCGGTAACGCATGCGGCCACTGGATGAATGTCGCAGCCTGCCGCCTGGCGCCCACGTATCAGACTCTCGAATACCGCCGTGCCCCGACCGCAAAACGGATCGAACACAACGCCTTCGAACCTTGAGGCCGCCAAGTGCTTCTCCACGAAGGTCTCCGGGAACATCGCGAAATAGGGGCAGATCGAGTGGAAGCGATGTCTCATGCTTGGCCTTTGGCCTTCCTGATGTAGCTGGCCACCCAGTCCGCCGCGCCCTGTAACTGGTCGAACGCCTCGATCGCGAGCTCGCGTCCCTTAAGCCTCTCCGCTTCCACAACCCGTTTCGGTACTCTGATCCGATGCAGCACGTTGCCGAGCACCAGAACATCGTCACGAAACTCATCGTCCGGCCGCGCGAACGGAACCACATGGTAGGCAACCCATTCCGTGACCGGGACGGGACTAAACCATCGTTTCGGAAACACCTCCTTCACTTGACTCTTGATCGGCTTGTCTTTCCAGTCTCGTCCAGTCGCCACCTGCGCCACGGCGAAGAGGAAACCCGGCAGCCCGTCCGCGTGTTCCCGCCACGCGAATACGTCTACCTTGTCGTCCTTCGGCGAGGCGGGAGCGGACGGGTCGCGGTTGACCGCCCCGTCCTTCAACACCGACCATATCTCGGACAGCTTGGCCAGGAAACCGCTGCCGTCCGGTCGCGGAAACCCGAAAGACCACGCTTGGCCCCCAATCTCTGCGGCCAGAGCAGCCGTCGCGAAATACTGGAAATACTCCCGAAGCGCGTTCGTTTCCTCTTTCGAGGGGTGCAGGACTGTAGCGTCGAGCAATGGCGTAATCGTCCGCAGATTGGAGAGAACGAGCGAAACCATGTACGCAGCATGCCCAAGATCGGGACGCTCCGCCAGAAAGGACACGGTACTGCCAGACTCATCCATCGCGAAAGGATACGCCTCGCCCAACACGCGTCGCCGCAATCCGATTCGCGTCACAGCTCCCGTTGCGACGGCTTCCCGGCTTTCAATCTCCTCATTGACATCCTCGAACTCTTCGTCCGCGGCTAACTCCAATGCATCCACGATGTCCGTGCCATACGACTGCCCGACCGGCGACAACGCCGCCTTCAACTCGAGATAGTCTGCCGCCAAATCCAGATCGGGCGGATTCGTCCCGCCGAACTCGTCGGCTGGCAGGTATACCGGAGAGGTCATTCCTCGACCGCTGCCGTATCCCGGACCCGTTTCATCAAGCGTTGATGAACCGTCTGCGCAATCTCGGATACATCCCCAGCGATATCCACCAAGGTACTGTCTTTCCCGTCGAACCCTCGCAGATTGTTCGACGCCTCCCGAATATCATCACGCGCCCGGAGCAGCGCTCCCGAGAACTTGCGCGCCACGGACTGCGTACTCGCGTGCGCGTTTGTCAGCGATCCTGTCTCCCGGAGCACTATCAGCGCCTCCCCGCTGACGAGGACCTCGGCGAGGCGTTTGATGTCTGGGTTCTGAGATTGGATGATTGGCTCGACCTCTTCGCTCTTCGAGCCGTAGATCCACCGGAACACCTCCGTTAGCCGCTCCAGCTTATCTTCCGGAATCGGGTCTGGCGTTGGATCGAACCGGGACCAGGCAGCTTCCAGCCCCAAGAAATCCATGTATGGCGCGCGCGACAACGCCGTGTAAAGGTGCGAAAAACTGAAACGGGGAGTCACACGGTCTTCGATCGAGAACACTCCCTCCTTCTGCGCCTGCTCCAATACGTAAATCGCATTAACCATCCGCTTAATTGTGTCGTGCTTGTCACCGATCCGCCTTGCTATATCCGCAAGCGAAGTATTGTCCAACCGGTACCAATCCGCGGCGAACTTCGCCTTCGCATACGACTCCCAACGCGCCGCCCCGTTGATGTGCTTGAATCCTATGAACGACCAGCTCTCTTCTCGTCGCGCTACTCTGTACACCGACACGCTCTCGAGCGTCGGCCTATGCTCGTCCGGCATCTCGGGAACGACGACTCTGACCCCGCACTCTTCCCGCACTCGGCTCGCTAGGTGCGCGTCTCTGAACAGCCTCAACGCGGCGAGTCGTCGGTTCCCCTCGAGCACGGTCAAGCCGCTCGCGCCCTCGTTCACGACCACCAGAGGTTCGATGTCCAGGTACCCGTTGGCCGAGATCGACTGCAGTAGCTCGCTTAGATCTTCGTCTCGGTAAAGCTGTCCAATGATGGCGGCATCCGACGCCTCGGATTCGAGTCCGACCAACCGCGGATTCCGCCAATCCAGCGCCAGACTGTCTACGGGCACAGGACTCACTTCACGAAGCGGCGGCATCGGTAAATCAATGGCCTCGGTCATCTAGCACGGCTCCTCGTTAGCGGCGAATCAACGTTGCACCCAGTGCCAAATTGACTCGCCATCCCGGATTCCGGTTGAACGGTCGGTCATCCGACTTACCTAGCACCGGGCCGGGCTGCCGATTACGATACCATCGACCCCTCGCGACGGTACAGCAAGCGCCGTCTTTGAAACGCCAACCACCTCCACTCCTGCGGCACTCTTCCTGCGCTGGCGTGACACGGGCGATCCGCTTCGGGGCCGGGCTGTCGCGCTTTGACACAACGACCCTAGCCTGCGGGTCTCGGCCCCGCGAGCCTCCACCCCTGGACTCGCGCTGAGGCGGCGAGCCCGTCATCGCCCCTACGCCCATCGCGCCGTCGGCCCCGGCGGCGCTGCGAAGTCCCAGAACAGATCACCCGTGAACACGGTGACCTCGACGCGCAGGCCCGTCGCCAACCTCTGCGCGAAAGTGTGTCGCTGACCGCCCAAATGGAGCCGCTGATGTCCGGGTTAATGGAGCCACTGACGGGTGCTGATATGGGGTCACAGACGGGGTGATTATTTCTTGGGTTTTCCTCCTGTGGCAACGGTTGATTTTCGGGACGCCGGCAAGGGTCTGGGAGAGCGGTAGCTCTCGCCCTTCAGAGTCAGGCGGCCGGCACCGTGTCGGAGCCGGTCGAGGGTAGCGGCGCCGAGCAGTCGGTTGGGGAAGGCGTCGCCCCACTCGGAGAAGTCGAGGTTGGAGACGATTGTGGCGCCCTGCTCGTAGCGCTCGGCGACGAGGTCGTGGAAGTCCTCGTCCTGAGGTGCCCGGAGAGGTTTGAGGCCGAAGTCATTGATGACGAGCAGCGGCGCACGAGCGAAGGTAGCAAGCCCGGGTGATCGCGCACTTCGGGTTGTCGATGGTCAGGCGCTCGGGCACGCCGTTGAACCACTCGAACGCACGGCGGTGACATCCCAGCCAGGTGGCGACCTTCTGGTCGATGACGATCTCGGCGTAGGCGTGACGCGACCAGGCCAACGTCATGACGAAGATCCAGGTGCTCAACAGCTCACCGGTGCGCGGGTCGAGGACCTCGGGACCCTTGCCGAAGTCGACCTGCGCGGCCTCGCCGGGGTCGAACTCGAGCACGGTGGTGACTTGCGGGTGAGCGGCCTCGAGGCCTGCGAGGAAG
>MKWU01006760.1_pt1 | contig 11425 bp, 7 predicted proteins | sample 809101 | NCBI WGS metagenome assembly MKWU01 (sample SAMN05860141, study PRJNA318959) | sponge metagenome | host: Aplysina aerophoba | place: Slovenia: Piran, Adriatic Sea, Gulf of Piran | collected 2013-05-07
GAGGCACACTGCCAACCTTCTCCATAGTAGGGAGCAGGCTCAGGCTGGTTGTCACAGTTTGAGGATCAATCATATCTTGCAGCTTCCACAAGGACACGCCATACTCAATTTTACCCTGAGTGACTGAAGAACAGAAGATGCTTTCAAGCCACATCTGCTCAAGGCAGTTCATGCAACATTAAATACACACACCATGACTGAATCATGATATCTTGTTACTATAAACTCTTACCTTTTGAGTGACTAGTGGTTAGCAGAGTACTGTCTAATGTACTGCATTTTATTTGCCAAATCTCCCCTTCAGGATGCGGGTACGTAGTCTTATCAATGCTCTCAGTGTCTTCATCATACTCCACCAAGTGGATCTATGCAAGAAACAAGGCTGGTATGCTCAGCAATGCAAGGAGAAATAGTTGCCACGAAATTGCTGTACTGACTAATCCACAGTTAACAGCAACTGTCAACCAACAGAAGAACAGTTTATGAACACATGCAACCAATCTACACTGTTGTGTATATACGCCCACTCTACGCATTCTGTACATGCACCCACACTAAACTGCAGTATAAATTCCCCCATTATACACTACGTACTGTGCACATGTACACACTTTACGTACACTATTGGTATACAAGCTGACCTTATTTTCATGCTGTAACGTTTGAGAACCACAGATAAATTGTATATTCTCAAAGTCTCCACTCAGACTTCCTCTGCTGGCGAGAGCACGACCCTAATGTAGAAGGTTATAGGGAAAGCACTTTGTCCAGTACTTGTGACAATGCAGTCAGTTATAGCCCCATTTCTGGTTTGTCAGTCACAGCATCAACGTTCAGTGTATGCACACATTAGCGGTCGCAGTGGGGTACAACTAGAGCCAATTCTCCCTTGATATTAACTACTGTGAGCTACTGGGAGTGAAGTGCACACGTACACATACACATACATTAATCATCGTTGTTAATTCATATATGAGATTTGTGCATCGAGAATTTTGGGGGGAATGAGCCAGGCAATCTTGAGGAGGAGAGAATTGAGTAAACCAAGCTGAGGGTGGTAAATGCAATGATGATGCCAATTTTAATGTATGAATGTGAGCATGGGCACTCCGAAAAGAGCAGAGGTCCAAGGTCCAAGCCACGCAAATGAATGCATTAAGGAGGATAGAGGGAGCGTGCTGGAAAGACCGAGTCACAAATGATGAGATACTGCGGAGGCTGGGGCAGGTAGGGGTGTTCTAGATGGTGAAGAGACAGGATGAGTGGAAGGGAAGACTAGAAAGGATGGGCAGTGAGAGATGCACCATAAGAGCATTTGAAGGAGTTGTGCAGGAAAGAAGACCTAGAGGGAGACCCTGATTAAGATGGCTGGACAATTTTAGTAGCACATATATATGTGTGCTACTAAAATTGTATATATATAGAGAGAGAGAGAGAAAGAGAGAGAGATCTAATTGTTATGCTTCGCAATATGCATGGCATGGCATAAGATATGTAAGAATGACCTCCTGTCTAGGAGACATGTCCAGTAAGGATTGATTGATGGATGGATAGTTGATTCATAGCTCGCAGAATAAAACATTTACTGAATTACGTTCTACGTATGCTCCACTTACCTGATATTCTATACCGTAAATAATAGGTGGCTTGTCTACTCCATCCATAATTCTCATGTGTACGTGGGTATGAGACTAAGACCGCTCAGTCTTGGGCGCCATTTATGAGCAAAAAATGGCTGCCGAGAAGTTGGAATGGACTGCAGAACAGGAGGTGGCATTGTTTCACGCTATGCAAAGGCACAAACCTGTTGGCGAGTTATATAGCAATTAAGAATTTTACGATTAACTCTAATATGAATGTTCACGAAAACAATAATAGCTAGTTTGAAACGTTCTAAAACGTGTCATTTTGCTGGGGCATAGCTACTGTCTCTCTAAATTGCTCTTAACCTGTCTGGAGTATGGGAAAGGCAGTTGATTTGCAGTCTCATTGCTTGTCGATTTGAAGTGTTAGTAAGTGAGATATGCAATAGTGTGATATTGGTTGTACTGAAATGTGTTGTTCAATTCGAATACCTCTTTCACATGTTTCCAGTACTATATTCTAATTTAGGTCTGAACAAGCACTTTCACATGATATGCATACAGAACCAGTTGAGCCAAGCCCTTGGCTTTACCGTACCTGCTAAAGATATCTGGGACCATCTCTACAGTCTGTATGACATTGATGCGTTAGATGACGTAGAAGTTGTTCCTTTTCAACTTGACGAGAAAGAATTTAAACTTCCAGAGGACTTTAAAGTTGCCAAGAAGTCACTCAAGAAAGAGCCAACTCACACCCCTGAACAACCACCAGATAAAGATGGTAAGAACTTGTACAGAAGATTTGTTGCAAACAACAATCAACCTGCTCTGACCATTGACCTTACTTTGTAACTACAATCTTTCACTAATACTAAAGGTAGCTATTTGGGGTGAAATGAAACGAATGCATTACAACCTGTTTTATACACAGGTGTTACACAACCTATATATATCAAACCTGCCATAGCCCTAACCGCATAAATATTTTACCGCTAAATGTAACCAGAATGGTCTCTACAAACAAAATACCGTATGGCTGGAAAGTTTGGCAGATTGCTGACATTTCAACATTTGGCAGAATTTACTTTGGCGGTTGAGCAAGTCAGCCATAATGATATTCATAGCAAAATGGGTAATCAAATGCCCTGGAAATTAACGATCGCCTGCTGTCTGTGACCTGACACATGATCGTACCACTCCAACGCAGAAACAGGGAACAGGGTATCTTCCTCAGTAAATGGCAGACAACGATACCAGCATCGGTCTTTACAGAAAACATATGCTCGTCGTTTAGATTGCCATACATCTGTACACTATGTGTACTGTGTTGCGCTGCTCAGAAACCTAATCCCATATTACCAGTACTTCAATGGTAAGTACATACCTTTGTGTGACAAGAGCTTCACTTCTTAACTGTGAAGATGGAACAATTGTCCTCACAGTAAGAAGAAAGCTCTTGTCACACACAGATGCATTCTTACCATTCTCCTTAATGCATATTCTCTAATGTTGTGATTTATCCAGATGGAGGCCAAGAGGCGACACCTTCTGCTCGCAGCCACAGTGCAAGGAAGCGAGGTAGACGGTCATCCACTGGCTCGGCTTCACCAGTGTCATCACCATCAAGGACAACCAAACGAAAAAGATAGTTTGAATGCTGTGCATGCAAAGCACATGCAAACTTAATCTGATGCAGCACACATGGTATGCATTATGTGCAAGAACTTGTATATGATATAAAGTTTGCATGCTTAAAGTTTATAATAGTGATGGTTGCATTGTATGAGCATCACTGAGAGTTGTGACACTTGCACTATAAATTGTGAGGAAGGCAGTTCATGCACCATCTGCTAACAGCAGTAAACAAGCACTGAAAAATATTAGCTTTAAGTGTCAATATGCATCTTAAAGAAGACTTAATGGTTCCACAGTGAAATTGTCAAAATGGTCGTGGCTGAATAAATCACTTGCCCCAGACTCTAGATCAATACTACAGTTTTTGAGTATGGATATATACCGAGGGGATTACTCCCTGTTGATGACCAATGGTGTAGAATCTGCAGCAAGGTGAGATTACAACATACCAGAGAGTACAAGTGGTATGTAATGGATATCTACAGCTACTTGTATACTGATACAAGTCATCAAGCATATGATGGATGTTCCATGAATTTCACATGCTAAAAGATGACCACTATCATCAGCTACAGTCTCACTTCAGCAATGAGATGACTGAGATACAGAATGTCCATGAGCATTGGAGACACTGTACTAATAAACAGCTACGTAGCTAGCTATTTGCACTGAATCCCCAATCAATGCCCATTTAATAATATGTCCCTGGTTGTGATATAAGTCTAAACGTACCTTACCGACGTATAACGATAATCGAACCAATAATTATAAGCCAGAACTAACTAACTAGCTAGCTATCAGAAAGTCAATTGACGCTCAGAAACAGGGCAAGAACTAGTCTCGTTCCCAGACCCTACTGCTCGCTCGGGAAGGGTCTGGGAACGAGACTAGGCAAGAACATAGCCAATGATCCTCCCAACTACCTTCATTAAAACAATTTAACAGTTCCTGAGCTGCACTTCACGGTCGTAGGACAGCACAAGAACCGTGCTCCTTGAACAAGAACCAGCAAGGTAGACGAGCTGCATCTCTTTAAAAAAAAACCGCGCGGGGGTAGTGTGACGTCATTTCCAAAATGGCCAGCCACCGAATGGGTTCAATGTGAGAGACGCTAGCTAGCTAGCTACCCTGAATGAGGCCGCTAAAGCACACAGATTTTTATCATAGCTCTATGGACACTATGTGTGCACGTCAACACTAAAATTCAAGTGTGTTTGTGCGTGCACACAAGTGCTTCTGTGTGAGTGTGTGTGTGTAATGTGGAGGTGCAGTGTTTCAGCAGGATATATGTATTAGATGAACGCCCTGTACAATTGGTAGAATAATGCAGCCTTCATTGAACATGACAAAGGAAGTGCTGTGATTTAATAGAGATACTCAAACAGCTGAGAGTGAGAGCTAGGTGTAGATAATACCATATAACCATGTAACCTAACCCATGGAAGTCTTTTGTGATCCACGAATTGCCTGCTAATAAGATGCCTTCAGGCCTCCACATGGAATACAGTTGCATGGATCAGGTGTCTGTGCACAAGTGTTGATCCTTTCCTGACAGTAGCTAATATGCAATAGCTCATGCAACTGTTTTGCAACGGATCGCTTATTGCTTGCAAAGCTATAGCTAGGTAGTTGAATCCTTCACAAAGATGCCCAAATATCCCAGGAGGCTCCTTGTTATTGATGCTATAAAAATACAGGATCATTGAACGATCCAATGTACCCGGCCTCTCTCTCGAAATTCGATATACTGGGGTCCGCATGTATGTGTAATATTTTATAATCCAATTAAATTGAAGTTGGATATCAGGCTTAGTAAAGACAGTAAAGTTACAGATCTATCATTCACGTGTGTGTGTCGAGTATTAGTTACCTGAAATTTAACAGAGTCAAAAAGACATATTATCATAGCACACATACAATTGTAACACTCTGATTAACACAGTGGCTAAACTTCCAAAGTGATCTATTGCTACCCAGGAATACTTCTGCTCAGTTGTTAGTTAGTAGCAATTCCCTTGCTCCTGACATTCTTCCACCAGTCAATTTTCCATGCGGATACATGAAGGGCACTATCCCTACACCTCTAATTGTTTTGGTGGAAAACATTTTTGCACCACTAGTTCCTATCCTTTTTATGGAGTGCAAGCTGCACATCACAAGGCTAAATACTTACTAGACAAAATCTAGAAACGGACATGGATGTTTTCGACGCAGTGGCATGTTTTGACATGGAAGAACAGTTAGCATTGTCATGTGTACAGCCTGTACTTTCTCAATGAGATCTTTGCTCTATAGCTAGAACACTAGCGCTGGTTTTCCATTGTATTGTGGTATACAGCAAACCACTACCATCTCGACATAGGCACAGCAAATACTAAAGGTATTGACTTCAAACACAAACTGCAACATGGATGTGTAGCTCTCTTTGCAGCTGTTTGTTGTATTTACAATTACACGGTTTATTCTTACGTCAATTACAAAGAGAGAATAAGCGATCTCTATCTGGATGCTATAAAAGGTACCAGAAATGGGAGTGTTGAACAATGGAAATGGAACAGTCTGGTTAGAAGGATGAGTATCTCACTTACAGAAATGAAAACACAACATGTTCGATCTCTAAAAGCATGCCCTACTTTCAGCGGAATCTGCTGGATACGTACTCGCTGGATGCACCCATGACAATGCTAGCATATACCCGTGCTAAAATGGCCACCTGCATTGCTTGCAGTTGGCTCATTGAAATTACTGGAGCTATCAACTTAAAAGAAATTCCCTTTGCTGATTGTCAGGTTTACATTGACTCCCATTTCATTGCCTTTGTATATATGTGTGTATGTGGCAAGCAACATGTACATTAACTGATTAGTTTAGAATGGTGTATATATATACTCAGTGACTGTGTACGTGTGTAGCTCATAGATGTCTGTTGACACATGCATACCAAGGTGATTGAATATTATGTTTGATGCTGTAAGGAACTATAGCATGTGTGCCGGTGCTTTGTATGTGTATCATGCTGTTCAGGTTTGGCTGTAAGTAGGGTCGTGCATATGACATTGTGTGTGTGTAGATGTGTGTGTTCTCTTGCTTTGTCGATAAGTCACAAAGCCACAGAGATCATACCTACACAACCCCGTACTTTTGTAAAACCACACTGTGATTCAGGGAGAACTCTAGCAGAAATCACTTCTAGCCAGTCCTTTATTATCTTTGCTGTTACCATCCTTGCTATTACCAACACTGTACTTCAAATTGATGTGAGTCTGGGAGAATGTAGGCAGCAATCACTTCTAGCCAGTCCTTCGTTATCCTTGTTAATACCATTACTACTGCTTCCAAATAGGTTTATTCCTCGCCAGTTGTCACAATGTCGGAGATCCCTTTTCTTTGAAACTGGGACAACTTCTGCATCCAGCCAACCTCCCACTACTCTCCCTTGCCTGGAGCATCAACTTTGACATTCTGAACTACAATTCTGGACCTCCACAGAGGATTAACTCGAATTCTTTAGCTTTGTGAAGTGGCTGTTTTCCGAAAAAAAAAAAAAATCTTCTTTTACAGCGCTGACGTGATACAAGCTCTTCTTGGCCCCGTATGGAAAAATTGGATGGGACAAATAAAACTACCACTGGTGCATGCACGTCCAGGGTTAATAAGGATATACCCTATCTCCAACTCTTTTTAACATATTAGTCAATGACTTAATTCACTGTCTGGACCAAACACATACTTTATTGCATCTGGTGGTCACAAGGTTAATGACTTACTCTATGCTGACGATCTAATTCTAGAGGCTGATAGCCCAGAAAAACTCCAGAGACTGCTGAATGTGCATTGAGTCACTGATGCCTGGATAACTATATGGATATTAATCCTACTAAGACAAAAGTAATGCGCTTTAGGCATCCACAAAAACCACTGTGTAGCTACTAGGGGTAAGTATGAAATAGGTTCATCTATACCTTACAATTCTTCAGTCTCCAATCACTGTAGATATAGCTCATGGGCTTGTACACCTGCTAGCTGCCCGCTGAGCGAACCACCACACAATCAAGCCTCAGAAATGTGCGGTTCCGAAGTGGTAGCAGCATTGTGGCCCGCCCGTGGCCATGTCTATGGTGATTGCAGACGAAGAATAGTGACCAGATCGGTGGCTTGCGTGGTTGAAACTCTGTGTTACAGTGTAGGCCACTAGATTGGGTGCTGGGTTCCTGTTCCTTTTCTTAGTGAACCTGTACAAACTACATATATGTGTATGTTAATTAACAAAATAAATGAAACCAAAGCCATAGCAGGCTTGAAATAAATACAAATGGACTTCATGCACGTGAGTGTGATACTAGAGGGCAGAAGTAGAAGTGCAGGACATGCAAGGATGATAATTTACCGTTTTCTCTTACATGTTCTACTACGTGTTCAAAGATTGTAGAATCCAGCCACAGTTGATGCTGCTAAAAGTTTCCGATTAAACTGCAAATCCCATTTTGCTTCTTGCATGATCTTGAAGAGTCTCTATAAAAAATAGAAAGAATAGGCTGCAGTTGGTATTGACAAACTTATCATCCATTTAATTAGTATGAATGCCCAATGAATGAACAGTTATCTATTTGCGATAATACATTTGCAGCTGAAACAGCTACATACTGCACAGCTTATGGAGCATGCTCCTGCATAGTGGAATGTTTGTCATCTAAAATCCTCAAATCAATCAATCAACCAGTCAATCATACATATACAGCTCTTATCAGATGCTGAAAGTCACTGAAAATAAATACTTACGTTTAGGTAGAAAAGAAGACACAACTACTTTAATAGAGATACAGTGGATTTTCCCATTAATGGACTCTCCCAGTAGCGATGACTTGCTTACCAATGTTCAGCACACAGTCACAGTTTCTCCTGCACATGGCGTTAATATATGTCTTAATCTCCTGAATGCGGAAGCTCTGAATACCATTTAACAGGTGCTTTAAAGTTCCCGATTGCAAACGTGCATACCAAATTCTCTCTATGAACATACACAAAGTACCAGCAAATCAATAAAAGTAACACAGAAATGTCTCAAACAACAAGCAGGCAAATTCAAATGGGTCAGAAGTTCCTTCGCACGCTGCACATAACATTTTGGCCCAGTTAGTGTGTATCAGCGAGGAGCCTCCAGACCCATACCCACTCCACAATTGACTCAAGCACCAGCTATGGTTGCTGTGATGGTGCCACACTCCCTTGCTAGATATGGAGAAAACGCTGGAGCAAGATTAAAAGAAACTCTTCTGACTATCTCGCCGTTCTGGCAAACAATCCCAGTGACTCTGTCCTTTGGATTCGATCGTGGTTCACGCTGCAGCTGAAGTACCTGCCCTTCAAAAGGTGTCAAAACAGCTTGGTAAACATGATGCGCTCTAACAAAAGAAGGAAGTTCAAAAGAATCTAACAAAACCAGAATAGCGGAATCCTTTAGCTACTGGTTAGTGGCCACGAGTGACTAAATATCTGGATCTACGCTCTTACCTGAAAAGCAGAGTGGCATTCAAAAATTATTTTAGGCCTATTGCATCATAGTAAACAACTACTGTAGTGTAGCTAGTTCTGCAACAATAACTCACATATTTTGGTCACTGGAGATTGGTGCTTAGTGATTGTAGCACTTTCATTAATGGATACTGATGTGTAATTTGCTTATAAAATGGTTTTGTAAGACTTTTCAAGTTAAGGATAGTTCCATACGAAGTAAAAATGCTATTGTCCCAGCCTGTTCCTTGGATGGGGAGTTCATTGTATTGCAGTTGGCCTAAATATAGCCTGGCAGCCTAAACATGATCCCTTGACCAAGTGCAACAATGCTGTAACTTTCACACACTATTGGGAGTAGGGTGATGATGTGATTTGGCATTGGTAAAATCCAACTGTGAAACGATGGCCCTTTGGCCAAAATACAATCCCTCCACCGAATGTCTAGAAGTACTACCGTGTGACTGTCGAATATTTTAACCTTTACAGACTTCTGTGAGCAGAGCAATGATGGGGCTTGGCATCAGTGAAATTCGACTGCGAAATGAAGGCTGTTCAGTGGAGACATGTCTTCTGGCCAAAGTATACTACTTCGGCCACTTCACTTTCTACTTCCTAGCACAAGAAAGAAGACAGTCATAAGTGTCAGTTTATTAGCCTTAATCTATATACGCTGGCCTGCTCTACATGCATGACAAGTTGAGAGTCCTGGTTATGCTTGGCTGTCGAGAATGAGTGGCCAAAATGATTTCAGCTGAAATATAATTCCCCACTGTACATCATCGGTTCAATTTTACCCACTAAACAAGGACCCAGGAGCTAAAATCAGAGCTAAAGTTTTTCTACCTGGATGTCGGAACCCTTGGTGGTGACATGGAGGAGGTACTACGTGACCTCCAATGGGTAAGAGAAGGAAGCAGCAGATGTAGGCCTGTAGCTAAACCGCAGCAAGTCCAAACTACTCTGTGAGGACCCAACCAAAGGAGAATAGATGCTGAAGGCTGCACCCTCCCTCCACGTGATTGGTATGAACCTAGCCAAAATCTTAAGAGCCCTCCCTCCCCATATATATCTCAACGACTGTGACGATTTACTCACAGATACTCTCAGGGCCTTCATTTTTGTGGTCTGTGGGCATCTACTGCAAGGAATTGGTACACTACTCCTGTTTTGTCTTCCTAGGTCACGGGGTCCTTAGGGCGTACTACAACTTGTGTTGAGAGGCTGGGAGGATGTTCAATATGATCATAACTGCTTACTGGATTGGTGCTGTCACTAGGAGCAATGTAGTGGGTCTGCTGCTCCACCGATGTCTTAGGGTAGCCATTCATCTGAGCTTGGGCAGCTCTTCATTCATTCTCAGCACCGGCAGTAGGTGTGGAGGGGAAGACTCTTGGCCCGATGGTACGGGGTTCTGATTACAGCTATCTTGTGAGCTATGGGGTGATGTGACTGGAAGACAATGTATCTAGTTATCAGTGTGGGTTGGTTTACTGTACAGATTGGTGGTGAGTGTCTTGTCAGGTTCCAATTAACAACTACATCTAGGAAGGCAAGCTAGAATTCCAATTTCTGTCTGCTATAACTGGATTATGTCTTCTATAGGGTTGACTGCAATGTCTGCAGAGGTGGGGTTGGCAAAAGGGTAAACCAAGGAAGAGCCCCACTGCGATCCTAATGGCCTCATTGTCTAGTCTCAGGCCAAGGGAAGAGTCATAAAGATCATTCAATTATGCTCCCACCTCCTTAGGGGCTGCAGACAACAAGTGAGCATGAATGTTAAGATCTAGAGATAACTCCAGCAGACTTTCTCATGTGGGACATTTGTAAATAATGGTTATTGCATGGGCAAAAAATTCCCTTTGTATATCCTCACTTTTCTCTTTACTGCTTTTGTGCATCAGAGCTGTCTTTACACTACTTTGAGGTAATGGACTTTATCCTACAGCATCTGAACTGTGACCATAACAGTCTTACTGAGCAAGAAATGTTGACAAGACACTTTGACCCCTAGGGTCGTCATCAATAGGGCTGTTGCTTCTTGGGTGAACAAAAGGGTCCACGATGTGTCCAAAATCATGACGGCATCAAGTTTCATCATTAGTCTTCTTTGTTGGATTACCAAGGCTTGAAGACAACTTCTTCCTTAGTTCACCAACAAGGATCCAAAGAAAGGAAAAGCCACTCATGTCTAATAGACTGACCATAGCGTCCATTGGTTTATGTCAGTGTTAAAACTGTGTATTAAGAAGTGTGTTTGTGTCATTGCAATTTAGTAGTTCAACTGACATAGAAAACCAAACATCTGGAAGCACTGCTTCCACTAGTGGCAATGTATACATTCTTGTTACATTACCAAGTATATACATCTACCTATTGGCATTCCATCATTTATGAATGCAGAATATAGTTAACCTATCAATAACACAAATCATGCTAGGGGTAACACGGTCACTCAGATGTCCAGTTTATAACCACAAATCGTTCATTAAAAACCTGGTAGTCGGGCAAGAATATTCAATACAGTCTATATGGTACATAGATGGTGCCGCTGGACACACACAGGCAGGGGTGCGAAGATGGAAGATGCAGCCAGAGTGGATGTAAAATGATTTCTGGCATGCACATCAAGACGCATGTTTGGATGTGAGAGTTCTCAACCCACTTGCGTCGTGCAACCAGAACAAGCAGAAGAT
>MKWU01006762.1_pt1 | contig 11421 bp, 10 predicted proteins | sample 809101 | NCBI WGS metagenome assembly MKWU01 (sample SAMN05860141, study PRJNA318959) | sponge metagenome | host: Aplysina aerophoba | place: Slovenia: Piran, Adriatic Sea, Gulf of Piran | collected 2013-05-07
AAACCTGTGCACACAAGTACATGCCTCATGTTTACATTTGTAATGGCACTAAACGTGTAGGAGTAAATGTCTGTTCAATGCAGAATGTTAGATATGCAGATGCATAAACATTGTACTACAGGTACTAATAGTGTCTTAATTCATCACCAGACACACCCACACTAACTCATACCCACTCACACCCACATCCACATCCGCGCTCCCACCTGTGTATACATACACACCCATTTACATAACATGTGCATGCACACACATACACATGCACATGCACAATCACTCCTGTGTGCAATCATGTGCGCTATCCTCATTCTCAGTATACTGTCTGGTGGCTCACTGATGACATTTTGCACTTTTGCGTTTCTTCACTGCTTTCTTTCAGGTGACTGCCGTGTCCCTAACATTCCAGCCAATGGAAATGCATCGTTTTTTGGTACCACAGTTGGGTATGAAGTCAACTACACTTGTAGCACAGGGTATAAACTCATTGGAAACTTCAACAGAATCTGTGAAAGTGATGGACAATGGTCTGGTTCTCTGCCATCTTGTTCTCGTGAGCTATATATGTCAAGTCGTAGTAGATAATTGATTTTGCCACTATGCCACGATTATGATACCATGTAAAAGACCTCTTTGCGTTCCTTTAGGTGACTGCCAAACAGTTAGTTCTCCACCTAATGGAAGGGCAAATGTGTCTGGTACCACTGTTGGATACTCGGTCACCTACTCCTGCAACCCAGAATACAAGCTGATTGGAATCTCAAATAGAACATGCCAGGATAATGGAGAGTGGTCTGGTACTCCGCCATCTTGTTCTCGTAAGCTACGTATCTTTGTAGTTATGGATCGATGTCTCTACAGATGCTTACATACACTGGTACAGAAGTGTTTAGCCTAAGCAGACAGGAACAGTACACCTCTACTGTAACGAGAATGCCACTATATATACAAATACACACACCAACACACACGTGCACGCAAGCACACACGCATGCACATGCACACACACACACACAAACACACACACACGCGCACATGCGCAAGCACGCACACACACACGCACACAGGTGCAAACCTGTGCACACAAGTACGTACTTCATAGCTGTTTAGATTTGCAGTGGCACTGAATGTGTAGTAGGAGTAGATGTCTGTTCTGTGAAGATTGTTACCTTTGCAATGCATTGAACTACAGGTACTAATAGTGTCTTAATTCCTCACCAGACACACCCACACTTAACTTATACCTACTCACACCCACCTATGGATACATACACCCGCATTAACACATAACTTGCGTATGCACGCACGCACACACATGCACAATCATACCTGCGCATTAATGTGCGCTATACCCATTCTCCATATTTTGTCTGGTGGCTTACTGATAATTAAAGTTTGCACTGCTGTGTTTCTTCACTGCTTTCTTTCAGGTGACTGCCGTGTCCCTAACACTCCAGCTAACGGAAATGCATCCTTCTTGGGTACCACTGTTGGGTATGAAGTCAATTACACTTGTAGCACAGGGTATAAACTCATTGGAAGCTCCAACAGAATCTGTGAAAATGGTGGACAATGGTCTGGTTCTGTACCATCTTGTTCTCGTGAGCTATATGTGTCAAGTCGTAGTAGATAATAGATTTTGACATGCCACTATTATGATGCCATGTAAAAGATCTCTTTGCATTGCTTTAGGTGACTGCCAAACAGTTAGTTCTCCACCTAATGGAAGGGTAAATGTGTCTGGTACCACTGTTGGATACTCGGTCACCTACTCCTGCAACCCAGAGTACAAGCTGATTGGAATCTCAAATAGAACATGCCAGGATAGTGGAGAGTGGTCTGGTACTCCACCATCTTGTTCTCGTAAGCTTTGAGCTATGGATGACTCTATAGATGCTTAGAGAAGTATTACTGTTAAGCCTAAGCATACATACGTACATATGTAGGAACAATACAGCTCTATTATAATTGAAATGCCACATTACACACACACACGCACACACACACACACACACACACACGCACACGCACACACACACACCTTTCCATACACACACAATTACTCACAGCTTCTCAATGGTGCCATTTAGTCTTGTCTGGCAATGTATAACAAAATCATTCCACCAGTTTCCTTGAGAAACGATTCAAAGCAATTGAAGGCTGACATGTACATGTTGTTTTGGTGTGTTTCTCATCTTACTCTTTTCCCCAAGGACTATTCCAAAGATAGCTGATACTGCACTACGTATATTGATATTGTGTTTTGCGAAATACTGCACTGCATGCAGTTTTAAATGAGTGTGCCTCCACAGCTAATTACACAAACACACAAACATATAGACACACACATTTTTGCTACTCTTACAGGTGACTGTGGTGATCCTCATAATCCAGCTAATGGTGAGATGCACCTTTCTGGTACCACTGTTGGACACACAGTTTTGTACAATTGCAGCACAATGTATAAACTCATCGGAAGCTCCAGAAGAACCTGTCAAAATAGTGGAGAATGGTCTGGAACACCGCCATCTTGTTCTCGTGAGCTATATATATGTAGCTAGTAATTTAACTGTTCTGCGTGGGAATGCCCTTGCCATCCAGGGCATAGCTGGGCAGGAGCCCTACAGGAATTTCGCCTGCCTGTTGCATAGGGACAGTAGATTTCTAGGTTTAGGCCACGAAATACTTAGCACATTAATTAAGTATAGTTTACTGTTAGGTAACTCTTTGTGTAGTGATTAGTGATTGATACTGGGATAGTGCTAAATATATTAGATAAAAGTTTGCATTCAGATAATTATTATGTTCTACACATACCTAAGTGCACTTGTACCTATACTAACACATCTACTAACAGAGAGCCATGTGGTGATTCCCATGGTTTCAATGACTTGAGTGTTTCACTGATTTTGCATCTAGTGACTTCTTCTGCTCTTTCAGGTGACTGTGGTATCCCTGACGCCCCAGTTAATGGAAATGTATCTTTGTCTTCTACCACTGTTGGACACACGGTCAACTACACCTGCGAGCAGGGGTACAAGCTCTTGGGCACTTCCAGCAGAACATGCCAGGATAATGGACAGTGGTCTGGTACTCAGCCATCTTGTTCTCGTAAGCTATAGCCACATTTATTTGCTGATATATCACAATTATCATTTCCTGTCTTCACACAGTTACTGACAAACTGATTGCACAAATATTTCTACACACAAGTGCATAATTACAAAGTATAACATAGAAAGAGTGTGTGTGAGACATAGAAACTTGTATAACTTGTATTGCAGCCTACTATCTGCAGAAAGGAGGTGCGTGTGCCCAATGCTGACAATTAGTACAATCCATGTGTAACATTATAAGCTAATTGTGTGTGGAATTTGGAGATGTAGCCTAAGAATTAGTTTCCTTCCCATCCCACCAATTCCACTAACAAAATGGCCACAGAGAAGAGGATATAGTATCTTTGGGACACTTCTTTGGCTCTTGCCATTCCAAATAATTCTAGCCAATCAGATCGATGTAGTTTCGAATCTACCCTACAGTGCATGTATTTTGGATCTTGTCACATTTGTGCGGTTGTTCTTTAATTCCTTGCTATGCTCTTTCGCAGTCATAAGCTGTGGAAACCTTACAGACCCTCGCAATGGACACGTCAATGTAGAGAGCACCCGGTACCAAGGCATTGCAAAGTATGAATGTGATTCTGGCTATGAACTGTCAGGAGAAGATGTACTAACATGTCAGATCAGCGAACAATGGTCAGGGACACCTCCACAATGCATTGGTAAGTTCTTAAGTCAACCCACTCACCTTGTTGTACGTATATGGCTTTCGCACTAATAATATTATCGTACTATTATAATAATTTTGTGCTGTAAATCACAGGGAACAGATATATAACTATTTGTGTTACATGTACATTGTTTGAATTGCTGCATATTCTTTACTTTTGCCCCTAAACAGACATAAATGAATGTGAGGTGCAGACTTACAATTGTCATCCAAAACGTGAGTATTGCTTGAACAGAGAGGGAGGCTTTGACTGCAAATGCAAGCCAGGATATGTATTGTCAGATGCGGAAAGTTGCATAGGTAAGTTTGCAGATATATTTGAACTGGTAGTATAGTATTGTGTGAATAATATCAGCTAATGTGTGTGTATATATTTCTCCATTGTTTGTAGACTTGAATGAATGTGAAACAGGACAGCACACTTGTAATCCAAATACTTCAGTCTGCTTCAACTCTGCTGGTAGTTACAGTTGTGTTTGTAGAACTGGTTTTGAAGACTTTGTGAATAGCGAATCAAGGAGAATATGTAAAGGTTAGCTCTTATGAGCTGTAAATATGGGAACAACGTTTAGCATCCCAGGCCACCATGTAGTAGCTGTCCATGGAGTACTTTTAGGGGTACATTTGTGTAACGTTTGCTGCTCAATACGCAAAATTGCCAGAATATGTATAACAATCCGGCTAAGTAAAAAATGCATTATTTCCTAGCACTATGAGGTCGGACAGCATTATGTATGTATGTGACAGGGTTTTTCCGTTAGTCACCATACACATGTATGTTCACATCACCAACCTTCACCCACATCATTACTCATCTTGGAGGCCTTGAAACTCAGTGATGGTTGCGCACATTTGCAGATATTGATGAGTGTAGGACAGGAAACTGTGAACACAGATGTGGAAATACACTGGGATCATACCAATGCCACTGTAATGAAGGATATTCACTGCAAGGGAATAAATGCAAAAGTAAGTTTGCTCAAAATACGACTAACCATATGCATGCAAAGGCATGTCCGGGCTGACAGGCAATCAAGCAATCAATCTATAGCTTTGCACATGTGGAACTTTGGGGACATGACCAAGACATGGCTACCGCTGCCATGTACAGTATATATTTTTTGACCAATTTTCTCTCATTGTCTACTCAATGTCAGCGGCCTATTCTTGTACTTCAATTGCGTGCCATACATTTAGTGATTAGTACTCTCTAGAAGGATTTCTGTTGCCACCATTGACAACAGTTAATTGGCACAGATCATCTGCAAGAGGCCAGTCTGAGTGGCTAGACATGTCGAAAGTTTTGTACACAATAGCTAATGGAGAACTGTTTCTGACGTTTAGCTAGCATACAGAAGCCATTTTAAGGGGCAAATGACGAGAGGAGGACTCTTGCATAAAGAAGGATGATGGTGACAGTAACAGATGTGATGATAGTACGTATGGTATTGAATAACATTAGAAATAGAATAGGAATGCATTCAATACGCTTAATGTGTGCAGATTAGGTAAGAGGTGGAGTATTATGCCTTTATAGTATGCTAAGTCCAGTAGAGCCATCCATTCTTTGGGCAGGTCCCCGTCTCCAGGTGTTGGGGTGGTGCTAAATGTGCTAGCTCCAACGAGGTAGTGTGTGGTTACGTAGGGGTAGCTGTCAATCACCTCTGCTTTGGGCACATCCATACAAATGGACTGTAGACCATACATGCTCCACCAATGCCGGTCTGTCGATGTAGGCAACTGCTGCACCTGTGCATTGCGACATAGGTACAAAGTCCTCGGGATGGAGTATATAGCTGGTATCTTGCAAACTGATCGTGAGCAAATACGTAGCAGAATCAATAACAATTAATGATTGCAGGACATTTCAGCCACGAAGGCCTTTGTCAACTGTGTACAAAATTTGGCTGTCTCTCCACACAACACATATCCAAAAATGTTAGCTACACGTATTATATATATAATTATGTATATATAGCTGGTGTTTGAAGGTGTTGCGTGGACAAAAAGCTACCTGGATGTTCAGAGATCCTTCTGTATAATTGTCTTGGATAGGCCGCTGATGTGTATAAGCGGGGTCAAATTGGTCCTTAGAGGCCACCAGTCTTCGTTGACTGGTCTGGGTATGTTGCTACAGTGTGAGTGCCTGTGGATGAACCTCAGTAAGTAGCCATCCACTTCAGTATGTCAACAAGTCTCTTCTCGTCACACATTCCATTCCTTTTGATGATAATGGACTGGCTCTGTTAATCAAAGTCATCACAAGTTTTTGTTTTATGTGCCACAGGATGCTGTGAGTTAAGCGTCAGGTACCGTTTGGTGTGTGTTGTTTCTCTCCACCTTGATGCAGTGACAGACTTGGCTGTCTCTGCGCACAGACATATCCAAAAATGTTAGCTTCCCAATATATCTATATTTATATATCTTCCGATTCCTTTTCAAAAGTGAACCGGATGCATGCTTCTATGTAGCTGAGGTGGCTGAAGAACTTGTGCTCCAGGTTGCAAGGGAGAACCATGCATGAATGTTTCATTCACATAGCACTTCCAATTGTAGGGAGGAAATCAGAGGCAACCAAAGCTTTTTTATGCTTAACATCCTCCATCACTTGATTTGCCAATCAGTACAAAAACCCATAACCATGTCACACGGATCTCCTAAACACTTTTCCACTGATCTCAAGCAGTTGAATAGCATTAGGTACAGGGTTAGGAGGACACCAGATGTAGCAAGTAGCAGATTACTATGAATTAATTCCCCTGGGCGTGCACAGTCCCATTTGTGGCCATGGAAGTGGGGAAGAATGCGATAAAACTGCAGGGTTAATAATTATGAAAAATTAATAGTTACAGGTTAGCCCTGTCCCACATGTTATGTTATTGTGCCAATCTGTAAGTGTTTCTTTCCAATGCACTACGTATATTTGTAAGTCTCGTTTTCCACTTATCTTACTCTATCTTAAGATTATATGCAAGGTGTATGATCTTCAACCATGCATTGTGCATTGTATGCTTGTTGTATCCGTGTAGGACACACTCCACCATGTGCAGTAGAGCAGCTCCCTGTTCCTAGGAATTCGTCTGTCAACTGTAAAACTGTGAATGCTGTTCTTGAGTGCAAACTCAAATGCCACCACATGTTCAAGTTTGGCAGCTCTCAAGACTTTTCTGTACAGAATTGTAATGATGGAGTTTGGGATTATGAGCGAGATCAAATAGATATTCCTGACTGTCAACGTGAGTGTATTCATTTGTTCTTTCAATGTAGGACCAGGCATATATATTCAGTTGTATTATTGTAATCCCTACCTATAATAGTATACTAATATATAATTGTCAGCACTTGGTGCAGTGCATGTGCTGATGATTATACTGATTGAATCATTTTATCAAGCGTACATCTTACATACTCTCAATTTTATATCATTGTCATAATGTGTTATTTACTTTTACTCTGCTTTACTCGTACAAACTTGTGTACAGAGCTGATTTATATATCATAGTAGTTATAATTGCAATTTTTATATACCAGTTGTATTTTCACTCTATTAGATATCAAGGAGCGAGTAGCAGTGATCACAGGGCATATGGAATCCAATGAATCGTGCCTTGCACATCAGAAATTCAGGAAATTCCCTGAACAAGACGCACTACTTCCTGCAGTCATTGAAGTTAAATGTAAACAGCTGAGTACAAGCAGGCAAAATGGTTCAGCTGCTGAAGTGGGCAAACTTGTCATAACATTCACCTTCTCACAAGTGATTCCATTCAGCTGTGGTTCTGCCTGCATTCACAAGCTACAGTTTCCTCTTCGTTCGCGGTTTGAAGCAGTTCAACAGAGAGTTGCCTCTGGCTTGGCCTTGTTTATGGAAAACCTGGAAACATCTGACCTGGTCAATGTTACCTTACATGGAAAGCTCCACGGAGGAAATGATAATGTACAGATAACTTGTCAATCAGGGCAAATGCTCTCTGAAGACATTTGCAGTAAGAGTCCACAAATGTGGAATGTTGGTTTTTGGGGGGATTAAGCTTACCCATAAATGTACTCTTTAATTGAATTCTGACATTTTGACCATCAAGGTATTTGCTCACAATGCAGAATCGGAAAATATGTAATAGCATTTATACTTGTTCAAATTTATTATTGGTCAGGATTGTGTGTGCATTACACATTACACACATGATTAGGAAAGATCTTGCTTTGCTACTTTCTTTTTGTATATTGAAGGCCTGATGAAGCCCTTACTGAGCACTATGGTGTTATAATTCAACCAGTGATTCGTTGGTGGCTTACATTATCAGCTCAGCATGCCCGAAGCCATCATCATGACAGTTTGTAAGTATGTATGTTATACTAGGACGTCAAGCTTGTCACTTATGCTCTCCCTTGCAGTCCCCTGTGCTCCCGGTAGCTTCTTAAATAGCACTGGTCCTACTGCGACATGCGACCCTTGCCCCTTTCACTACTACCAGGATGAAAGTGAACAGACTGAGTGCAAAGCATGTCCTAATCGGACTTTCACCATTGCCAGGGGAAGTAGTGAACGCGGACACTGCAGAGGTACGTTATTTAGAATGCAATCATTTTGGGATATCACTGTAATTCCCCCAACCAGCTTAGATACTTCCATTCATGCAGCTCCCTGTAGTCCTGGCACTGCATCATGGAGTGGGCTTGCTCCCTGTAAGGAGTGTAAGAAAGGCTTTTATCAGCCAGAAAGTGGAGCTAACTTTTGTCATAAGTGTGACTTTGGCCAAATTACTCATAGCAGTGGATCCAGAAGGAAAGAGGATTGTGGTTAGTTGAGTTCAATGCGTACAAGTAGTTGCAGACATGCACTTTGTAATGTACTACATGCATGATGTCAGCTACAGTATATAATTTATATAGACTGTTTTGTTACACCTTTATACAGTATATAAGTGGTGGTGGGCTTTGTTTACATTTATGGGACCTTGCATTTTCAACACATAATGGCAATGCGTATGTGCATTTGATAATGTGATTTGTGGAACGAAGTTACGTTAACCAGAATGATAAAATGATGCAGATGTGTCGCAATAATCACTGTAAATCATGCCAACTGACCAAACTCAATATAATGTATCAATGGCAACTAGGGATAGCCTCCCCAGTCATCCAACAAAAGATGGAATATCCGCAGTCAGCTGTTTCACCCTTATTCGGCCACATCAGTGTGGCGAGATGGTAATTGCTGGAAGACTGGCTGCTTCTATCTTCACCCCAAGTGAAACACTTGCGACTTCAACAGAAACAGGTAGAGGCTATCAGTCAATATAAGCTAATTTTAGCGAGTTCCCCTTGGGGATAATTAGTGTGTGCATCATATACTGGGCTTGTTGATAGCATATTTCCCAGCTCCAGAAAGTATGTATTAAGCATCAAATATACGTACTGCATGCTGTCATTTAGCAACAAATTCTTCTCATTAAGTTCACAAATGTTGATATATACTTGTACATAGGAGAAGGAGAAGGAATGGCTTGCTCAAAAATGGCAGCCATAATGCCATATTGTCACATTGGGCATAACCCGCATGTGCTACTAGTGGCAGTGGTGACATATTATTCAAATTCTTGCATGCTATATACCTCATGAGTGATATAGTCCATGAGTGGAGGCGTATTCTCATTGCTGATAAGACCTCAACTAGAGAAAAATCTGTTATTCCTGTGCAGTGCAAAACAGAGTACGTATATTCAGTCATTGATTTTGCTAGTTTACTGCATATGCATGTGTGAGTATATAATAATGTACTGAGTGCACAGCTGTATTCTCTATGCCCGTATTTCACAGCACAATGAAGCCCAATGAAGTCACAATGAGCCCTTGCAACATTTGTTTTGTGCTTGTCGCACTGCAGGTTGTCCAGCAGGAACCTACTGGAATGACTGCATTGAGAAGTGTCCCTGCTCAAATGGGGGAATTTGTGAATTGGACGGATCTTGCATCTGCCCTCAAGGACTTACTGGACCCTACTGCACAAAGAAAGGTATGTATGTGGAACAGTTTCAGTTTGACAGTATGATTTCATAGCAACAACAAGATGTTATATAGCATCATCTACCCTCAACTACCATCAACTATAAAATAATTATCGTATACTATATCGTGTGCATCATGTGCATCTTACACTTTTGCATAATTTGAGGTGAAACTGTTAATGTTATTACAATAATAATTCCTACATGCAGATCCGTTTAGGGCTTGTCATGACTCTTACCTGATTTCCTATGGGAAGAATGTGGATAATCAGCAAATGAGGCATATATTTGCACTAACTGGTGCTAATAACGGCTCTGTTTCTGTTACAATGAAATTTACAGATGAGTCCGCAACCCAAGTGTCAGACTACCGCATTGGCTCAGAAGATCAATTGGACCTGCAATTCTTGCCTACAGTGTCTGTTGTTCACATTTCTGTAAGTAGGGGAATCAGCATATTGGGAGAGATTGACGAAGAAGAAGATGGAGACACCTTCGCAGCATTGCCAATTTTTCCTATTCTGGGAGAGACAAAATTTGAGGAGTACTTAGTTTTGTCACATGCTAGCAAAAATCTACCGACAAATGTTATGGGTGTAATCCTTGTTGTTGCAGCCACTGATAATACGCAAGTAATAGTAACTCCAGCAGAAAACATTTCAGATGTTGAAGGGGGAAGTTTTCTGGAGAAAAATAACGTGACTGTGTTTGTGCAGCACAGGCTAAACACTCTGACACTCACCTCAGTCAATGACCTGACAGGAACAGTTATAAGGGCAGACAAGCCTATTGCAGTCTACAGTGGTCACGTGTGTGGTAATACACCTGTACATGTCAGCAGTTGCAACCATCTTATTGAGCAGATGCCTCCAGTAAGGGTGCTGGGTTACTGCTACATTGTCACATCATTCATGGGTAGGCAGAACGGCAGCTATGTGAAGTTTGTTGCAACTGTAGATGGAACATTTGTTGAGGCACATGAGAATGGCAAAGTTTTGCCAATATATGGGCCACTTGATCAAGGAATGTTTCGTGAACGATATCTTGGTCCAGGCAGAGTTGTAGTACTCAAATCAAACCACCCCATCATGGTTGCCCAGGTCGGTCCAGGGGCTCAGCTAGACGACACTGGTGCACCATTCATGATTGTGCTTCCCAGTCTATCCCAGTTGGTCAGTGAAGTGCCCTTCTACTCCAAGAACAACATTGATGTGAACTATTTCCACTACATCACAATTACTGTCCCATCACAGTATTACGATGAAGATACAATTATCCTTGATGGTGAACCAATTCATTCCAATGCAGCATTTACTGTCCAGTCTCCTTTGTGTGGGAACTTCACCTTAGCTAGCCTGGAGGTTGCCCCAGGTCACCACTACCTTCAGCATACCACACCAGGCGCTGGATTTCTTCTCTCGGTCTATGGCTTTGCTCCTGGAACCTCCTATGGGTACTCCCCTGGACTTAACCAAGGTGAGACAGCCTTTCTCTATTTGTCAGTAGCTGTAGTCATCACCTCACATCTTGTAGTATGTGTAATAATGCAGTATACTATAATTATATGAGAGTTCCTCCTTTAAAGGATGTACAACATACATAATATTTTGAAGAGATACTGGTGCTT
>MKWU01006764.1_pt1 | contig 11418 bp, 8 predicted proteins | sample 809101 | NCBI WGS metagenome assembly MKWU01 (sample SAMN05860141, study PRJNA318959) | sponge metagenome | host: Aplysina aerophoba | place: Slovenia: Piran, Adriatic Sea, Gulf of Piran | collected 2013-05-07
ACGCGGCTCCGGCTGCCGCTGTACATCCGCCTCCGGGTCCGGGGCCTGACCTACAACACCATCGGCCATGAGCTGACCCATCTGCTGCAGGGGCTGACCAAGCTGCCGCCACCGGACGGAACTCCCGTGTGGGAGCCGCTACCCGGCGGCGAGACCCAGTGCGACATCTGGACCCTCGCCCGCAGCGAGCTCTTCTGCGACGACGCCCCCACCTACCTGCGCATGCCCCGCGCCGTGCGCGAGAACTGGCGCCACTACGCCGGTCGCGTGCGCTCCCTGTGCGTGGAGGCCATCCGCCAGCGCCCATCCCACCGCACCTATATCCGCTGGCTGGAGTCACGGATCGCCGAGCTGCCGGAGCGAGTGCCGGTGTTGCGATCAAACGTTCCGGAGCAGTTGTCCTTGTTTTCGTAGCCTTCGGGGGGCTTGGCAGGTTGTTGAGAAACTCCCTACGACATGGGTCGGCGCCCTTCGACTTCGCTTCGCTACGCTCAGGGCGAACGGAATCTTCATCAGAATTCCTTGACTCAAACGCTCGCCCTGAGCCCTTCGACAAGCTCAGGACGGGTTCCGCGAAGCGAAGTCGAGGGGCGCAACGCCTCCATGAGGTCGTAGAGACAAGACGTGCCAGGGAGAATGCACAAGGATGACCGTTTAGTCGTCGTCAAGCCCGAGTACGCGCCGACTGAACGCGGGATCGTTGAACTCCTCCGGCCACCGGACAGGGGTTTGGTAGTAGGAAACGTCGATATATTTCTCGGGCGGAGGCGGGGGAGAGGCGATGAAGCCCATGCCGGCTCTGAGGTCGAGGGCGGCGGCGATACCGGGGATGTTCAACTCGGCCCTGGGGTAGAGGCCGTGCTTCGGGTCCAGCAAAGAGTCCAGGGTCTCCTCGGCCGAGGCGCCGGTGAGATCGTTGTGCCGGGCCAGGAGGTCGAGGCAGTGCCGCCGGTTCTCCGGGGCGAAGCACCACTCGGTGGCGTCCACGTAGCAGCGGATATAGTTTACTAGTTGCGTCCGGTTCCCCTCCGCCCAGGAGCGCTTGGCCAGGCCCACCGTCGCCTGGTACACGGAAATCATCTCCTCGCCCCGGGCGATGACGTGGCAACCCCGCTCCAGGGCGGCTCCTACGAACGGCGGCGTGAGCAGCGTGGCAAACAGCCGCCCTTCGATCAGGGTCTGGTAGCGGCTCTCCCAACCGCCCACCTCCACGAGCTCGTATTCGTCCGGGCCGAAGCCGCGGTCCCGCAAGGCCTTCTCCAGGATGAAGACGAAGCCGCTGTCCCGGGCGTCCACCGCCAGCGGCTTGCCGCGCAACGACTCCATCGTCGGACACCCGGGCGCGCCGACGAGGCTCAGCAGCCCGCTGTGGAGCCCCATGAACGCGAACAGGTCCGAACCGGGCTGATTCTCCACGTCCGCGACCACGTCGTCCGCGGCCGCGTGGCCGATGGTGCAGCGCCCGGTACGCACCGCCTCCACGAGATAGGCCGAGCCCGGCGTGTACTCGATCTCCACCGCGAGCCCGCTGCCGGCAAAGATGCCGTTCTCCACCGCCGCATGGACGGGCAGATTGTAGGCGGCGCGAAACTGGATGAGCCGGATGGGGGTCGGGGAAGCCATGATCGTAACCGGAACTAAACCATGCGCCGGTTCTTCAAGGCAAGGCGGAGGGCGACCGCCGGTCGCCCCTACACGTCATCGTGCCTTGCCGACGACGCAAGAATCCTGCGCATCCTGTCATGTAAATTGACCTGACAGCACACCGGGAGATCGTTGCGCCGAACCCGTGCCGGATATACGTTCAACGGGCGCGACTCGTTCCTTGAGCGGAAATCTGGTCCGGACCGCTGGGAGAACGCGGCACGAGTCCTGCCGAGCGGAGAAATCAGGAGCACCATGCGGCAATCCAGTTTCCAGCACGTGGGCCGGGACGTTCCCCGGGTGGACGGCGTCGACAAGGTGACGGGGCGGGCCAAGTATACCGGCGACATCGTGCTCCCCGGGATGCTCGAAGGCCGGATCCTGCGGAGCCCGTTGCCGCACGCGCGCATCCGCGCCATCGATACGTCGAGGGCGGACGCGCTCCGGGGCGTGCGCGCGGTGGTCACGGCGAAGGACTTGTCGGGTATCGACCCGTTCTACAACGGCCGGCCGGTGGTGGCCATGGACAAGGTGCGCTACGTGGGCGAGCCGGTGGCGGCCGTAGCCGCGGAGGACGAGCACACGGCGGAGGCGGCCCTGGCGCTCATCGACGTGGACTATGACGAGTTGCCGTCGGCCCTTGGAATGGACGCGGCGCTGGCTCCGGGTGCGCCGCTGATCCACGAGGATGCTCCCGGCAATGTGTGCGCCCACGAGCGGGTGGAGCAAGGGGACGTGGACCAGGGTTTTGCCGCTTCGGACCGTGTCTTCGAGGGCCGCTACACGTTCCCCATGGTCTATCACTACAGCATGGAGCCCCACGGCGCGGTGGCCCGGTACGGCGCCGACGGTATCGACCTGTGGTCGTCGGCGCAGCACCCGTTTCTGGTGCAGGGCGATATCGCGCGCATCTTCGGCGTCACCCGCTCCCAGGTGCGGTTGCGGGTCTCCTTTCTGGGCGGCGGCTTCGGCGGCAAGTCCTACAGCAAGTTCGAGCCCCTGGTGGTGCTGCTGTCGCGCAAGGCGGGCCGTCCCGTGCGGCTCTGCCTGTCGGTCCCCGAGGCCATGGTCACGGTGCGGCGGCACGGCGCCACCGTCGACCTCAAGACCGGGGTGATGAACGACGGCACCCTGGTGGCGCGGCAGGCCGAGATCCATCTCGACACCGGCGCGTTCACCGAGAACACCCGGATGGTGGCCCAGCTCGCCGCCACCCGGGTGCTGGGACCCTACCGCATCCCGCATCTCCGGAGCGACGTCTACTCCGTCCACACCAATGCCGGCTCGGCGGGCTCGTTCCGTTCCGTCGCCGCCCCTCAGACCATCTTCGCCTGCGAGTCGCAGATGGACGAGATCGCCGCCGACCTGGAAATGGACCCGGTGGCGTTGCGCGACCGGAACCTGCTCAAGCGGGGTGAGATACTCCAGCCCAAGCTGCGGCCGGTGGACGTGAATCTCCGTTCGAGCCTGCGGCGTTTGGTCTCGGCATCCCGCTGGCGGCGGCGCGCCGGTGTCCGGAAGGCGCCGCTGGGGATGGCCTGCGGCTCCACCAACGCCGGCGGCGTGTTGCCGGTGTCCGTGGCGCTGGTGCGCCTGGGGCCCGACGGGCATGTATCTGTACTGGCCGGCAGCACCGAGATGGGGCAAGGGGTCAAGACGACGTTCACACAGATCGTCGCCGAGGAAATGACGTTGCCGCGCGATCGTGTCCGGGTCGTGCCGGTGGACACCACCGTGACGCCCTATGACCACTCCACCGGGGCCAGCCGCTCCACCACGGTCATGGGCCGGGCGGTGCAGGCCGCGTCCCGGGATCTCAAGCGGCAGTTGCGCGCCATCGCGGCCAAGGCGTTCGGGGTCACGCCGGGAAAGGTGACGGTGTCCGAGGGCCGGCTCGTGACCGGTGAGCAGGCGATGTCGTTTACCGACGCCCTGGCGTGCCGCTTCGGCGTCGTCGCCGGGGAGATCGTGGGGCGCGGCACCATGGGCCCGGAGATGGTCCGCTGGAAGACGCCCGTGCTCTGGGAAGTGGGCATGGGAGTCGCCGAGCTCGACATCGACCGCGATACGGGCGCGGCGAAACTGGTGAGCTACGTCTCCGTGGCCGACGTCGGCAAGGCCATCCATCCGCAACACTGCATCGGGCAGGAAGAGGGCGCGGCCATGATGGGCATCGGCCACACCTTCATGGAGCAGATGATCCATGATGACCACCAGTTGCTGAATCCCAACCTCGTCGACTACCGGGTGCCCAAGTTCGAGGACCTGCCGGGGGAGTTCCACACGTTCCTGGTGGAAAACCGCGACGGCATCGGCCCCTACGGCAGCCGCGGCATGGGCGAGGGCGGCATCTTCTCCGTGGCCCCCTCGGTGGTTAGCGCCCTGGCCCGGGCCACCGGCGTGCGTATCCGGGACCTGCCGCTGACCCCGGAACGGGTGTGGCGGGCGCTCAGGAACCAGGAGTGAGGGCCCGGACCTTCGTCTCAAGCCACGCGTGCAATTGGGTGAACCGGAAGGAGCCGGTTTCGAAGAGCTGCATGAAGAAGGCGTACGCTTCCTCGTCGTCGCAGTCGATCAATTGACCGTTCATACGCAGGAAGGTGTCGGTGACGAAGAAGGCCACCCGCTTGTTGCCGTCCACGAAGGGGTGGTTGTTGGCCAGACTCTCCATGAGCGCGGCCGCTTCCTCGGTGAGGCTGTCATAGTACCCTAGCTGGGGCCGCATGAGCGCGGCCGCCAGGGCGCCCTCATCGCGTATCCCCGTGGTCCCGCCGAAAGCGGCGATCAGGGCTCCGTGCATGGCCATGACTTCCTGGATGGTGGGGAAGTCATGCGTCATTTGGCCAGTAGCTCGCCCAGGCGACGGTTGCGCTCGACGCTGGCCTGGAAATGGGCCATGACCGCGGCGCGAGGCTTCTCTCGAGAGCGGTTTTCGATGTACTCCCGCAACGCATCTTCCAGAACTGCTTGAAAGTGGCGCCCTTCCTGCTGCGCGATCTCACGCATCGTCGCCAATAGCTCCGGAGGCGCCTGACTGGAGAATTTCTCACGTGGCATCCGCATGACCGCTCCGATCTGCCCTTACTATGTTGTTGCCGTGGCTAGGTGTCAAGATCTCGCTTGACAGGCATGGACGCGTTTCTCTAGCAGGTTGTCGAAAACTCCCTGCGATATGGGTCGGCGCCCTTCGACTTCGCTACGCTCAGGGCGAACGGAATCTGACGTAAACGTTCGCCCTGAGCCCTTCGACAAGCTCAGGACAGGCTTCGCGAAGCGAAGTCGAAGGGTGCCACACGGCGTTTTTCAACAACCTGTTGGATGCGGCGTTGACTAGCTGTCTTCGCGTGCCCGGAGCCAGGCGCGGATGCGGTCGGGGCTGAGGGGGAGGTCCTTGACCTCGAGGCCGAGGGCATTGCTGACGGCGTTGCCCAGGGCGCCGGCGGTGCCGACGATGCCGCCTTCGCCGGCGCCCTTGACGCCGAGCGGGTTGTAGGGCGACGGCGCCTCTTCCAGCACCAGGTCGTCGATGGGGGGGACGTCGGTGCTGGTGGGCAGCAAGTAGTCCAGGAACGTGGTGGTGAGGAGCTGGCCGCCCTCGCCGTACACGAGCTCTTCCAGCACCACGCCGCCGATGCCCTGCACCGCGGCGCCCACGGTCTGGCCGTGCACCATGAGCGGGTTCACCACGCGGCCCACGTCTTCCACCACCAGGTACTTGAGCACCTCCAGCATGCCGGTCTCGGGGTCCACGGCCACGTGGGCCAGGTGCACGCCGTAGGTGTGGGTGATGTTGTTGGAGTTGTAGTAGGCGGTGGTTTCCAGCTCGGGGACGCCCTGCTCGGGGGTGATGGACTCCCGCATGTGCGCCACCAGCTCGCCCAGCGGCAGCGCCGGCGCCTCGGTGCCGGTCTGGACGATGTTGCCGTCCTCCAGCGACAGGGTGGCGGCGTCCACGTCCAGGTGCCGGGCCGCGGCCTCCAGGATCTTGTCCTTGAGTTGCAGCGCGGTGAGGTGCACGGCGTTGCCGGCCATGACCGTGCCGCGGCTGGCGAAGGTGCCCCAGCCGAAGGGCGAGAGGTCGGTGTTGCCGTGGAACACGGATATGGCGTCCATGGGCACGCACAAGGCGTCGGCGCAGATCTGGGCCATGGCGGTCTCGTGGCCCTGGCCGAGCTGGGCGATGCTCAGGTACACGCTGACGCCGCCGCCTTCGCCCACCACCATGCGGGCGCCCTCGTAGGGCTCCAGCCCGCCGGTGTTCTTGACGAAGTACGAAAGCCCGACGCCGTGGTAGCGGCCGTCGTCCCGCAGCCCTTGCAGTTCCAGCATCTTGTCGTACTCGAACCGTTCCAGCGCCTGCCTGAGGGCGCTGGCGTAGTCGCCGCTGTCGAGGATGGTGGGGTGGCTGCTGGGCCGGGTGAACCCGATCTCGTACGGGATCTCCGCGGGCGTGACCAGGTTCTTCTTCCGCAGCTCCACCGGGTCGAGATCCAGGTCCCGCGCCATCATGTCGAGCATGCGCTCGCGGTAGAAGCACGACTCCACCCGGCCGGGCGCCCGCAGCGTGCCCAGGCCGGTCTTGTTGGTCATGATGCAGTGGATCTTGGCCTCGTAGTTGGGGATCCGGTAGGGGCCGGTCAGCAGCGCGGCGGTGGAACAGGGCACCAGCCCGCCGTGGGTGCGCACGTAGGCGCCCATGTCGCCGTAGATCTGCGCTCGCAGGGCGAGCAGGGTGCCGTCCTTGCGCGCGGCAATCTCCAACTCGCAGGTCACCTGGCGCGAGTGGTTGGCTGCCAGAAGGTGCTCGCGCCGGTCCTCGATCCATTTCACCGGGAGACCGAGGCGCACCGAGGCGAAGGGGATCAGGAAATCCTCGGGATAGAGCTCGCCGCGGATGCCGAAGCCCCCGCCGACGTCGTTCTCCTCGAAGTGGCACTTGTGCTCGGGCAGTTGCAGGAAGGCGGCGATGGTCTGCCGGTTCAGGTGCGGCAGCTTGGTGGCGCCGTAGACCCTGAGCTCACCCTTGCCGCGGTCGAAGTGGGCCACGGCGCCGCGGGTCTCCATGGGGTTGCCGGTGAAGCGGTGGACCCGGAACTCCTCGCGCCGGGTATAGTCGGCTTCCGCGAAGGCCTTGTCCGCGTCGCCGATGGAGACGTGGTGGACGCCGGCCAGGTTGGTGCCGTTTTGTTCGTGCACCAGCACCTTGTCCTCGAGCGCCTCGCGCACGTCCATCACTTCCTGGAGAATCTCGTATTCGACGTCGATGGCGTCCAGCGCGTCCTCGGCCAGGTAGCGGCTCTCCGCTACCGCCACGGCCACGGGCTCGCCCACGTAGCGCACCACGTCCCGCGCCAGCGAGGGCTGGAGATACTTGTCCAGCCCCGGGATCTTGTACATCCGGATGGGGACGGTGGCGTCCAGTTCGCCGATGTCCTTGAGGGTGAATACCGAGACCACCCCGGGCAGGGCCTCGGCGCGTTTGGTGTCGATGTTATGGATGCGGGCGTGGGCGTGGGGGCTCCGGAGGATGGCGGCGTGGACCATGTGGGGCAGCTTGATGTCATCCACGTAGGTGCCCGCGCCGGTGATGAACCGGATGTCCTCGCGCCGCCTGATGGGAGCGCCGATGTATGATTCCGCCATGTCAGGGAGCCTCTCGTTCAGGGGGATGCGTCATCGCTGTTCTTGCCGGCCGGACCAAACCGGGGACGAGGGCGGAGTGCTCTCGTCAGTCCGCGTCCGAGCGGCCGCCCACCTCCGGGGCCGCCTGCGCGATGGCTTCGATGATGGGTTGGTAGCCGGTGCAGCGGCAGATGTTGCCCGAGATGGCTTCCCGGATCTCGGCATCCGTGGGCTGTGGGTTTTCCTTGAGGAAGGCCGACGCGGTCATGAGGAACCCCGGGGTGCAGAAGCCGCACTGAAGCGCGTGCCGGTCCTGGAACGCCGCCTGCAAGGGGTGCAGCCGGTCGCCGTCCGCCAGCCCCTCGACGGTTTCCAGGGTCGCTCCTTCCGCCTGTACCGCCAGCAGCAGACAGGAGCGCACCGCCTCGCCGTCCATGATCACCGTGCAGGCGCCGCATACGCCGTGCTCGCAGCCCAGGTGCGTGCCCGTGAGGTCCAGCTCGTTCCGGAGAAAGTCCGCCAGCGTCATGCGCACTTCCACCAGCTTCTCGTAGGCCTTGCCGTTGACCGTGAGGTTGAGGATGCTCTTGGTGCTCATGCGCCGTTGCCCTCCGTGCCTCTCGCCACGGCCGCGCTCAGCGCGCGCCGGGTGAGAACGCCGCCCACTTCCTTGCGGTAGAGCGCCGATGCGTGGATGTCGGAGTCGGGGTCGAGCTCCTCGAACACGATACGCTCCACCTCCTTGAGGGCGGCGTCGTCCAGGGCCGCGCCCTTGAGATGCTGCTCCGCCTTCTCCACCCGGACGGGCTTGCCGCCGACGCCGAAAAGCGTGATCCGGGCGTCCGCGCAGGCGCCGCCGTCCATGTCCACCCACAGCGCCACGCCCACCATGGCGAAGTCGCCCTTGCGCCGGGCCACTTCGTCGATGGCCCAGAGCCGGCCCGCCTTCCACGCCGGCACGCGGATCTCGGTGAGCAACTCGTTGGCTTCGCAGGCCGTGGCCATGTAGCCCAGATAGAAGTCCTCCGCGCTCACCACCCGTTCGCCCGCGGCGCTGGAGAGCACGAAGTCGGCGCCCAGGGTCACGGTCACCGCCGGCAGCTCGGACGCCGGATCGGCATGGACCAGGCTGCCGCCCACCGTGCCGCGGTTGCGGATCTGGAAGTGGCCGATGAGGGGCACCGCCGCGGCCAGCAGCGGATTCCGTTCGGCGAGACCGGCGTCCCGTTCGATCGCCCGCTGGCGCGTCATCGCGCCGATGCCGAGGCTGCCGTCGCCGTTGACGGCGATGCGGTCCAGGCCGGGAACGCGGTTCATGTCCACGATCACGGCCGGCCGGGCGAGACGCAGACTCATGAGCGGCATCAGGCTCTGTCCGCCGGCGAGGATCTTGCCGTCGTCGCCGTGCTCGTCGAGTAGGGCCACCGCCTCGTCGAGGGTTCCGGGACAATAGTAGGTGAAAGGTGCGGGTTTCATGGGGATGGACGTTGCTTCTGTGGCTGCGTAGCCAATTACCCCATGGTTGTCAAGAACGAGGGCGTTTCGTTGCCCGCGCCGGGAGAAGACTATTTCGCCAGGACACGCTCGTTGATGGCCCGGACCGCCATGTGGGCTCCGAGCACGGCACCCTCTTGCCATCCGGGCAGGCCGCTGACCTGGTCGCCGGCGAAGTGGATGGGTCCGTCGGGCTTTTGCAGTGCTTCCGGCGACTTGTGACGGCTTTTCGGCCAGCCGCCTTTCTGGAAAGGCACCCTGGCCCAGGCCAGGCTGACCCCGGACTCCATCTCCGCGGCATATCCGGGGTGCATGCGCTCGCCCTCGGCGGTGGCGGCCCGCAGCCGCTCCACCGGAGTCATTTCCCCGAAACGCAGTCCGGGCTTCTCGTCCCAGATGTAGGCGCCGACGATGATCCCTTTGTCCCGGTGATAGCCGTAGGGCGGATACCAGATCTGCGTGATGTCCTGGTCGGTCCACGAGATGCCGCCGTAGATGGCATGATCTTCTTCCCAGAAGCGGCGGCGGGCCTGGAAGGCGACCTTGACCGCGGGCACGAACTCGACCGACTCGATGACCGCCTGCGTCTCCCGGGAGAAATCGTTGGGGATGTCCTTCAGCACGGGCGCGGGGATGGTGCAGATGGCGAAGTCCGCGTCGATGGCGCCGTCGGCGTCCCGCCCGCCCTGCCGGTAGACGATGCGAACGCCGTCCGGCGTCTTGCGGATCTGTCTGGTGGGGCTGTGGTATCGGATGAGCGGCCCGACGCGCCGCTCGAAAGCCTTGGCGATGGCGTCCATGCCGCCCACCGGCTGAAACAGCGTGGGGTTCTGGTTGAGGAAATGGCTGAAGTGGAGCTTGTACTGCCAGAAGTCCGCCTTGAGCAGCTCGCCGAAGTCCAGCGGGGAGTTCACCTCGCCGGCCTTGAGGCCCGCATGGAGCTTCTCGCCGCGATAGCCGGCGCGGTCCGAGCCCTTGTAGAGCCGGTCCGGGTCCAGGCCGCCCCACTGGACCAGCATTTCGAGTACCCGCTCCTTGTCCTCGCCGGTCAGTTCGCCGTCGAGGGCATCGCCGTCGACGGCCTTGGCGAGCAGCTCCGCGATGTAGCCGCGGGTGTCGGTAACGACTTGGCGGGCCGCCACCGGCTTGCCGCCGAAGCGTTCCCGGTTGTGGAAAAGAGCGGCGCGATTGTCGTTGGTGAAAACTTCCAGCTCAACGCCGAACTCCTTGCAGTAACCGAGAATCGCGCGGTGGTGATAGGGAATGCGGGCCGGCCCGAGGTTGGCGTACAGGTGGTCTCCGCGGTCGAACGCCACCCGCTGCCGGCCGCCGGTCTCTTCGATCACGTCGCCGCCACGCACCGTCAGATTGCGCCCGCCGGCGCGCCCGGCGGCCTCCAGGATCGTACAGCGGTAGCCCGCCTTCGACAGCTCGTAGGCGGCCGCCATGCCGGAGATGCCGGCGCCGAGAATCACGACGGTCTTTCCCTGGCCCGAGCCGCGCGACAGATCGGCCTCCGCCGCGCGGGCCTCGCCCGTCCCCGACAGCCCCAGCGCCTGCATGGTCCGGTGGACCGCCTCTACCCCGGCGACCGCGCCCAGGGACTGGATGAAGTCACGTCGGGTCATGCTCATGGTCTCCCTCCTTCCCGGCACCATCGTTCTTGACTTTTAGGTGCAACGCAAGTAGCTTCGGCTACTTCAATTGTCCGAGCACCCGCGTGCGTGTGCGGGAGAGAGCAGCGAAAGGAGATCCCGATGAGTCGATTAAAGAGGTTTATGGTAGTTTCGTTGATCGCGGTTTTTGTTGCGACGCTCGCGCCGGCGGCCCTGGCGGAGAGCTACAAGTTCGGCGCCTCGAAGCCGGGGGGCTCCTGGTATCCCATCGGGACCGTGTTGCAGCGGCTGGCCGACAAGAACTACGGCGACAAGGTGACGGTGGAAATCGGCGGCGGCACGTCCAACCTGCTGAACGTCATGGCCGGCAAGTTGAGCTTCGGCCTCTCCAGCGCAACGAGCATTCAGGAAGCCCTCAAGGGGGCGAAGATGTTCAAGGGCAAAGAGGCGCAGGCCAAGAAGGTGCGCGTGGCCGCGGTGCTGTACCCCAACTACCTGTTCTGGCTGGTGTGGGCGAAATCCGACGTCACCTCATACGAGCAGCTCAAGGGCAAGAGAGTCAACGTCATGCCCAAGAGGTTCTCGTTCCAGGCGCTGAACCAGCAGATGCTGGGCGCCCTTGGCATCAAGTACAGTGATTTCTCCAAGGTCAACTATCTCGGCTTCAACGACGCCGTGGCCCAGATGAAGGACAACCACATCGACGCGTACCTCGGCCCCGGCGAGGAGAATTACGCGCCCATCGTGCAGTTGGCGGCGCATGCGCCGATCCGCATTCTGTCCTTTTCCAAGGAGGACATTGCGAAGATGAACACGGCCAATCCCGGCGTCGGCCCGTTCACGTTGGACAAGAAGAACTACGATCAGAAGAACGACGTGAACACCGTTCAGACCTTCCTGCTCATCATTACGAACGAGGACGTTCCGGAGGAGCGCGTCTACAAGCTCACGAAGACCGTCTACGACAACCTGGGCGACTTCGCCGGAGCCGTGAAAGCCTTCGAGCGCGTCAAGGTGGCCAACGCCACCAACGACGTGGGCG
>MKWU01006765.1_pt1 | contig 11416 bp, 12 predicted proteins | sample 809101 | NCBI WGS metagenome assembly MKWU01 (sample SAMN05860141, study PRJNA318959) | sponge metagenome | host: Aplysina aerophoba | place: Slovenia: Piran, Adriatic Sea, Gulf of Piran | collected 2013-05-07
AGATTGATGTCGAGCGATCCCATCCAGACCCCGGCACAGGCCTGGATGACCATGCCGGTCGCGAGGCAGAGGCGCGGCGAATGGCGGGTAAACTGCGCGACGACGAGGAAACTCAGCAGGTTACCGACGCCGCGCGTTGCGATCAGGTAGCCGACGACCGCTTCCGGATAGCCGCGCAACTCCTGCAGCAGCGGCGGAAACAGCACCATGGGCGTGAATTGCAGCATGCCCATGGCGAAGGCGAAGAAGAGCCCAAGCACGAAGTTGCGATCCGTGAAGGCGGCAGGTGCGAACAGCGGAGCGCGTGCAAGCCAGCTATGGACCAGGAAGAGATAGAAGCCCGCTGCCGCCAGCACGGCCTGGACGACGATCTCGAGCGAGTCGAACCAGTCGTTGCGCTGGCCGCGGTCGAAGAAGAGCTGCGTGGCGCCGATGGCGACCGCGATCATGACGAAACCGGCAGCGTCGAAACGCCGCGCGGTGCCGCGTTCGCGATGGTCGATGGCCAGCAGGATCGGGATGCAGGTCGCAAGGCCGAGCGGCAGTATCAGGAAGAAGGCCCATCGCCAGTCCAGCAGTTCGCCGACGATGCCACCGAAAGTCGGCCCGAGAATCGGTCCGAACACGCCCCCGACGCCCCACATCATGACAACGAACGGTTGTTGCTCCCGGCTGAAGCTGCCGAGCAGGATCGCCTGCCCGAGCGGGAAGATGGGCGCGCCGAAAGCGCCCTGAACGATGCGGAGCGCGATCAGGGACTCCAGCGATGTGGCAAAACCGCACAACACGGAGGCGCCGGTGAAACCGAGCACCGAGCCGAGCAGAAGGTTGCGCTGGCCAAGTTTTCCCGCAAGCCAGCCGGTCAGCGGCGTGGCGACGGCCGCCGCGACGAGGTTGAGGGTCAGGATCCAGGAAATCTGGTCCTGGGTCGCCGACAGCGCCCCCTTCATCTGCGGCAGAATGACGGTGACGCTGGTGAGCGTGATGCCGAAGAGCAGGGTGACGGACTGCACCGTCACGACGATCAGCCACTGCCGACCGCTGATGCGGGTCGACTCGGCGGGGCTCACAAACGGTGGCTTTCACGGGCGAAACCCGCATTGAGACTTTGTGAGACTTTATAAGAATATACAATCCTTTGATTTATATGGATATTTTTGGGTTTCATGGGGGTTGTGAAAACCCGCAAAGTCGCATACAGTCTTGCCATAACCCCCGCGAAAAGGGGGGTTGAAAGGGGGGTTGGCCCCCGAAACGGAGGAAACGAGATATGCCGAAATTGACCGCCAAGAGCGTTCAAGCCGCCGCGCCGGGCAAACACTCCGATGGCGGCGGACTCGTGCTCCAGGTGGCGACGGGAGGCGGGCGCGGATGGCTCTTGCGCGTCACGGTTGACGGCCGGCGCCGGGAAATGGGCCTTGGTCCTTATCCTGCCGTCTCCCTGAAGGAAGCACGGCGGAAGGCAGCGAGCATCAAGGGCGAGATTGCCGGCGGCGCGGACCCGCTTGCGACCCGCAAGCGCAATGCCGTCCCGACATTCGAGGAAGCCGCCCGCACCGTCCATGAACTGCACGGCCCGAAATGGAGCAACGCGAAGAATACCGCGAACTGGATTCGGTCCTTGGAACAACACGCCTTCCCCCGGCTCGGGCGGACCCGAATTGACCGGATCGAGCCGCAAGACATTCTTGGCGTTCTGTCTCCGATATGGAACACCAAACAGGCGACGGCCCGCATGGTCCGGCAGCGTATTCGCACCGTCCTGAAATGGGCAATGGCGCACGGGTATGTCACGCAGAATGCGGCGGGCGAGGCGATAGACGCGGCCTTGCCAGTCGCGGCGAGCCTTGCCGGGCACCATAAGGCGCTTCCCTATACCGAACTGCCGGAAGCAATCGAGGCTATCCGCGCCGTTCGGCTCGCCCCGCTCGCCCGGCTGGCCCTTATATTCCAGATATTGACCGCGAGCCGCCCCAAGGAAGCCCGCTGCTTGGAGTGGAGCGAGATTGACCTTGAGGCGCGACTTTGGACGGTCCCGGCTCGCCGCATGAAAACCCGCTCCGAACACCGAGTCCCGTTGTCCGATGAGGCCGTGGCGGTATTGGAGGAAGCGCGCGGCCTCGCCAAACACGAAAGCCCGCTTGTGTTTGCCTCCCGTAAGCGGGGCGTTGCGGTGAACGACCAAACCGTCTTGCGCGTTCTGGAGCGCACCGGGCTGGCGGACAGGACCGTTGCGCATGGCTTCCGAACGACATTCAGGACATGGGCGGCCGAGCAAACAGACGCGCCGCATACCGTCATGGAACTGGCGCTTGCCCATGCCGTAGGAAGCGCCGTCGAGCGCGCCTATGCCCGGACAGACTTGCTGGAAAGGCGACGGGTTCTAATGGAGGAATGGGGACGGTTTGTCGCCAATCCGCCAGACCGCGGCGGCAATGTTATTCCTCTCCGAAAGGGCGCTTAGGCGCCCTTTACTTTTACCAACATATTCACAACCTTTACCTCTCGTTTTGACATTATTGCCCGGTTGCCTATCGTCTTATGCAGTCCATTGGGGTAGCCCATTTGGGGAGAAAACGGAGGCAGACATGATTGAAGGCGACAGGATGTTGACGCGCGAGGAAGTAGAAAACCTGACGGGATTTTCACGCGCAACAATCTACAGACTCATGAAACAATGCGTCTTTCCGCGACCTTTCGCCATGGGCGCGAGGGCGTCACGCTGGCCCTTGTCGGAAGTCCAAGCCTATATCGCTACGCGGCAACGCATCGTCCGCCCCGAGCCGGATAACCTCGCGAAAGCCAAGGCGAGAAAAAGGCAGGCCGCCTGAAATGCGAAACGGGCCGGCCCCATCGTGAAAAGCCGACCCGTCCCGGAAGTTTGTTCCCCAAAGCCGCCGAGACTCAGGGAAGCAAGGTGGCTCCGAGAACGCCCCCGAACTGGAGCCGAGTAAATGAATACCGCCGCTTCCCGCCCTGAGTCAACAACCGGCCCGCATTTCGTTCTTTGCCGGGCCGACAAGAAGCCGATAACGGCCGCCTGGCAACGCAATTCGGCAACCCTCGCGGAAGCACAAGAGCATGAAGCCAAGGGCGGGCTTGTCGGCTTAATTCCCGGCTCGATAGACCTTGTTGCAATCGACTTGGACAAAGGCGAGCCGGCCGCCGTTGTCGAGGCGCTGGGCCAGCCGATCCTATGGAACCCGACGCCGCGCGGCGGCCGACATGGTTTCTACCTTGTCGAGCCGGAACGACCGCTCGTGCGGAATGGCGAGTGGGAACACGGCGGCGCGGCGGGAGACGTACGCGGCGATAACGGCTTCGTTGTCTTGTGGGGCGGGCTCGCAACGCTCGACGCGCTACAGGACGCGGCGGCAAGCGCCTTCCCGATAGACCTTACCCGCGTGAATGCCATGCGGAAGCGCCGGGAGGCGGACCCGGAAGGCGAGACATGGGAGCCTGGCACGCGCAATGAGTCTTTCCACCTTGCGGTCTATCTGGCCGCCCGGCGCGGCGACATGGCCGGCATCGCCGAGGCATACGCCAAGGCGCGGCGTTCGGGCCTGCCGGAAAGCGAGATTGCCGCCACCGGGGCAAGCGCCCAAGCCGCCGGGTTTCGCGACTACAGCCCGCCCGTCACGGCGGCGGACTTTCCCGACGATGACGCGCCGGACCCTGCCGGCTTCCTGCCCATGTCGGAACTGCTTGCGCTCCCGCCTGAGCGTGTCGCGTGGATTGTCGAGGGCATGTTGCCGGCGGCGGGCGTGTCGATCCTCTACGCGGACCCGTTTGCCGGGAAAAGCACACTGGCGCGTTTCCTTGCCGTCATGGTGGCGACGGGAGCGCCCTTCCTCGACCGGGAGACTGCACAAGGGCGCGTCATGCTGCTTGCCCTTCAGGACAAGCTTCCGGCGCTGCAAGAGGCGTTTCAGGCGCTCGACGCCCCGGCGGACGATTCCATTGTCGTGAAAGCCACCATAGACGCGCCGGAGAAGCCGCTGAGGGCGTTGCGGGACTGGTTACGGCTCTACCGGCCCGCTCTGGTCGTGATTGACACGCTTGCGGCCTTCACGGGCGCGGCGGACTGGTCCGATTACGCCAAGGCCAGTCGGGAGCTGACTCCCTTCCTGGAACTGGCCCGCGAGTCCGGCGCGGCCGTCCTGTTTGTCCATCATGCCCGGAAGCAGTCTCAGGACGGGCCGGATGATGCGGTAGCGGCTTCCTTGGGCTCTCAGGCAATCGCGGGCGTCGCCGATACCGTCCTGCTTATCCGGCGGCTTGAAGGCGGGCGCCGGACGCTGGAAACGCGGCAACGCTATGGGCAGGACATGGAGCCCGCATTGCTCACGTTCGATAGCGAGACGGGGCGGTTTGCCCTTGGCGCTTCGCCCGCCGATGAAGCCCGCGACAACGCCCGCGTTGCGGTCATCGAGGCGCTTGAAGCCCATGGCGAACTGTCGGCAACGGCGCTCAAGGGCGCAATCTCCGGCATTGGCGACCATGCCGTAAATGCAGCGCGCGACATGCTCGCCATGGAAGGCCGGATTGAGTCGCGTCTAGAGGGCCGGGCGAAAATATATAGATTGCTGGAAAGCCCGTCCGATGACTTCTAGAAAAGCGGTTTTCTAGACATGCGGGCATATGCGGACCTATGCGGGCATACGCCTATCGGTTTTCTAGGTATGCGCACGGTTAGCCAGCCCCTTAAGGGGGCTGACCGTCAGCATACAAACCGACTGACCGTCGAGCGATATTTCTAAAGAAAGGGAAACGACCAATGGACAAACTTCTAGAGAAAGGAATTTCTAGAAATGCAGACATGCAAGCGAACGCAGTCTTGCGAGGAATGTCCATTCTGGCGCTGGATGGGCAGGCGTAGAATCACCGACACGCCGTCCGGAGACTTTGTGCGGGACACGCACGACCTCTTGGTTGGTGGCGTATGCCCGGAGACTGTCATTCATCGGGCTGAGGGCATTGTCGAGCGCCTCTATCATGTCTGGCGACAACGGTACGAGCGGCAACGCAAAGGCTGAATTCTTCTAGAACTCGGCCGGTATGCCCCCCGAGACACTATCACCGAATTCGGGAGGGTATTCTTAGGCCATACCCGCCCCCTTTCCGTGTAACTTTTTCGTTTTGACTCCGGAACCGAGACGGCTATATACGGGAAAACGATGAAACTGCGCCGTTTCCAGACTGGTTTCTTGCGCGCCGCATTGGCGCCGGGCGTCGATACGGCCGCCCTGTCGATTCCGCGCGGGAACGGGAAATCTTTTCTGGCGGGACTGGTAGCGGCCCGGACAATGACTCCGACCGACCCGTTGTTTGTTCCGGGAACGGAAAGCGTGATTGCCGCCGCAAGCTTGGAACAGGGCCGAATTGTTTTCCGGTTTGCCCGCCAGATACTTGAAGCCCGCGGCGGTTATCGCTTCCTTGATTCAAACACGCGAATCGGGGTGACGCACAAGGAAACGAACACAAGACTCCGCGTTATCGGCTCGAATGGTCGTACGGCAATGGGACTCGTGCAATGCCCAATCGTGATTGCCGACGAGCCGGGAAGCTGGGAAACGAACGGCGGGACCCTGCTATTCGACGCGATTCAAACGGCTCAAGGAAAACCGGGCTCGCCTTTGCGGGCAATCTACATCGGAACGATTGCGCCTTCCGATTCCGGCTGGTGGAAAGAACTCGTAGAAGGCGGCTCGAAACCCGGAACGCATGTCCAGCTATTGCAAGGCCGCGCGAAACTCTGGGACGATTTGCGGGAGATTCGGCGCGTCAATCCGCTTTCTGCGATAGACCGCAAATTCTGGAACAAGCTGAAAAGTGAGCGCGAGGAAGCCCGGAAAGACTCGCGGCTCAAATCGCGTTTCCTGTCCTACCGACTCAACCTTCCGAGCGCCGATGAGGCGACCCTGCTGCTGGAACAGGCGGAATGGGACCGGGCTTGTGAGCGCCGAGTCCCGCCGTGCGAGGGACGCCCGGTTGTCGGGATAGACTTGGGTTTCGGGCGAGCATGGAGCGCCGCAACCGCAATCTGGCGGACAGGAAGAATCGAGACCCTGGCGGTTGCGCCGGGCCTTCCGGACCTACGAGAGCAAGAGCGCCGGGACCAAGCCCCGCGCGGCGCGTATGAGCGTCTTCGGGACTTAGGCCAGCTTACCGTTGCGGACAATCTGCATGTCCAGCCGGTCCCGTTGGTAGTCGAAGCAATCCGGGAGAAGTGGGGGACGCCAATTCGCATTGTTGGCGACTATTTTCGGAAAGACGAACTCAGGGACGCAACCGCCGGATTCTGCCCTGTCATTCCGCGCCGGACTCGTTGGTCGGAGTCGGCGGAAGACATTAGAGCGACCCGGAAACATATGAGCGATGGCCCGTTTGTACCGGCGAAAGATTGCCGGGAGATTCTCGCTTACTCCCTTTCCCGCGCCATGGTGAAGCCCGAACACGGGACTATGAAAATGGAAAAACGCGGAACTAACAACGAAGCCCGCGACGACGTAGCAGCGTCTTTCGTTATGGCGGCCGGCGCTTGGCAGCGTGAATTCGAGCGCGCCAAAGCCGAATTCTTCCTAGTGGCAGCCTGACAAAGGAGTCAACAAATGAAGCCGCTACTGACGAAAGCCGGGAAGCTCTTGCAAGAGCAATCCCGCAACCGCGAGGCCGTGATTCGGTTGAATCGGTTGGACGAACCCACAGACGAACAGCGCGCCGAACTCACGACCGCGACGGATCGGCTGGAGGCAATCGAGCCGGAGATTCGCGCCGCCATGACGGCGGAAGCGGCCGAGCGCGCCGAACTGGAAGCGGAAGCCCGGCAGATGCCCCGCTGGGATTCCGGCATGGACGCGGAAACGCGCGAGCGGAACGACCCCGGCCGCAAGGCGAGCGTCGGGAATTTCCTTTCGGCATTCCTTGGCGGCGGTGCCGTGACGGGCGTCGAGGCCGAGCTTCGCGCGGCCTATCCGGAATGCATGGACGGCGAGATTCCCGTTGCGGCGCTGGAAACGGCCTGGCGTGACGAGCGGCACGCCGAAACGCGCGCAATCACGCCGGCGCCGGCCGCAAACACCGGAGTCAATCTCGAAAGCCTTCAGCCTTTCGTTTATGCCGCGTCCATCGGCTCCCGGCTGGGAATCGAGATGCGCGACGTTCCGTCCGGGACATATGCCGTTCCGACCGTGACAACGGCTCCGGCCGGCGGCGCCGCTCCCGTTGCGAAAGACGCGGACGCGGATGCGACGGCCGGCGCAATCACGATCAACAGCGGCGGCAATCCGCGCCGGATTCCGGCTCGCTTGTCCGTCCGCCTCGAAGACGTGAGCGCGTTCGGAAATGACACGTTCGAGGCCGGCCTTCGGCAGGCGCTGCAGGGCCAGCTTGGCGCGGGCTTCGACAATCAGATTCTGAATGGCGACGGCAACGCGCCGAATCTGTCTGGCCTGCTGAATCAGCTTGGCGACCCGGCCGCCCCGGCCGCGGCCGTCGAGACGTTCGACCGCTGGGCCGCAATCGGCGCGAGCGCCATCGATGGACTCTGGGCCATGTCGCAACGCGACATTTTCCAAGTCTGGAACGTGGACGCCTTCAAGCAGGCGAGCGGCGTTTTCCGGGGCGCGGATGGCCCGGTTTCGGCGGCTTCCTACCTTGCCCGCGAGCTTTCGGGCTTCGCGGCGCATTCCCGTATGCCGGCAACCGCCGCGCATATCGCGACCGGAATCGCGGCAAGGCTCGCGCAACCGGGACTCATGCGCGCCGTCATCGGGAATTACGGGCGCATGACCGTGGATGACATCTACTCGGACAGCGGAAAGGGCCAGCGGCATTTCACGATTTCGTTGATTGTCAGCGACCTGATTCTCGTCCAGTCGGCCGCGTACGTGCAGCTTGCGGCGCGCGTTTCCGTCTAATGGCGGATTCCGTGGAACTCCGGGAGGCGCGGGTTGAAATCCGCGCCGACCCGGACAAGCGGTCCTTGACGGGCGTTGTCATGCCGTACGGGACCGTTTCACCTACCTTTCGCGAACGCTTCCTGCCCGGCAGTCTCCGGCTCGCGCCGCGCGGCCTTGTGCATGTCCAGCATGACCGCTCCCGGCCTGTCGCGGGCTGGCCCGGCAGCGTCGAACTCCGGGAGACTGCCGCCGGCATGGAGGCGGAAATTACGCTGGACGATACGCCCGAAGGCGCGGCGGCGATTGCAGGCGTCCAGTCCGGCGCGCTCACGGGCTTTTCCGTCGAATTCAACCGGGCGCGCTTCCGGCATGTTGCCGGCATTCGCGAAATATCCGAGGCGGTCCTGATAGGAATCGGCGTTGTGCACGCCGCGTCCTATCCGGGAACGCGCGTTGAACTCCGGGCGCGCGAGCGCCGCCGCGTCTGGATTACGTGATGCGCTGGCCATGGCAGAAGCGGCCGGAGATGCGGGCCGACCTCGACGCGACCCTTGGCGCAAGGGCGCTCGAAATTGCCGCCGGGCAGCCGGTCGATTTGACCCGGCTTGCCGTTGTGGAAGCGTGCGCGGGCGTCTATGCGCGAGCCTTTGCGGCGGCTCGCGTCGAGGGCGCGGACATGCTGACTCCCGACGCTATGGCGCTCATCGGGCGGTCCCTCTTGCTGCATGGCGAGTTTGCCGGCGCCCTGACCGCGGACGGCGGGCTTGTCCCGGCTTCCTCGATTGACGTTTTCGGCAATGGCGTAGAGCCGATGGAATGGCGCTATCGGCTTTTCCTGCCCTCGCCTTCCGGGAGCGAGGAACTTGTCGCGCCGGCGGATAGCGTCCTGCATGTCCGCATAGGTTCCAACCGGGCCGCCCCTTGGCGCGGGCGCTCGCCACTTGCCGGCGCCATGTCCGACGCGGAACTCGCGCTAGCGACAACGCGCGGCTTGACCGATGAAGCCCGGACCCGGCCGCTGAAAACCTTCAGCGTCGATCCTCGCGACGCGGCCGCGAACCCGGTCACATTCGAGGAAATTACGAAATGGGCCGACCGGGTTTCGGAAATGCCGATTGGGCGACCGTTTTTCGCGCCTGTCAGTCTGCGATTCAACGAGTCCCATGCCGCTCCGGCTCCGACCATGGACGCCATGCGGCGGACAAGCTCGGAAGAGATTGCAGGCGCGGCCGGAGTGCCTGTCAGCCTGCTTCGCGGCGATGGTGACGGCGCGGCGGCGCGGGAAGGCTACCGGCGGTTGATTCGGGGCACTTTGGAACCGTTGGGGCGCATCCTGGCGCAAGAGGCGACCCTGAAGCTGGCAACGCCCGTGAGCGTCGATTTTGCGCCCTTGCGCGGCTCGGATACCGCCATGATGGCGCGGGCGGCGGAAGCCTTCAGCCGAATCGAGGGCGTAAGCCCGTCCCTCGCACTGGAACTGGCGGGCGCGGTCCTGCCGGAATGATGGACGCGCGCCGGACCCGGAAGACTATCCGCTATCAGCGGGCGCGGCGGGCCTTCCTTGCCCGGTTCCCGCTTTGCGAGGAATGCGAGCGCGAGGGGCGCGTCGAGCCGGCAACCGAACTCGACCATATCCAGCCCGTTCACCTTCGCCCGGATTTGTTCTGGGACCGCTCGAATTGGGCCGCTCTATGCAGCCCGCACCATGCCGACAAGACCGCCCGCGAGCGCCGCCGCGAGGAAACGCCCGGACAGGCGGCATGGCGCGAGCGCGTGGAGTCCATGCTCGCATGACGTTCGATAAGGCCGCATGGAGCCGGGCGAGATACCAGCGCCGCCGGGAAGCCGGCCTATGCGTCGAGTGTGGCGACCGCCCGGCCCGGGAAGGTGGAGTCCGGTGCGAGGAGTGCCAGTCTTACACAAGGGCGCGCGACCGGGAGCGCCGGGCGGATAGTCCCGACGCGGCGGCCATGCGTTCGGCCCTAAACCGCGTCCTGGCGGGCGATTCCATTCCCGACGCGCTGGCCTATGCCGGAATTGACACCGGGCGCCGGCAGCGCATGGAGCCGCCCCCACTGGAATTCCTCCATCCGCCCCCGGAACGGATAGAGGGCCGACCGGAGCCGCCGCCCGAGCGCGAATGTTCGGCCTGCGGAAACCTTTTCCGAGTGACCGACAAGCGGCGGCGGCTTTGCTACCGCTGCCATACGAACGACGGGGTGCAGATATGAGCGCCGTGGATACCCTTCTACACGCCATAGGCGCGGGTTACGGCTGGACGGTCTATCCGCACCGGGTTTTAGGTGAGCCGGTCTTGCCGAGCTTGTTCTATACGACCCGGCGGGACTCGACGCAGCTCATCGGCGGCCGACTGGCGACCGTGACCGCCGAGGCGACGCTACTCGCCGCAACGCCGGAGGGCGTAGACGCCATGCAGGATGACTTTGCCGCCGCCGTGGCGCGCAACGGAGGCCGCGTGGTCGCAGTCCATGACATGGACAATGCGGGCGTTGCCTTCTGGCGACGGGGCGTTGACGCGGAGTTTCCGGGTTAGGGCCGGGAAGGGAAAGGGCCGGCCCGAAGACCGACCCTCCCGCAAGGCCGCATCGTTGACGGCATGGAGTCACGCTTCGCCGTACCCCTTTCGGGAGCTTGGCGGGACTCACCTACCCGGCGACACCCTGCAACGCCATCTTAGCGCGTCTTGGGGACCCTGCCACCAAACGCATTTCCGCGCCGTCCTACCGGCCCACTGAGAATACCGCTGCAAATCGCGCTCGACCCTGAGCTAGACGTTGCGCATTATCCGCAAGACATGATCGTCATCCATACCCATATGCTCGGCCAGAAGCGTAAGGGCGCTTTGCATCACTTGGGCATCCAGATCATCTAAATCGTGCTCGAATACCGGATCGCCTTCCGGCCGAAATGAATCACCGATTTGCTTTCGCAAATGCAGGAAGAGCCGAAGCAAGTGCGGCGGCAGGCATTCCGGAATTGCCGAACTCACGGCCTGAACCCCCATTGGATTCCAGCCGCGAGGCATAGGCAGGCAAGAGCGAAAATCAGCATGCGGGTCTCCCGGTTTCGGTATGCCGACCATGCCGGCTTTCGGTCAACCCCCCATTCGCGGGGGTTGGCGCGGGGGTTGCAGGCGGACCCGATACCAATAACCTAAGCCTATCTTGGCTTTCAGGCTCGAAACGCACTTTCACGGGCGAAACCCGCAAATGCGAGCGCCGCCGCGACAAGCAGGCCGGCGGCGAGGTAGAGGGCGGCATGCTCTCCGCTGGCGTCCACGACGACGCCCAGAAGGATCGGCCCGAGCACATATCCGGCGTCGCCGAGCATGCGGAAGCTGCTCATGGCCGCCGCGTTCATGCCGGCGGGCGCGTTGTCCGCTGCATAGGCCGCCGGGGCTGCGCCGCCGACCGATGTTGCGACGCTCCAGAGCGCACAGGCCGCCGCGAACCAGAAATAGGATGGCGCAAGCGCGAACAACAGCATTGCGCCGC
>MKWU01006766.1_pt1 | contig 11416 bp, 9 predicted proteins | sample 809101 | NCBI WGS metagenome assembly MKWU01 (sample SAMN05860141, study PRJNA318959) | sponge metagenome | host: Aplysina aerophoba | place: Slovenia: Piran, Adriatic Sea, Gulf of Piran | collected 2013-05-07
TCCAGGACCGCTACGGCGAAGTGCGCGGCCGCACGGTCGGCCTCGTCGGCTACGGGGCGGTCCCCGGCCGGCTGGCGCCGATGCTCGCCGCGATGGGCGCGCGCGTCCTGTTCGCGAGCCGCAGTCCGAAGCCGGACGCCACCGGCGAGCGGCGTTCGCTCGACGCCCTGCTCCGGGAGAGCGACGTCGTGTCGCTGCACCTCCCGCTGACGGCCGAGACCGAGCGGCTGATCGACGCAGCGGCGATCGCCCGCATGAAGCCCGGCGCCGTCCTCGTCAACACCGCGCGGGGAGCGCTCGTCGACGAGGCGGCGCTGGCCGACGCCCTCGGCCGCGGCCACCTCGGCGCAGCCGGCCTCGACGTCTTCGAGGTCGAGCCGGTCCCGCCCGGCAGCCCACTGCTGGACCTCGACAACGTCGTCGTCACGCCGCACGTCGCCTGGCTCACGCAGGAGACGATGGAGCGGAGCCTGGCCGTCGCGGCCGAGAACTGCCGCCGGCTCGGCGCGAACGAGCCGCTGCTGCACCGCGTCGTGTAGCCCACCATCGCCCGCCTGGGCGCGCCCCGTCAGGGCGCGCGCCGCCCAAGGAGCGCGTGGCGACGGCGCCGCGCGAGCTCCCGGAGGTCGGTGTCCTTGTCGGACTCGTCGACGATCTCCTGCCCCAGCAGCTCCTCGATCAGATCCTCGAGGGTGACGATGCCCTCGAAGCCGCCGAACTCGTCGATGACGGCCGCCAGGTGCCGCCGGTGCTCGAGGAACGTCCGCAGCAACCGATCGAGCGGGGCCGTGTCGACGACGAACTGCACCGGCCGCATCAGGCTGGCGATGGTCGCGTCGAACCGATCGCGGGCCACGGCGGTCAGGATGTCGACCTTGTGCACGAGCCCGACGAGCTCCTCCGGGTCGTCGTCGTCGTGGACCGGCACGCGGCTGAACCGCTCGAGCTCGGGGAGCGCCGCCGCCTCCTGCGCGGTGACCGACGCGGCGAGCGTGAACACCACCGGCCGCGGCGTCATCACGTCGGCCGCGGTCCGCTTCTCGAGCGACAGGACGTTGCGGATCACGCGCGCCTCGTCGATGCGCAGGTCGCCCGACCCGAGCCCGAGCCGCACCAGCGTCAGCAGCTCCTCGTCCGACATCCGCGGCTCGTGCTGTCCGCTCCAGACCAGCCGGGTGGCGAGCTGCGTCACCGCCACGAGGGGTCGGAAGACCAGGACGAGGGCCTGCAGCGGGCGCGCCACGAGCGGCGCGAGGCCCCGCGCGTGGACGACGCCGACCGTCTTCGGAATGACCTCGGAGAGCAGCAGGATGGCCAGCGTGAACGCCACCGAGAACGCCGGCACGCCGGGCCCGGCCGCGCCGAACAGGCTGCCCGCCAGCGCGCCGGCCACCGCCCCGCCGCCGGTGTTGGCGATGGTGTTCAGCGACAGCACGGCCGCGATCGGTTGATCGACGTGGCGGCGCATGCGCTTCAGGATGCGGCCGGACGGACGCCCGGCGCGGTCGAGCGCCTCGATATGGCTGGCGGGCACGGAGTAGAGCACCGCCTCGAACAGCGAGCAGGCGGCCGACGTGACCAGGACGAGCCCCACCACTAGAAGCAACTCAGCCATGTGCGGTCTGCACCTCCGGGGCCGGCGACCCCGTGAGAGAATACGGGAGCGGGTGTCGCGACACCACCGCGGTGCCCGCAGCCACGATGCCCGAACGGCGCTTCTACACCGACGTCAGCCGCTACTTCGACCGCGCGGCGGCGTTCACCGACTACCCGCCCGGATTGCTCGACCAGATCAAGCGCTGCAACAGCCTGTACCGGTTCGACTTCCCGGTGCGGCAACGCGACGGCCGGGTGGAGGTGGTCCGCGCCTGGCGGGCCGAGCACAGCCAGCACCGCCTGCCGGTCAAGGGCGGCACCCGCTACAGCGCGGAGGTCGACGAGGACGAGGTGATGGCGCTGGCGGCGCTGATGACCTACAAGTGCGCCATCGTCGAGGTGCCGTTCGGGGGCGCGAAGGGCGCGATACAGATCGACACGCGGCGCTACGACGTCGAGCAGCTCGAGCGCATCACGCGCCGTTACACCTACGAGCTGTCCCGCAAGAACTTCATCGGCCCCGCCGTGGACGTGCCCGCTCCCGACTACGGGACGGGCGAGCGGGAGATGGCGTGGATCGCCGACACCTACCAGTCGCTCCATCCGGACCAGATCGACGCCCTCGGCTGCGTCACCGGGAAACCGGAGTCCCAGGGAGGCGTCAACGGGCGGGTCGAGGCGACGGGCCGGGGGCTGTTCTACGTCCTGAACGAGGTCTGCACGCAGGCCGACGACATGCGGCGCCTGGACCTCGCGCCCGGCCTCGAGGGCAAGCGCATCGTCATCCAGGGATTCGGCAAGGTCGGCTACTGGACGGCGCAGTGCTGCCACGACGCCGGGGCCCGCATCGTGGCCATCGCCGAGCACGACGGGGCCATCGCCGACCCGCGGGGTCTCGACCCGGCCCGCGTGCGCGAGCACCTCGGCGAGCAGGGAACGATCCTGCAGTTCCCCGGCGCAACGACGTCCGCCGACCGGTCGGCCGCCCTGGAGATGGACTGCGACGTGCTGATCCCTGCCGCACTCGAGAACCAGCTCACGGCTGAGAACGCGCCGGACATCCGGGCGCGGATCGTACTCGAGGGCGCCAACGGCCCGACAACCCCGGAGGCCGACGCCATCCTGCGCCGGCGGGGCGCGCTGGTCGTCCCCGACGTCTTCGCCAACGCGGGCGGCGTCATCGTGTCGTACTTCGAGTGGCTCAAGAACCTCTCGCACGTTCGCTTCGGCCGCCTGGAGGCCCGCTACCAGGCACACGCCGAGGACCGGCTGCTGCGGGCGGTGGAGCACGCCACCGGCGCGCGGCTCGCCGCCGACGAGCGCGAGGCCGTCGTCCGGCCCGTCGACGAGCTGACCATCGTCAACTCCGGCCTCGAAGAGACCATGGTCACGGCCTACCACCAGATCCGCAACCTGATGCAGGAGACCGACGACATCGACGACCTCCGCACCGCGGCGTTCCTGCTCGCCATCCGCCGCGTCGCACAGGCCTACCTGGAACGGGGCGTCTTCCCGTAGACCCGGAAGCGCTGCCCCAGGAGCGGGCGTGGCCGATGCCTCTCCCGCGGGTCCTACGGGCGGAGGTCGAGGGCGACGAGCGTGGTCCCGTTGCGGACGTAGAGCCGCCCGGCCGCGAGCGCCGGGTAGGCGCGCACGATGGGCGGCAGCACCTGGGCGCGGGCGAGCGGGCGGAAGGCGTCGGGAGACGCCTCGGCGAGCACCAGCTCGCCGGTCTCGCGCATGATCACCAGGAGATCGCCGGCCAGGAGCACGGTGCCGGCGCGGAACCGGTCCTCGCTCCACGCCACGTCGCCCGTGGCCAGCTCGACGGCGCGGAAGCTCGGCCCGAACTCCTGCCGCCCGTGGTAGCCGTAGAGGTGGCCGTCGCGGTGCACGCTCGTGGCGTAGTGGTTCGACAGGGCGTCGTCGGAGGTCCAGAGCTCGCGCAGGCGGCCGCCGTCGACCTCGAACACGCCGGCCCCGGTGCCATACTGCGCCGACGCGAAGATCCGGTCGCCGACCACGAGCGGGGTCGCGGCGTTGACCGAGGCGCGTATGCGGGCGCGCCAACTCCGCTCGAAGCGCGTCCGGCCGGTCGCCGGGTCGAGGCCCAGCAACGCGTTGCGGGTGAGGAAGACGGCGTGGCGCGCGCCGCCGAACGTCGCCCCGACCCCCGACGAGTAGCTCGCGTCGTCGCCCGTGACGGTCCACAGCACGTCCCCGGTCGCAGCGTCGAACGCGACGATGCCGGCGTCCCGTCCGCCGATGTTCGCGAGCACGCGCCCGTCCTCGACGAGGGGCGAGCCGGCGGCGCCGAAGAAGGCCTTGCGAAGGCGGAAGCGCTCGCGGGTGTCGACGCTCCAGACGCCGTCGCCGGTCTCGAGGTCGACGGCGTGGAGCTGCCCCTGCGCGCCGAACGTGTAGACGCGCCCCCCGGCCACGACCGGCGCGGAGCGCGGACCCTCGTCGAAGCCGAAGTCGTCGCGGTACGTCGTCGGGTAGTCGTAGCGCCAGATCGGCTCGCCGGTGCCGGCATCGAGCGCCTCCAGCACCTCGGCGCCGCGCTCGCGGTGGAAGAGCAGCAGGCGCCCCCCGGCCACGACCGGCCCCGCGAACCCCTGGCCCACCGGGCGCCGCCACAGCTCCGCCGGCGCTCCGCCGCTCCATTCCCGCGCCAGCGGCGGGCCGTCGTAACGCCCGTCGCGATCCGGCCCGAGAAACTGCGGCCAGTCCTGGGCCGCGGCCGGGAGCGCCAGCACCGTGAGCGCGGCCACCGCGGCCAGCACGAGCCCGACGCGAGCCGTCGACGACAGGCGATGGAATCCGGTCACGGGTGGCCTCCTCCCTCTGTCGCGGCCGAACGGCGACACGCGCCGCGATCCAGCCGCCGTACACGCTCGGCGCCGGTCCACGAGCGGTGCCGGTCATCGCACCGCCCAACGGAAACGCACCCGGCCGGCACCCGGTCAGCGCGCAACGGCCGCGCCGCGGGATCCCCCGGCGCGCCGCCAGTCGCTGGCGAGCATCCCGTAGACGACATGGTCCACGAAGTGATCGTAGAGCCACTCGGCCTCGCGCAGCATCCCCTCCTCGCGGAAGCCGAGGCGGCGCGGGACGGCGCAGCTCCGCCGGTTCCCGGCCGCGCAACGGATCTCCACCCGGTTGAGCCGCGCGGCATCGAACGCGTGGGCGACGAGCGACCGGCAGGCGGCCGTGACGAGCCCGCGGCCCTCGTAGGCCTCGCCCAGCCAGTAGCCGAGAGAGGTGTGGCGGTTGCGCCAGTCGATGCGGTGGTGGCCGATGATGCCGGCGATGGCCCCGTCGACCCGAACCGCGAACTGCGCACCGTCGTTGCGGGACGCCTGCCTCTCGGCGGTCCGGATGAACGCCCGCGTGTCCTCGACGCGGCGGATGCCGTCGAGCCACGGCAGCCATGCCCGCAGGTGGGCGCGGTTGGCGTCGGTCAGGGTGAACAGGTCCGGGGCGTCGTCGAGATCGAGGGGGGTGAGCCGGACGTCCGCCGAGATCGCGATCGTCTGCATGCGGCGGCCGCGATTATACTGAACGGTCGTCACCCCGGCCCGCCGTCCAATCGCCCGCCCAAGGAGGAACGGTGAGACGTTTCCGGATTGCCATAGCGGTTACTGCGAGCCTGCTCGCCGGTCTGCCGGCCGCGCCCGCGGAGGCTCAGAGCGAGGGGGCGGGCGCGAGCTCCGTCCGCATGATCCCGGTCGAGGGAGAGGCCGCGCGCTACTGGTCGCGCTGGCGCGGACCCTCGGGCCAGGGGCTGGTGGAAGGCACCGGGTACCCCGATCGCTGGTCGGAGACCGACAACGTCGTCTGGCGCACCGCGGTGCCGGGCAGCGGGAATTCGTCGCCCATCGTCTGGGGCGACCGGATCTTCCTGACCACCGGGCGAACCGGGGGCCGCCGGCTGTCGGTGCTGGCCTTCCGGCGGTCCGACGGCGAGTTGCTGTGGGAGACCGACGCCGCCCCCGGCGGCCGCGAGTACGTCCACCCGAAGAACGGACCCGCCGCGGCCACGCCGGTGACCGACGGGGAGCGGGTGTACGCCTCGTTCGGGAGCCGCGGGCTCGTGGCGATCGACTTCGACGGCAACCGCCTGTGGCACACCGAGGTCGGCCAGATCGACAACTACCACGGGCCCGCCGGGTCGCCGCTGCTCTACGGCGACCGCATCATCCTCTACCAGGACCAGCGGCCGGGCGGCTTCGTGGCCGCCTACGACACCCGAACCGGGGCCGAGGTGTGGCGCACGGAGCGGGATGCGACCGTCGGCTGGGGCACGCCGGTGGCCATCCGCGCCGGCGATCGCGACGAGCTGATCGTGAGCAGCCAACGGACGGTGAACGCCTACGACCCGGACACGGGCGAGGAGCTGTGGCGCTGCCGGGGAAACAACTTCGAGGTCATCCCGACCCCGGTGGTCGAGGCCGGGCTCGTCTTCTGCACGTCGGGGCGCGCCGGGCCGACGCTGGCCATCCGTCCCGGCGGCAGCGGCGACGTCACCGGCACCCACGTGGAGTGGACGACGCCGCGCGGCTCACCGTTCGTGCCCTCGCCCCTGGCGCACGACGGCTACCTCTACACGATCAACGACATGGCGAGCATCGTCACCTGCTTCCGGGCCGCCACCGGCGAGGTCGTCTGGCAGGGCCGGCTCGGCCGCGCCGTGCGCGAAGGCTTCTCCGCCTCGCCGGTGCTCGTCGACGGCAAGATCTTCTTCACCAACGACGACGGCACCACATTCGTCCTGCGGGCCGGACCGGAGTTCGAGATCCTGCACACGAACCACATCGGCGCCCGCACGCTCGCGTCGCCGGCGCTGGTCGACGGCTACTGGTACATCCGCACGGAGGGCGAACTGATCGCCATCGGGTCTTCCTAGGAGTCTGCGCCGTAGAACGGTGCAGACTCCCAGGAGGGTTGGTTGGGCACCAGGCGGAGCCGTCAGGCGACGAATGGTGGGCTAGGGCTCCAGGCTGGCCGTGTAGGCGACGATGTCGACGATGTCCTCTACCGTGAGGTCGGCCACCGCGGCGTCCATCAGGTCGGACCACGCGCCGTCGCGCACGCCGGTCTGCAGATCGTAGAGTTGCCGCGCCATGTAGGTCGGCGAACGGCCGGCCAGCGCCGGCACGGGGCCGATGCCGCGCAGGTCGTCTCCGTGGCAGACGGTGCACGCCACGGAGTTGTCGCCCCCCGTGGTCACGATCCTGCGTCCGCGCGCCACCGCTCCCCACGGCACGTACGCGATGAAGCCGGAGGCGTCGTCGCGCAGCTTGGTCAGCTTCAGATCCACGGGGGTCTCGACGATGCGCGTGCCGATCGACTCCACGACGCCGCCCTCGACCACCTCGTGAATCCACCCCGCGAAGCGCGTCTCGGGCACGGCGTGGGTCTCCACGACGCGGACCCAGGGCTGGAACTCCAGCGACGAGAAGTACTCGGCCGCAATCCGCGCCTCCTCATCCGTGGCGGCCAGGCCGATCCGCTCCATGAACGCGGGCGGCCCCATGCGCGGCTCGCCGGGCCGGCGCCGGCCGTTCCGCCAGTCCGTCATCTGCTGCACGAGGTATTCGTAGGGCTGGCCCGCGAGGCCGGCGTTCTCCGGCTTGCCCTGCCCGTTCGGCAGGTGGCAGTAGCCGCACGCGACGACGCCCTCGCCGCCGCCGCGCGCCACGACCTCCGGCATCGGAGGATGGGCGTCCGGATGCCAGTCCGGCGGGCCGTTGTCGATGTTGATGGCCGAGCGCGGCATCGACACGGGGGAGCCGGGCACCGTGACCACCTCGTCCGGGTCCACGGCCTCCGCGCTCGCGTCCGGGTCGTTGAGCACGTAGGCCCACGGCAACACCGCATGAGCTCCCTCGGGCTCCTGCTGCGCGTCCAGTTGCGCGCCGGCTGCAAGACCGGCTGCCGCCAACCCTACCGTCCATGCGCCGATCGAGTGCTTCATCGGGGACCTCCGCGTGGTCAAGGGTCGAGGCGCGCGGCCCCGATCCGAGCCGGAACCCAGCCATCATACATACCGGCGCAGGCTCAGAAGATCGCCAGCGGGTTGAGCGGCGAGCCGGTGCCGCCGTCCACCGCGAGCGGCGCTGCGACGAGCAGGAACTCCCAGCGGTTCCGGCGCGCGGCCTCGGCGGCGACCGCCTCCAGGTCGAGGTTGTCGAACAGCGGCATCCCCATCGCGATGATCGTGAGCTGGTGAATGGGCTGCGTCACGCCCTCGACGCCGGACGGCAGGACGTCGTTGGTGCCGTCGGCGCCGAGCATCGCAACGCCCCGCTCGCGGAGCCAGGGCGCGACCGACGCGTGCAGGCCGGCCGCGTCGCGGTTCATCTCCCACGGACCGTGCTCGGCGCGCCGGGCCCAGCGACCGGTGCGCACGAAGAGGATGTCGCCGCTCTCGACCCGGACCCCCGCCTCGCGCTCCCAGGCTTCGAGATCCTCGACGTGGATCGCCGTTCCCGGCTCCAGGTAGTCGACGCCCCGGAGGCGCGGGATGTCCATCAGGACGCCGCGGCTGACGATGCCCTGCTTGAAGTTGATGACGGCGAGCTTCGCGCAGCCGTCCGCGGTCACCTCCTCGTCGCGGACGAAGCCGTTGTACATCCGCCCGTCGTGCATCATGTGGCAGAGCGAATCCATGTGGGAGTGCGCGTAGCCGTGGTAGGCGAACGTGTAGCGGTCGCTGCGGAAGGGGCCCGGCCGGTCCGGACCCAGCATCTCGTAGCCGACCGGGAAGGTGGCCTCGACGTCCGCCTCCGTGAGATACGTGTGGGACAGCGACACCGGGATGCCCGCCGTGACGAGCGCGGCCGCCGCGGTGCGCTTCTCCGGCGTGATCAGGTTGAGCGTCCCCGCCTGATCGTCATCGCCCCAGCGCCCCCAGTTCGAGAGAGCGGTCATCCACTGCTCGACCGTCGCCCCGGTGACGTCCTGCGATTCCTGGGCCGCGAGCGGCCCGGACAACGCGATGCCGATCGCCAGCGCGCCCGCTGCGGCTGCGGTCCCGATTCGATTCGCTCTCATGATCGTCTGCTCCATCCCGCGGATCTTCGTTCCTGTCCTCGGAGCCGCGCGCCGCTCCCTCCCCGACGCGCTCACGCCGGAGGCCTGCAGCCCCTCAATCCTGTCGTGCGGCGTCGCGCGTCCCGCTCGTCCGCACCGTTGCCGCCTCGCGCCCGTCTCGCCCGACGCTGTAGTCTCGCCGGTTCGAACGGGGGTGGCAAGAACCCGGGAGGGGTGGCGTCGATTCGGTGCTCCCGCCCGCCCGCGGTCACCGCGGGGGAACGATCGTGGCGCGCCGGGAGCGTAGTACGCTGGCGCGATGGACGGCGAATCCGATCTCTGCTTCCGTTCCGCGGCCGAGCTCGCGCGCGCCATCGCGGCCCGCGAGCTCACGGCGGTGGAGGTGATGGAGGCCCACCTGGCGCGTATCGCCCGTGTCAATCCGATGCTGAACGCCATCGTCACCCTCCTCCCCGACGAGGCTCGGCGTGGAGCCGAGGCTGCGGACGCCGCCCTGGCGCGCGGGGAGCCGGTCGGGCCGCTCCACGGCCTGCCGGTGGCGCACAAGGACCTGACTCCCACGCGGGGCATCCGGACGACGTTCGGCTCGCCGATCTTCCGCGACTTCGTCCCGCCAGACGACGCGCTGATCGTCGAGCGGCTGCGGGCCGCCGGAGCAATCACGATCGGCAAGACCAACACGCCGGAGTTCGGCGCCGGATCGCAGACCTTCAACGCGGTCTTCGGCGCGACCCGGAACCCGTACGACCCGGCGAAGACCTGCGGCGGGAGCAGCGGCGGCGCGGCGGTGGCGCTGGCCACGGGGATGGTGCCGCTCGCGGACGGGAGCGACCTCGGCGGTTCCCTGCGCAACCCGGCCGGCTTCTGCAATGTCGTCGGCTTCCGCCCTTCGCCGGGTCGCGTCCCGATCTGGCCGAGCCAGGCGGCCTGGTTCCCGATGGGGGTGCAGGGGCCGATGGCGCGCTCGGTGGCGGACGCGGCGCTGATGCTGAGCGTCATTGCCGGCCCGGATCCGCGGGCGCCGCTCTCGCTCCCGGAGCCGGGCGCCGCGTTCCGGCCTCCGCTCGACCGCGACCTGGCCGGGACGACCATGGCCTGGAGCCGCAACCTCGGCGGCCTGCCGGTCGATCCGCGCGTGACGGCGGTGGTCGAGACCGGACGGGCGGTGCTCGAGGGCCTCGGCTGCCGCGTCGACGACGCTGAGCCGGACGTCACCGGCGCCGCCGAGGTCTTCCAGGTGTGGCGGGCGTGGTACTTCGAGCTCTGCTACGGGGCCCTGCTCGACGAGCACCGGCACGAGATGAAGGACACCGTGGTCTGGAACATCGAGGAGGGGCGGCGGCTGACCGGCCCGCGCCTGGGCAAGGCGGCGCGCGCGTGGACGGCGCTCCTCGACCGCGTCCGCCGCTTCCTGGACCGCTACGAGTATCTCGCGCTCCCGGTCACCCAGGTTCCGCCGTTCGACGTCGAGCAGCCCTACCCGACCGAGATCGACGGCGTCCCGATGACCACCTACCTCGACTGGATGCGCTCCTGCAGCGACATCTCGGTGCTGGGCCTGCCGGCCATCGCGGTCCCGTGCGGGTTCACCGGCGACGGACTGCCGGTCGGCCTGCAGATCGTCGGCCGCCAGCACGACGACCTCGGGGTCCTGCAGATAGCCCATGCCTTCGAGCAGGCGGCGGGAGCCGGGAGGCGCCGGCCGCCCCTCCACGAGCTGGCCGGCTGACGGCCCCCGTCGGCCCGCGGCCCGGACGCCCCGGTCGACAGCGCCGAGGCCATCCCTGCCCGCGATGGAACGGTCAACCCCGGTTGCGGAGGAGCGCTTCCAGCTCGGCCACCCGCGCCTCAGCGACCAGACGGCCCTCGGCTTCCTCGTCGTGGCTGCGCAGCTCGCGACCGGTGGCGGGATCCCGAAAGCGCATCTCCCGCCCCGGCGCGGCGCACAGCTCCAGGCCCAGCGTCTCGCTGCGCAGCGTCAGGGCACCGTCCGGCTGCGTCGCCGCCGGTTGACGAACGTAGCGCGAGCCCGCCAACCGATCGCCCTGGAGACGGGCCGGCAGGTGCGCTCCCTGCGGGTCGTACCGCCAGTATTCGCGCACGCCGAGCCGCGCATACACCGACCGCTTCCGCCCGATGTCGTCCCGCCACGTGCTCGGCGACGCCACCTCCAGCACAAAGGCCGGTGCCTGCCCCTCCTCCCACAGCTTGTAGTTCTGCCGTGGGCGGTCCTCCACGCCGAACACCACGAAGACGTCCGGGGCGATCGACGTCCGCGGATCGCCCTCCCGGTAGTAGAGGAGGAGGTCTCCGGAAACGTAGACGTCCGGGCGGCCCTTGAAATGGCGGGTCAGGGCGCCGATCCCGTACATGATGGCACTGCGCTGGGCGTCGTTCTCCGCCATCGGCCGGCCGTCCGAGCTCGGGTAGTGAATCGGAACGGCGGCAGGCGCGGGTCGGTTCATCGCAGGGCCTCCAGCCGGAGCGGCGGCGCGCACGAATCTGCCAAGCTACCACACGCGGCGACGCCCCCCTCCCACGCCGATGCGTTCTCGCCGCATGTGAACGCACGTACCGTGCCAAGCGTGTCGAACGAGGCATCGGCCGGCGGCTTCAAGCGCCGCGCGCCGTGGGGGGGGGGGGGGCGGGGGGGGGGCGGGGGGGGGTCGGGGTGGGGGGCCGCGGGCGGCCGCGGAGGGGCGTGCCGGTGGGTCCGACGATGACGAGAGGCTCAGCGGACGAGCCGTTCCGGCAAGAGGCC
>MKWU01006767.1_pt1 | contig 11414 bp, 9 predicted proteins | sample 809101 | NCBI WGS metagenome assembly MKWU01 (sample SAMN05860141, study PRJNA318959) | sponge metagenome | host: Aplysina aerophoba | place: Slovenia: Piran, Adriatic Sea, Gulf of Piran | collected 2013-05-07
TCCTCAGGTTCGGGTTGGCGTTGCACGACCCAACCCTAAACCGGAACCGCGATGGCCTCCGCTGTGGATAAGCAGCCCGCCGCCGCCAGACTCGCGACGGTCGCGGCGGCGGGCTACTTACCCACAGCTACCAACGAAAGCCAGAGCTCCTACACCACGTGTGGGGACACGACCCTCTTGCATTATAAGGACGTAGCGAGGTGGGCATTATGAACCAGGATCGGTTGCCCCTCCGACGATCAGGTTGAGGCCCTGGCGGATCCCCGACGGTGGCGCGGGGGACCGCCCCCTGCCCCCGGTTCGCCCGGGAAAGGCCGTCCGCCGCTTCCCGCCGTCGCTGCGCTCGCTGGCGGCGGAAGCGCGTTGGGGCGGTCCGGTAACGGGCTGTGATCGGACGACTGAGCGAGTTTGCCGGCCGGGGGACACGGGAAAGCGGCAAGTAGGTGGAGAGAACCACGAATCTGTTAACGGCGGCGCGCGCCTCCAACCCTCGGCTCCGACCTCATGGAGAAACGCGGCTTTCCGTTCCCATGATCCCCCGCCAGGGCTCAGGCGCCCGTCGCGGCCTCCGGCCTTCTGTCGGCCCACGGTCTGGCGGCCTCGAAGGCCGCAGCGGCACGGAAAATGTCTTCCTCGTGCAGAATCTTCGAGACCATCTGCATACCTACGGGCAGGCCGTCCCGGGTCCATCCCGCCGGAATGGAAGCGGCGGGCTGGCCCGTCAGATTGAACGGATAGGTGTAGGAGACCCAGGACACGATGTTGCGGTCGGGAAGCTCCGGCGGAACATTGCATTGCACGTCGAATGCCGGCACCGGAAGCGTCGGCGTGAGCAGCAGATCGTAGTCCTCGAAAAAGGCGCGCATCTTCTCGCGGAAGTCGTAGCGCAGGAAAACCTTGGCATAGTAGTCGCCGATGTCCTGATCGAGCGCGCCGGAAAGAACCTCGGCGACCGCCGGGTCGAGCAGGTCGGGTGAGTTGGCGAGCACGTCCTTGAGCCGGGTTCCGACACCGGCGAAGAACTCCGCCATCCACAAAGGAAGCGGATCGTCGTCCATGACCTTGTCGACCCGCTCCACGATACAGCCGAGGGTCTCGAACACCCGGACCGCATCCTCGACGATCTCAACAACCTCGTCCGTTGGTCGCGCGTAGCCGAGCGTCGGACTCCACGCCAGCCGCATGCCTTCGACCGGGCGCTCGCAGGCGTCCAGAAAGTCGGGTACGGGCTGCGCGACGCCGAACGGATCCCGACGGTCGTGCCCGGCAATCGCGCTCAGCAGGAGCGCCCCGTCGCGCACGGTGCGGGCGAGGGGGCCGACATGCGCCAGTGTCGGCGTGGCGCTCGCCGGAAAGACCGCGACGCGGGCGAACTGCGCCTTGATCCCGAACAATCCGCTGAACGAACTCGGGATGCGCACGGAACCGCCGCCATCGGTGCCCAGAGCGAAGGGCGTGATCCCGGCCGCGACGCTCGTGGCGGCGCCGCAACTCGACCCGCCCGGCGTCTTGGCGAGGTTCCAGGCGTTGGGCGTTACGCCGGTCAGGGGGCTGTCGCCCACCGCCTTGCAGCCGAACTCGCTGGTCGTGGACTTGCCGACGATGCACGCGCCCTGCCGGCGCACCCGGTCCACCGAGGGCGCATCGACCGCCGCCACATTGTCAGCCGTGGCCCGGGAGCCGAAAGTCAGCTTCAGACCGTCCACGGCGATCAGGTCCTTCACCGAAACGGGCAGGCCGTGAAGGAGCCCGAGCGCCTCTCCGGACATCACGGCCTCCTCGGCCTGCCTTGCCGCCTCGAGGGCCAGGTCCGGCGAGGTCTGAACGAAACAGTTGAGTGCGGCTTCCATCCCGTCCATCCGCTCCAGGGACGACTCGACGAGTTCGACCGGCGAGATGTCCCTGCGCGCGATCCGATCCCTCAGCTCAAGCGCCGTCATGAAAGCGAATTCGCTCATCGTGCCCATGCTCCCGCGCGGTTCACCTCTCAGATCGAGCCGCTGCCGCGATCGAAAACCGGCCTGTCCGACGTTGATCGGCAGTTCATGAGGCGCCACTGGATGTCATCGCCCTTCAGTCGCCGCCCGATCAGGACGAGGCGCGTCCGCGGCTTGCCGCGAGGCCAGGCCTCTGCGTATGTCGGCGGACTGAACACCTGCTGCACACCCTGAAGAATCACGGGTCGGTCGTTACCGACGAAGCGGCACAGTCCCTTCACCCGGTAGAGGTCCCCGCCATACTCCTCGGTGAGTTCGACCATCAGCGCCATGAGACGGTGGTAATCGAGGGGATGCTCCACTTCGATGCATACTGCCGAAATGTCTCCATGGTCATGGAGTTCGTGATGGCCGTGGTGCTCGTGATGGTGGTCGTGTCTCATCGCGTCGCGGGACCGTCCCGCGGCGTCCGCAATGCCGATCCATTCGCCGAGGGAACCGCCCCTGATTTTCGGTTCGAACAGGTCGAGATCGAGCAACTTGTCGAGATCGATGGCGGAGTGCGTCGTAATCTCTCTCGCGGAGAAAGGGTTGAGGCCGTTCACTGAGTCCACGGCCTGGCGAAACTCCTTTTCGCCGACGAGATCCCGCTTGTTGAGGATCAGCTTGTCGGCGATCGCAATCTGTTTTCTCGCTTCGTCATTGGCTTCCAGCTGGCCGCCGACATGCTTCAGATCCACAAGGGTGATGATGGCATCCAGCCGGTAGGAGAGGTTAAGCTGCATGTCGGTGTAGAGCAGTTGGGCAAGGGGCGAGGGGTCGGCGATACCCGTCGTTTCGACGAGAACCCGGTCGAACTCGATCTGCGGTTCGATTACGCCGACCCGGCGCATGAACGCCTTGTAGAGCGAATCGACGAGGTCGTCCTTGCTGGCGCAGCAGATGCAGCCGTTGGTCAGTTCCAGCATGTCGTCCGATGCGCGGGCGATGAGGTCGGAATCGATGCCGATCTCGCCGAATTCGTTGACGATGACCAGGCACTTGCCGCTGCCGGGATCGGCTAGGACGTGATTGACGAGGGTTGTCTTACCCGCACCCAGGAAGCCGGTCACAAAGGTGATCGGCACCCGCGGATCGTCGCCGACGTCGGAAGGAGGGACTGTCATTCCCGATCAACCTTCCGGCGCCGGCGCAAGGCTAGGCACGATCCTGCCCTAGTCGAGCACGGCCCAGGCCCGCACCGGCGAACCGCTGCCGTTGTTGATCTTGAGCGGCGGGCCGTAGAACATGAACTCTCCCTTGCCGACCAGCTCTTCCAAGTTGATCAGCCACTCGTAGTGGGAGATCCCCCGGTCCCGGCAGACGCGATGGTTGGGGAATTCGTCCCACGAGGGCTTGTCGGTCGATGGCCCCTCGACACCGTGGAAAGTTGAGTTGCGGTCGGCCAGCCAATGGGTCGCCTCGGCAGTCAGCCCGGGATTGCTCCAGACCACCTTGACGTCCGGATAGTGGCGGTTGTGCAGGCCCGTGTTGAGCAGCACGATATGGCCGTCGACCTTGACGCCGGCTTTCTCTTCCGCCTCTTCCATTTCCTTCACGTCGATATCGCCGAGATCCGGGATGTGGGTCATGTCGAAGCACACGGCCTTCCCCATGAAGATCTCGAGCGGCATCTTGTCGACCGACGCGCCGTCGGGATTGACGTGATAGAAGGCGTCGACATGAGTGGCGATGTGGTCGACGGTGCCGATATAGGTAGTGGCGAAGGTAAGCCGGTCCTCCGGCACGCCGAGATTAAACGACTTGGTGTGTTCGTGGGTCAGGTGCGGGACGACAACCGGCCGCTGGAACAGCTTGTGTGCTGGCATGTTGTCTTCCAGCGTCAGGGTCAGATCAACGATTTGCGACATGGGCTTTCCTCCTTGCTTTCCTCGTCTCGGCGTCGTTCGCAACCTGCGACGCCGCGACCGTTCGAAATGTGGAATCCATCCGTCAACGCGCTGCGGCGTGCTGGTTCGGCTCGTTCCACAATCACTTCTCAACCTGTCTTTCGCCGCCCGAGATAGGCCTCGATGACCCGCTCATCGTTGGCCAATTCCTGGGACGTTCCGCTGAGAAGAATCCTAGAATCCTCCATGACATAGCTGCGGTGCGCATAGCGTAGGGCGACCGTGGCCAGTTGCTCGACCAGCAGGACCGCTAGGCCGTCCCGGTTCAGCATCTCGATGACCGGGAACAGCGTTTCCAGAACTCGGGGCGCCAGCCCCAGGGACATCTCGTCAATCATGAGCAGGCGGGGCTGGGAGAGCAGGCCCCGGGACAGGGCCAGCATTTGCTGTTCCCCGCCCGACAGGCTGCCAGCCAGTTGCTGCCGCCGATCCTTGAGAATTGGGAACAGCACGAACATGCGTTCCAGATCCTCGGACACTTCCTTGGAACGGGCGCCGCCGGGCCGCGAATAGGCGCCCAGGAACAGATTGTCCTCGACGGTCTGGTCAGCGAAGATCAGCCGGCCTTCGGGGACCATCGACAATCCCCGACGCACGATGTCGTAGGACGCCATGCCGGTGATCGGGGCTCCGTCTAGGACGACTTCGCCTCCCGCCGGCCTGACGACGCCGGCGATGGCTTTCAGGGTCGAGCTCTTTCCCGCGCCGTTGTTGCCGATGATGGAAACATACTCGCCCGCTTCCACCAGCAGCGAGACGCCGCGCACCGCCTCGACTCGCCCGTAGGTGACGGACAGATTCCTGACTTCGAGAAGGGCTGCCACGGTCACCCCACCTCGTTCGCGGTCTCGACCGCAGGCGCCGCCAGGACCGGCCCGTTACCGAAGGTTTGGCTGCCGAAATAGGCCTCGATCACCTTGGGATCGGTCTGCACCTCTTTGGCGCTCCCGGAGGCGATCAGTTCGCCGTAATCGAGCACCGTCACATGATCGGAAATCTCCATGATGAGTTCGACATGATGCTCGACGATCAGGATGGTGATGCCGTTGGCCGCGAGGTCCCGGACAAGTGAGATGAGCTGCTCGATTTCCGCATGGGTCAAGCCGGCTGCCGGCTCATCGAGGAGCACGAGCTTCGGCGAAAGTGCGAGTGCGCGGGCGATCTCGAGTTGTCGCTGGTGGCCGAACGCCAGATTGGCGGCCTTCTCGTGGGCGTAGGCGGAAAGACCGACGTAGCCAAGAAGCGCTATCGCCGCCTGGTGGAAGTGCCCTTCCTCCCGCCTGAAGGACGGCAGCCGGCAGATTGTCGATAGTATGTTCGACCGGAATTCCTTGTGAAAGGCCACGAGAACGTTTTCCAGCACCGTCATGTCGGAGAACAGTTCGGTGTTCTGGAATGTGCGCGCCAGCCCAAGGCGGGCCAACTGATGGCTGGGCAGCCGTGTCGTTTCGCGCCCAAAAAAGGTGATGCTGCCCGCATCGGCGCGGTAGACGCCGGAAATCGCATTAAGGAAGGTGGACTTGCCGGCGCCGTTCGGCCCGATCAGAGCGTGAATTTTTCCCTTGTCGATGGTCTCGTCGACCTTGTCGACGGCGACAAGACCGCCGAAGGCGACGGAAACGCCCCTGGCATCGAGACATGTCGAACCTTCGGCCCGCTCGATGCCGATGATGTCGGCAAGGCGCGGACGCTCTTCGGGCGCCACCTCCGGTCTCGCCTCTCCCAGACGATCCGTCAGGAAGGTTTCGATCGAGCCGACGATCCCGCGCGGCATGAAGAACATGACCGCCGCCAGCAACAGACCGTAGGCGAAACTCTGCCAGTGGCCGAAGGCCTGGAGATATTCCGGCAGGTAGGTCATGATCGAGGCGCCGACCACCGGCCCGAGCGCAGTGCCCGACCCGCCGAGGATGACCATGAGGAGAAACCGCACCGAGTCGGTGAACGAGAATATGTCCGGGCTGATGTACTTGTTGAGGTAGACGTAGAAGACCCCCGCCGCTCCTGCCGCCATCGCTGAGACAACGAACGCCAGCGTCCGAATCATCGCGACGTTGATTCCGAGGGACCGAGCGGCGATTTCGCTCTGGGCAGTGGCGCGCATGGCGCGGCCGAAACGCGAGTTCATCAGGTTTAGATTGACGAGAAACGCGACCAGCGCGCTCGCGCCGACAACGACAAAGTAGGCCTTATAGGTGAGAGGCAGCCCGAGCAGGGTCGGCGCCGGAACGTTCGATATGCCAACCCAGCTGCCCGTGAGGCTGTCCCATTCGATCGCCACATTCTCGACGATGATGCCGAAGGCAATAGTCACGACAGCAAGATAAACGCCGCGAACCCTGACTGTCGGATAGGCGAGAAGGACGCCGAAGGCACCGGCAAGCGCCATGCCGAGGATGAGGCCGGGAACCAGGCCGACACCGAGGCGGGTGGCAAGGATCGCCGCTGTATAGGCGCCGATGGCGTAGAGTCCGGCCTGGCCGAGGGATACCAGCCCGGTGAGGCCGACCAGCACATTCAGGCCGAGCGCGATGATCGCATAAATCAGGAGAAGGTTGATCAGCCGCAGTTCGTATTCGTTGGCGGCGATATTCGGCAGGACGAGAATGAGGATCGCCGCCGCAACGACGAAGCCCGGGTTGAAGTAATGTGCGACCCTAGTCATACCTTAACGAGTTCCCGGCGTCCGAAGAGGCCCTGCGGGAACACCATGAGCACGAGGATGACCAGGCTGAATCCGACGGCTTCCCGGGCTGCGGTACTGATGTAGCCGTCCACGAACTTTTCGATGATTCCGTATAGCAGCCCGGCGATCACCACACCGGGGGCGCTGGTGATACCGCCGATGATGGCGACCGCAAAACCCTTGATTCCGAGAAGGAGTCCCATGGTCGACGACGCCTGGATGACCGGGGCGACAAGAATGCCGGCCAGTCCGCCGAGGGCGCTGGCGAGGGCGAACGAGAACATCGCGACATGCAACACGTTGATGCCCACGATGCCTGCCGCCACACGGTCGAACGCGACCGCCCGCATGGCGCGCCCAAGTTGCGTCCGGCGCTGGAAAACACCGAGCAGCACAACGATAAGGACCGCAACGAACGGTATAAGGAGTTCCTGGATGAAGACCCCGGCACCGAAAATCACGATGGGTTTGTCGACACCGGGCGACGGCAGGGGCCGGGCGAACGCTCCGAATTCGATTGTCGCATAGCTTTCCAGCATAATCCCGATGGCTATCGTCGTGAGCATCCAGCCGATGGACCGGGCATGTTCGGCAAAGGGCCGGATGGCGACCCGCTCTAGTACAACCCCGAACACGATGGCGACGGCGATCGACATCAGGATCGCCAGGGGCATCGCAATTCCCTGATCGAGAAAGACGATGGTGAGCACCGCCCCCAGCATCAGCGTGTCGCCATGGGCGAAGTTCACGGCCTTGGCCGAAGACCACATAATATGGAAACCGATGGCAACCAGGGCGTAGATGCCCCCGATCCCCAGCCCGGCCAGAAAATACTGAAGCGCGGCGCTCATCGTTGTTGGTCTGTCCCGGACGGCATGCCGCAGGCGAAAAATTCGCGGAACCCGCGGGAAACGTGAGACACGTTCCCCGGGGTTGCCGGTTTACTTACTTGCAGGGCGTCTGGCTGAACGGCAGAAGCTCGCCGTTGTACCAAGCGGTCAGCTTGTAGGCGCTGGGAAGGATGGCATCGTGGCGTTCTTCCGTGCGCTCGAAGGCGGGGTCATATTTCATGACCAGCCCGTCATGCTTGACCTTGAACATGGCCTCGTAGACCTCTTGCCGGTCGTAACTGCCCGCGATCTTGATAGCCTTGGCAAGGATGTGGATGGCGTCGTAGGCGTCAGCCACCCCGCTGCCCATGCGGATCTCCTTCTGGCTCCTGATCCCGTAGCGCTTCCGCATGATGTCGTAGAGCTTCTGGGCCTGGGGCTCGAGTTTTCCCATCCAGGAATAGGTCTGCATGATCAGCGAGCAGTTCGCCAGCTTGCCGGCCAATTCTCCCAAGTTACCGGCAAACCCCCAGGCGCCGATCTTGACCGGATCCCAGCCGATTTTTTGCAGACTGCGCATGATCTGATTGCCTTCGCGGTCAAGGCCCCACATGACCAGAGCTTCGGCGCCAGCCTCGCGCAGGCGGATGAGTTGCGGCGTCATGTCGGTGTCGCGCCAGTTGAAGGTTTCGGCGCCCACCTCCTTCAGTCCTTTCTCCCCCAGGGCGGCCTGGATGTTGGGATAGGCGCCTTTGCCCCATCCCGTGTTTTCATACATGATCCCGACTTTATTGTTCGCCGAACGCTTGAGCGCCTCGGCGACCAGATACTTGGACACCCAGCGGTCCTTGGCCGACACTCGGAACATGTAATTCGGGTTCCGGCCGTTCTCGATGACGTTCGTGTTGGCTGCGATTACGCCCACATAGACCATCTTGATCTCGTGGATCGGATCGCGCATGGCGAGCGCCACGGTGGAGTGGTAACCACCCAGCATCGCGACGCAGTTGTCCCTCAGGCCGATACGCCGGACGTTGTCGACGCCACGCGGCGGTGCTCCTGCGTCGTCGTACTGGATGAATTTGAGCTTCTTTCCGAGGACTCCGCCAGCAGCATTGATTTCATCCACGGCCATTTCGGCGCCCATGCGTATGGACTTGCCCGCGAAGGACGCGGGTCCGGTCACCGGGCCCGAGTTTCCGATGCACGGCTTCGCATCCGCCCCGATTGCAGCGCCCGTTCCCAGAGAAAGTGCAGCGGCGCCCATCGCCGCTACGCCGATTGCGGCACCCACCGATTTCTTGAGCATCATCTTTCCGCCCTCCTTGCTTTTGCTCCCGGGTTCCAGCTTTCCAGCTTCCCGGGGTGCGGCGTGTCTGTCGCCAGGCCTGTGCGAGTTCCTGCCGAAGCGAAGCCGACAGACCGACCGTTCCATACCGGGATCTCCGTCTATGCAGCGCCTGCGCGCAGCCGGGGCCCCGGACGGACATGGGATAGTATTCGGCGCCAAGCCTATTAATCAACAATATATATGCTATATCTGGTATCATTGTTTCCGATATCGAGCGAGCCGGGCAACGAGATATTGATGTAGGAGGAACATTGATGGTTCCTATCGGTTATGATGATATATGAGTCGAAGGGTATGCGATTTCGTTCGTGCTGGGGTCGGCTGGTTGGCGATCCGGCTGCTCATCTCTGCGGACCTGTTTCATGCAGTCGTAGGGCCAGAACGACACAGTCTATCCAGACCCAGGGCCAAAGAACCCGCTGTTCGGCGAGGCATCATGGTGGATTTCAAGCAACTCAAGTATTTTGTTCAGATCGCAGAGGCCGGTAGCCTGTCGCGAGCCGCTGAACAACTCAACGTCGTGCAACCGTCGCTCAGCCAACAGCTACGCAAACTGGAAGAACAGCTTGGCGTGGAGCTGCTGACGCGACATTCGCGCGGCGTCACGCCGAATGAGGTTGGGCGCCTCTTCCTAGACCATGCCCGCTCGCTGCTGCTCCAGTTGCAGCGCACGGAGGAACTGGTCCAGTATCACGCAGCGAATCCGTCCGGCGAAGTCCGGCTCGGTTTACCGACATCGGCTGCGCGGGGCCTGACGATTCCGCTCCTCAACGCGGTCGAGGACCGTTACCCCGGCATTTCCCTTCACATTGTCGAGGCCATGAGCGGGCATTTGACGGAGTGGCTCCATGTCGGTCGGCTTGACATGGCGCTCCTGTATAATGCTAAGGCCCACGAAGGCATTCATGTGCAGCCCCTGATGGCGGAGGATCTCTATCTGATCTGTCCTCCCACCCGCGAGTTTCTGCGGATGAAAGCCATTCGCTTTGCCGACGCTGTCAAGCTACCGCTTGTCCTAGCCGCCCCTCCGCACACCATCCGCCTCATGCTGGAAGACATTGCAAGGCGGACCGGCTACCGGCTCACGGTCAAGATCGATCTGGATTCCCTGCCGAGCATGATCGAACTGGTCCTCGAAGGTTATTGCACAATCCTTCCCCTGTTCGCTGTCTCCAAGGAAGTGGCGGCCCGACAGATGATTGCGGTCCCGCTCGTTGATCCGCAGATCTCATGGCAGATTTCCATCAGTTCCGTCGTGCGCGGCGTGCAGTCGCGCGCGACCAAGGCCGTGTCGGCCCTCATGCTCGAAGTGATGGAGAGCATGGTGCGAGACAAAGAATGGGCGGGACGTTTGCTATAGCATCCGCGAACGGACACGCCGCGCCGAGGCCGGCGCGGAGCGGATGCGCGGCTTCGCCAGCTTCGATTACGCCGCCGGCTCGTGGGACCGCGAACGCCGCATCGTCGCCCGGCTCGAGGCGACGCCGCGCGGCTTCGACGCGCGCTACATCGTCACTTCGCTCACCGGCGAGGCCCGCCATCTCTATGAAGGGGTCTACTGCGCCCGCGGCCAGGCCGAGAACCTGATCAAGCAGCACAAGGCCCAGCGCGCCTCCGACCGCACCTCCTGCCAGAGCCCACTCGCCAACCAGTTCCGGCTGATCCTCCACACCGCCGCCTACTGGCTGATGCTCGCGCTGCGCGATGCCGTGCCGCGCAGGATGCCGCTCCACTGGGCCGAGTTCGCAACCCTTCGCCAGAAACTGCTCAAGATCGGCGCCCGCGTCGTCGAGATCGACCGCGTTGTAGGCCGGGCTGACCTGCCCGAGGCTGAAGTAGTTCGCCCATCCGGTCATGACCCGGTTCAGGCGCTCCACGTTCGCCTCCGGCGGCAGCCGGCTCCACCGCCGCGCCGTCATCTCGCTGATCCTGCGGCAGATGCCCTGGACGCCCGCCTTGCTGGGCCGGGTGCCGATATAGGCGCCTTGCCCGTGCGGTCGATAATTGCGTCCGATACGGTATCCGAGGAACTCGAACGCTTCCTCCGGGCACCGCAGGCATCGGGTCTTGCGTTCGTTGACCGCGAGCTTCAGACCCGCCACGAGCCGCTCGACCGCCGCCAGCATCTGTGCCGCCGGGGCCTTGCCGAGCACGCACAGGTCGTCGGCATAGTTCACGATTTCCGAACCGAAGCGCCGGGCATGGCCCAGCGCCTTCCAGCCCAGTATCAAGCGCCGCATGTAGAGGTTGCTGGCCAGCGGGCTTATCGGCGCCCCTTGCGGGGTTCCTTTCCGCTCTTTGCGCGCCCGGTTCGTGCGGCGCTTGCCGCCCGCGCCGTCGTCCTCCTCCACCGGCATCTCCAGCCACGCCTTGATGAGACTGAGCATCCGCCCGTCGCTGATGCGCCGGGCGAGGCTCTTCAGAAGCTCGGCATGCGGAATCTCGCCGAAGTAGTTGGACAGGTCGCAATCGACCACCTCGTTATGCCCTGTGTTCAGCAGGCTGTGAACGCGTCTCACCGCGTCGTGGGCGCCCCGTCCCGGCCTGTAGGCGTACTGCTCCGGTTGCAGGTCCGCTTCGAATATCGGCTCGAGCACGAGCAAGGCCGATGTCTGCGCCACCCGGTCCCGGATGCAGGGGATGCCCAAGGGCCGGAACTTG
>MKWU01006769.1_pt1 | contig 11410 bp, 8 predicted proteins | sample 809101 | NCBI WGS metagenome assembly MKWU01 (sample SAMN05860141, study PRJNA318959) | sponge metagenome | host: Aplysina aerophoba | place: Slovenia: Piran, Adriatic Sea, Gulf of Piran | collected 2013-05-07
TCCATGCACCAGCAGGCCACTCGGGAGAGCGAGAAGATGGTGGACGATGGCTCTGGGAAGATTGAGGTGAGGGGAGGGGCAGCCGCCTATGTGCGGGGCTGCCGTAGACTGCTCCAATAGCTGTCTGGTTCTGCTTGGCCCTTGCCAGATCTGGCGCATCGAAGACTTTGAGCCTCAGCCCGTCCCTCCTGAGATGTACGGGCAGTTCTACGGCGGTGACAGCTACATTGTCCTGTACACCTACCTTGTCAACGGCAAGGAGAACTACATCATATACTTCTGGCTTGGCCAGGAGTCCTCTCAGGTGGGGGTGGGGCAGGGGAGGGGAAGGTGGGGGGCACAAGGGAAGAAAGGATGAGAGGGGAAGTCCCTTCATGGAATTGTAATGTATGTATTCAGAGTGTATTCATCTGTCTCAGATGGTTAGCTGCCCTGCCCCTCCCCCTGCCCCTCCCACAGGATGAGCGTGCTGCTGCAGCTATGCACACAGTAGCACTGGACGACAAGTATGGTGGTGCACCCGTCCAGGTGCGGGTGGTCCAGTACAAGGAACCAGAGCACTTCCTGCAGATCTTCCGGGGGAAGATGGTCATCCATGCTGTGAGTGTGTGCACATGGCGACGCACACCGGCGGCCGCACCTGTTGCGACCGCTGGCCACCCGTGTTCCTCCCTGTTGTGTCCAGGGCGGGAGGGCCTCTGGCTTCAAGAACCGCTTTGAGAGTGACACATACGATGTGGATGGCACTCGGCTGTTCCAGGTCAAGGGCACCTCCACCCTCAACACCAGAGCAGTGCAGGTGGAGGAGGTAGCCGCCTCCCTCAACACCAATGACTGCTTTGTCCTGGAGACCCCTGTGGAGACCTACATCTGGTATGGCAAGGTGAGCTCAGGGCAACCGCTTGTCTGCTCTGACACACACGTCTTAGTGGTGTGCGCAGACTGGCTGGGCTGACTGAGCTGGTTGTCATAGTGCTGTGTCATACAGCCCCTCCCCCTGATAGGGGTGTGTCATACAGCCCTTCCCTCTGATGGGGGGTGTCATACAGCCCCCTTCCTCTGATGGGGGGGTGTCATACAGCAACTCCCTGTGAAAGGGGTGTGTCATACAGCCCCTCCCCCTGATAGGAGTGTGTCATGCAGCTCCTCCCTCTGAGAGGGGTGTGTCATGCAGCCCCTCCCCCTGATAGGAGTGTGTCATGCAGCTCCTCCCTCTGAGAGGGGTGTGTCATGCAGCCCCTCCCCCTGACCTGTGTAGGGCTGTAGCGGTGATGAGCGTGACATGGCCAATCATGTTGCGGGCATGGTGACTCCAGGCCGGGAGCCGCAGAAGATCCAGGAGGAGAGGGAGCCAGACGCCTTCTGGGAGGCCCTTGGTGGCAAGACCGAGTACCACCAGAGCAAGGTCCTTGAGGCAAGTGGGCATTGGCTCGTGATGGGTAGCACCAGGACAGCTACCATGCTGTGCTGCCCTTGTTCCCGCCCCGTCCACAGGAGGTGGTGGCCTCCCACCCGCCACGCCTCTTCCAGTGCTCCAACGCCAGCGGCCGCTTCACTGTGGAGGAGATCTTTGACTTCAGCCAGGAGGTACACTGGGCTGTGGTGCTGTTTCCACAGCCTGCTGGGTAGCATGCATATCTAGCGGGTAGGGTACACTGCCTGGCTAGTTTAGGTCACTCCCTGCTGCATCTCCGCCCACTCTCTGCTGCTATGTCCCCGCCGACTATCATTCCTATAGGACCTGATTGAAGATGATGTAATGATCCTGGACACTTTCGACACTGTGTATGTGTGGGTGGGGCGTGGCGCCAACAAGAAGGAAAAGGAGGAGGCACTGAGGGTTGCCACGGTGAGCCCCTTGATGCTCTGACAAGTATGGAGGTGTGGTCCATTGACCGCCCCATTCCCCTGCCTTTCCCGCTGTGCAGGAGTACGTCCGCAGCGATCCATCTGGCCGCGACGAGGACAACACTCTCCTGATCCAGATCAAGCAGGGCTTTGAGCCCCCCACCTTCACCAGCCACTTCTTTGGCTGGAACCCCCAGCTCTGGGCCTCGAACAAAACCTACGAGCAGTACCTGGAGGAGCTCAAGAGCTCCGGTGGAGGGCAGGCCGAGAAAGTGGCAGAGGTGTGGCCGGCTGAGGGGGTGGGGTCTGTGGGGGTGTGAATAACGGAACGGCCCTTGTCTCCTGCAGGTGGTTGCCCAAGCCGGTGTGTTCAAGCTGTACGCCTACGAGGAGCTGGTGGATAAGTGTCCTCCTGATGTAGACCCAGCCCACAAGGAGGTGAGGGTGGTCACATGACTGTCACATGACCTTTGTAATCAAAACTTGTCACACACATGTTAGCATTGTACTCCTGCACCCCTAGCAACACCTTAGCGATGAGACTTTCCAGCGCTTGTTCAAGATGACCAAGTCTGAGTTTGAGAAGACACAGAAATGGAAGCAGCAGAAAATAAAGAAAGACCTAAAGCTCTTCTGAGAAGACAGCGTTGTGTTGTAGTGGCTGTGTGGTTGAAAATAGTTTTTGCAACAGTTTTGTAGGCACTTTGTTCCAGTAGGCTAGCTGTTCAAATCCCCTAAACTGATTTAGTAATTGCAGTGGCTACCGTGTAACATAATAGATGATATACTGGTGTTATCTGTGGTGGTCTTGTTGAGCAGGTCATGACAAGGAACTGCCATTAACCATTTGCAGTGTGTGGTTAGCGGTAGCCCTTTGTCTAGGTTACTACAATGGATATGGGATAACACAGAAGCCGGACAAGTGGCTTTGAAGTTAAACACCCTTTGAAGTCTAGCAATAACTGAACAGCAGTGAAGTGTAAAGGTGATGCATCAATGCTCCATGGCTGTGGGAAATCAGCCATTTATATAGCTCTGGCACTATTGTCTGGTTTGGGATGACTGTTTGCATTGACTGAACTAATGCACATGGGAGAGTGGACAGCCTCATGCACCAGCCAGCCAGGTTGATAAGGCGCGTACACTGACCCACCGCAGTGGTTGTAAACTACCCCACCCTAACCCCATTCACTACCCAACTCATGTTACTTCAAACAATCACCCTCCCACCTTGCATGCCTTACCACAGCCAGCTAGTGAAGCAAGCAATAAAATTGATTAACTTGCAAACTAATTACCCTCCCTTCCGAGGACAAAGGAATCAGCAGCATGAGCTGGCAACAGCTAGGGCATGTATGGCTGCCTAAAAGCCAGCTGGCAACAAAATGACATTAGCTGTGGTGAGGATGAGTGTGAGGGCTTACAGTGAGAGGTGCGACAAATGAGGGCCAGTTGTATATGATACAAAGCGTACACTACATGCAGGGTTGAGTAAGTGGTAAGCAGGAACAGCTGTCCCAGGATCCTGGTGCCTCCCTGCTTAGATGCGGCTTGAACTGCTGACTTTCTTGATGTCAGTCTGGCTGTTCTTGGTGTTCTGGTTTAGGAAGGGGATGAGGTCCCAGATGAGCTTCTTCCAAGCCATGACGGTCTTCCAGGAGATCACCCACACACTGATGCAACATGCAACCACAAGCCACACAATGTACTTTATCACAAGCGCAGGATAGCCATTCTTGGGTGAGTCCAGATTGATGCCGCTGCACCCCACAAGGTCGGGACCTGCCTCACAAAGGATGGCTTGTTGCCACTGGTGCTTCATGGCCAGCTCAAACATGTAGACCAGAAGGAGGATGATGTTCGGGATGCAATACAGGGAAGAGAACACACCTACACGAAGGATGAGGCGGCTCAGTCGCCGAGACTTGGTTTGGTCCTTTGCCAGTTGCCGATGGATGTGGAACAGTGAGATCAGTCCAATTGTGAGGAACGCCATCCCGACACTGAGGTACACCACCAGGGGCACAAACACAAACACAGCCAACCCGATGTTGCTGGAGTTGCCGATGAAGCAGATGCCACTCAGTTGGTCGCCATCCACCAGCTGCACTGCCATGGCGATGATGGTCTGAACAGCGGGAATTCCCCACGCCAGAAAGTGGTAGAGGATCCAAAACTTTCCAATAGCCTCCTCGGCCCACTTGAGTGTGGCAGCAAGGAACCAGGTGAAGGTGAGCACGTTCCACCACACCAGGGAGGCCATGACCGCAAAATAGAGGAAGACAAACACTGCCACACATCCTCCACTTTGTGCTGTCAGCAACTCAAAATTAGACTGTGGGAGGTGCTGAAAGGCGAATGAGCCACTGGGGTCTGTGCGGGGACTGCAGGCTAGTGAGCTCCCGGCCAGTTTGGAGGAGCTGCCGACAAGAAACACCAGAGCGATGATGAGGTAACACACAGCCAGGTACACAATGGGACGCTCAGGGTACTGGAAACGGTCACGGTCAATGAGAAATGTCGCAATGACAAACAGGGTTGCCAGGATGCCCAGAATGGAGAAAACCAGGACTATGGCCGGCACAGTGTCATCCACCCCGGTGTACATGTTCTGGTCGCAGCGAGCACCACATCTGGACACGCCGGCCAGCTGGTACTCCTGGTAGTCCCCGGACATGTTGCCGGGGCGGAGGCCATTGGGGCACGGCTCGACGGGCGGGCAGGACCCATCAGGGCAGGGTGTCGGTGTCGTAGGGGATGTGGTCACCTCTTCCGGTGCCCAGAAGCGGTCTGCTTTCTCCACTGTGGGCGGCCTGGCTGCGCCGCGGATGAGAGGTAGCTCTAGGCGATTCTGGTACATGTCCAAGTCAGCGAAGCCAGGGAAGCATGCTCCTTCGGTGGAGGGTGGGAACTGGTCACAGTTGAGATGGTCTGGCCAGGTGCTTGCGGCGTTGTACTCCATGATGGTCGGCTCACATGTACTCCGCACGTACAAGCACAGCTCCCTGCACGGCGCTAGACGCACATTCGGAAGGAAGCAAGGAGGCTTGTAATACGCACAGAGCAAGTGGACCAGAGCGTTGGAACACCCGGAGGAGTACAGGATGACGTAGCTCGATAGCTCAGTCTCAATTTCCCGATCCTCTGTGCCGTTACGCCAGTTGGGGGTGGCTGTGTAGTTTGTGTAGCTAAGCCCGTTGCAGAACCCGTCCTCCGACTTCAAGTTGCAAGTGACACGGTCTGTCAAGTCATTGTCCGTCTGTCCCTGGCACAGTGCTACCCAGCACGCCAATACCACAAGGAACCTCATTGTCCTTCACCTGCACTGCGAAGAAGGGGAATAAGGAGTGTTGGTGAGTTTTAGCACGCAGGTGTCGACGGCAACAGTGAACTACTGTTCAACTGGGGACCGTGCGAGATTCCGCGCGTGACTCAAGTACCTGATGGAATGCTCTTGAGGTGAGCCGATTCACTCTGCTAAGGGCAGCTGTGTTACGAAGATTTTCCTTCTCTCTGTCTTGCTACAGTCTTCGCGTCCAACCGCACTTAGCGATGTGGTGGCAGCGATCGAAGTGACACCTGATGCGATACCTGGCGATTACATCCGGCTTCCTATGAATAAAGTTAGCTTCACTTCAAAGCGAGACTGCACTTTGAAGCCAATGAATGTAGTTATTAAGGACGGCTTTAACAACTCTCTGCTGATATGAGAGGAATATCCGACCTGCTTCTCTGCCCTCACCGCACCTTTCTCCACCCCACTGCTCACCCCAGTCTGAGTGCTGAGTCTGCACTGCAGCAAGAATCACCAACTGCAAGAATCACCGACTACAAGCTGAACACTTGGTGAGGAGATCATTTATAATGTGTCACTGGGCTACAAGGCCTAACACACAAGGTGGTTTCAGTAGCTAGCTGGACAACAAGACCTGAGGTTGCAGTCTCTGTAGGATGTCACATGACTATCACATGCTATTGCATGATCACATGACTATCACATGCTATGGATTGTCACATGACTATCACATGCTATGGATGGTCACATGACTATCACATGCTATGGATGGTCACATGACTATCACATGCTATGGATTGTCACATGACTATCACATGCTATGGATGGTCACATGACTATCACAAGCTACTTGTTGGTCACAAACATCAATACTTTACTGTTGCTCTGCTTAATGAACTGTTGGTCAGCATTTAGGACTGTAGTATTTACTCTATGGTCACATGGCTGTTACATGTCCACCCACACTTGCTGGTGATCCACAGTGCTCCATGTAGCCACATACACGTGTTTTCGTGCAGGGTGCCCCAGGGGAGCTGCAGCAGTGCACACAGTCAACCCAGCACCCGAGGGTTGACCAGACCTCACGTGCATCTCCTCGGAGGCAGCTATGGGAGGAGCTCCTGTGCGATAGCTGAATGGCAGAGCGGTGAACCTGCACTAACTGGACAGCAGAGGTGAGCTGCTGCGTTTCCTGTGCCCAGGTAGCCCGTGTGCCTGTGCAGACCAAGTAGGCCAAACACTGCCTGCTCCCATCACTCACACTCTCACTCTCCACTAGCAAGGCGGAGTAGGCTCCACTCCCCACTATTAAGGTGGGGTAGGGGGTAGAGGAGAAGTAGAGGAATATGGGACAGGAGAGGGGAGGAGAGAGGTCAGGGAAGGGGAGGGGAAGGAGTGGTACAGAAGGAGCAACTTGAAGTGGAGCAGGAGGGGGTGGGGGGGGACAAGGAGCAGTTGCAACTCAGTTCCATCCACTGAGGCCATCTTCACTGTCACTACTGTACACTGGAGAACTGGAGGATGTCCCCGACAGTCGACAATCAGGCTGCAGGGCACATCGAGGGCTTCATCAGAGTGGGAATGGCATGCAGGAATGCGTAGTGCAGTCTGCCCCAGCCACAGAGAGTGGGGCTCTGAATGTGGACATGACTGGCACAATGTGATTGCCACCGTGTAGGTGGGTCCCGTAGTTGAGGGATAGGGTCATATCTGGTAAAGGAATGCAACTCTGACCTGATAGCCCAAAGCAGTTGGAAACCGGCAAATCTGTGTCTTCCTCCACATGCTGACGCAATGGAAGGCTCCATTTTAAGTCTTTAGGCTGTACATGTTGTCCTAAGCACACGCACGCCAGGTCCCACTTAGAACCAAGTACTGTAGCGAGAGTTGAGTCGTACTAGAGACAGCTGCTGCTGAGACTATGAGTGCTCCCAGAGTGCCCTACTTACAGCTGCCTCTTACTGCGGCTGCCCTGTCCTGCACAATGCTGCTGCTGACTAGGCCTGCTGCTCCACAGATTGCCAGTGTGCCCCCTCCGAGTGGTGATCACTGCCTCTCCTTTGAGTCGGCCATCTGTGGGACTGTTGGCTGGAGCAACACTTCCCTTCCCAACTTCCTCCTCCTCACAGACGTGGTGGCCATTGAGAGGGACCTCCAGCAGTACCTGCCTCTCTATGCCACAGGATGCTCCAATGCACTTCTGCACGTGCTCTGCGCTGTGTACTACCCCCCTTGCTTCAGCACGCAGGACGGAAGCACGCACAAGGTCTTGCCATGTTTTGAGCTCTGTGAGTATGTGCGGTGCAGCTGTGACACTGCAGTGGAGGGTCTGGGAGCTGTGTGGCCTCAGGAGTTCAACTGCAGCAACTTCCCCACCAGCCGCCAAGGAGAGTTGTGCTACCCTGGTGATGTCACCATCCAGTTCTACCGTGAGGAGCTGACACTACCCATAATTGAGGGCCAGTCCCACCTGGAACCAAAGAGGTGTGGTGACACGCCCACTGCAACTACAGTCTTACCTACCGAGGATGATGCACAAGGGGAGAGTCCCTCAAATTGTCCTGTTGCAGCGTTCTCAGTGCCCAACACCACAGGTTACAGTGGGCACTCATTTGCTGGAGTCCCTGGATGTGGGCTGCCATGCAACCCGAGTCTACTTGTCTCAGGCCATGACTCCACAGCCGTGGCCTCGCTCACCACACTGGGCAGTGCACTAGGCCTTCTCACCCTCATGTTCACCTTGGCAACCGTTGGTATTGACCTTGAGCGATTCCCTTACCCACAGCGGCCATTTGTATTCATGGCACTCAGCTACTGCACAACAGCCGTCATCCACCTAACCACGGGCATGCGACTGCTAGCTTCAGGCGCTCCAGCCTGTGACACCTCATCACCAGCAGCAGTCTTCACAATGCAGGGACTTCCCCTTACATTAGGGCAGTCCCCCACTGTGCAGCAGTCCCTCTGTGTTGTGACAGCCACCTTCCTCTACTACGGCACCATGGCGGCTCTGGTGTGGTGGGTGGTACTCACCTTCACCTGGTTCCTGGCCACTGCACTCAAGTGGGCCGAGGAGGCCATACAGAAGTTCTGGCTGCTCTACCACGTCCTGGGGTGGGGGGTTCCCCTCCTGCTGCTGATCCCAGTGCTGGCACTGCAGGAGGTGGGAGGGGAGCTGGCTACAGGAACATGCTATGTGGGCACCTCCAGCGTGCTGGCTTTGGGTGTGTTTGTGTTGACGCCAACATTGCTTTGTCTGGCTTTGGCACTGGTGTTCTTTGCAGTGTCCTTGCTGGCACTCCTGAGGATTCACCATGAGGTGCAGGGTGAGGGTGACCTTGGCAGTAAAGTCCGGTTCTTGGTAGTCCGTGTGTCTGTGCTCATGGCCTGTGTTGCTGTCCCCAACCTGATCCTGATCCTACTCCACACCTATGAGGTGGTGCAGAGGCCGCTGTGGGAGCAGGAGGCCATCTGCCACGCCACACCCACAGAGCAAGACCCCTCCCCCCTGTGCTCCCTGCCACACAAACCAGCACCATTTGGTTACTATATAGTCAAGAACCTTGCATGGATGTTTCAGGTGGTAGCCATGGTGACATGGGTCCTCTCGAAGAAGACACTAGAGAGCTGGAGAGTGTTTGGCTGCAGTGTGTGCGGCTGTCTGTGGCCCTGCGGAAAGCCGGCAGCTGTGGACAAAACCACAGACTCACCAGCCATCCAGCCCTAGTGACATATTGGCATGCATGATGAAACATAACAGTTCCATGAGACATAGTCAGACTAAGTTGCATGAGAGTTCTGTCAAATCACATGCATGTTCTGTCAAATCACATGCATGTTCTGTCAAATCACATGCATGTCACATGTCGGTCATGTAATAGGGTCTGTTGGCAACAACAATGGAATGTGCATGTGGTAAAACATGGAATGCATGTCTACACCAAACTAGACTGGGCAAGAGGTCCTCTCCCAGTGTGGAGTGCAGGTGTAATGTAGATATGTGGTGCCAACTGGCCAAACTACCATCTGGTCGCAGTACCAGCAGCTACGTACAGCACAGCACAGACAGGTGGACAGTGCAACAAACGTGTGCAGGGAGGCCGTTGAAGTGCTTACTGCTGGCATGCACGCTTATCTTCCCAGAGGAGCATGCCAACTATGCCTGGGTGTCTTGCACACATCGCTATCCCATACGCCAGTGACCATTCTGGTCAAACAGCATTCTTCTGGGATTCCAGTGCAGAGGAGAGTTAAGCGGGTTAGGTAGTTGAATCAGTCCGACGCCTGGAGACAGTGGGAGGCCAGGACAGTCATTTTTCATTCAAGGGAAGTACAGACTAGTGTCAGCTCTCGAGGAGGCAGACGGCTGTACCAAAAGACGTTCAGTGCTAGTGAACAGTTGGCCAAGATGAGCAGTCTGAGGAACAGAAACCTGGTGCCAGCCGTCCCCTACCTGCTGGCTTCCCTACTGCCCCTGGTGCTGTGCCTGTTTCTGCCTGGATCTGTGGCACAGAACACCACCGTCATTGTTCCTCCGGGTACGCACCGGTGTATCAACCTGACTTCTTCTGGGGTGTGCTCTGCCTTCAGCTCTCAATGGCAGGGAGCACTTCCCAACTTTCTCAACCAGGACCTCCAGGACACGGTTGAGGAGTCCCTGGAGACCTTCCTCACTCTGTACTCCACTGGCTGCTCCAATGCCATGATGCACTTCATCTGCACTGTCTACTACCCACTCTGCTTCGAGGTGGAGGGAGATGCACGGGTGTTTCCTCCCTGCCAGGAGCTCTGCGACTATGTGTTCTGCTCCTGTGAAGATGACGTGCTCAACCTGGGGGTTGGGTGGCCTGCACAGTTGGAGTGCAGCCGGTTTGAGAGCAAGAGGGCGCCGGGGAGTAACTGCTTTGCCCTGTCAGACACGGCTGACTTTGAAGAGCTTCAGCAGGTTACACTTCCTGAAATTGACAATGTACCTTACCCAGATGTAGTGGACCGATGTGGCAGCAGCTCACCTACTATCACAGGACCACCAGGGACTACTACCACTGAGCCAACTCCGACAGTGACAGGGACCACTCTCTCAGGCTGCCCAGTGAGTCAGCTGGCAGTGCCCAACACCACAGCAGGGTACACGCGCTACCAGTTGGCTTCCCACATGCAGTGCAGCCTGGACTGTCCAGCTACGACCTACTTTGGCAGTGAATCTGCTGCCACGTACAGCACCATAGTGTCCGTCACTGTGCTTGTGCTTGGGGTCCTAGGGGTTGCACTCTCATTGTTCACTATGGCAACCTTCCTCATCAACCGCAGCCGCTTCCCTTACCCTGAGCGACCGCTGGTGTACCTCACATTTTGCTACTTCGTGACGGCTGCCAGCTTCGTCGTTGGCAGCTCAGTGAGTCTGGCTGGAACTAACTTTGCCTGCTCCAATGGACTCGTGCTGCAGCAACTGCCCACCGGTGTCACAGAGCCATCCTCCGATGTGCAGAACACCTGTGTCGCACTCTCTGCCTTCCTCTACTACGGCACCATGGCGGCTCTGGTGTGGTGGGTGGTACTCACCTTCACCTGGTTCCTGGCCACTGCACTCAAGTGGGCCGAGGAGGCCATACAGAAGTTCTGGCTGCTCTACCACGCCCTGGGGTGGGGGGTTCCATTGGTGAAGGTCATTTTCGTGCTTGGATTCAGCAAGATTGATGGGGACCCACTTGCAGGGATTTGCTACACTGGCAACTTCGACATAGGGGCCTTTGCTGGGGCTGTGTTCATGCCCAGCATCATTTTCCTGCTGCTAGGCGCGGTGCTGTCCATCATAGGCGTTGTCTCACTAGCCACCATTATCCGGCAAGTCAAAGATGATGCTGAGCAAAGAAGAAAGGTCACACGCCTCCTCATTCGCGTCATAGTCTTCTCTGCCGCCACAGTCGTCCCCAACATCATCCTGCAGCTGTTACACGTGGTTGCGATGACCCAGCGATACCAATGGGAGCTGCATGCGGTTTGCACTGCAGCAGAGATGGAGGGGAGCTCACCTCCTAAGGAGTGCAGTGAGCCCCACCAAGCCCCATCCATAGCATTCTACATCATCAAGTACTTCCTGTGGGTGGGGCTCAGCAGCACCAGCTTCCTGTGGGTGGTGTCTGCAAAGACGGTGCACTCCTGGAAGGTGTTCGTTGTGGATGCTGTCAGCGTGTTTGGCTTTGTGAAGCGTCAGAACAAGCCCACTCAAACAGTGCACCCAACACAGACAAGTGCACCAGTGACTAG
>MKWU01006770.1_pt1 | contig 11409 bp, 9 predicted proteins | sample 809101 | NCBI WGS metagenome assembly MKWU01 (sample SAMN05860141, study PRJNA318959) | sponge metagenome | host: Aplysina aerophoba | place: Slovenia: Piran, Adriatic Sea, Gulf of Piran | collected 2013-05-07
CGGGCGAACTCGGTTGGCGCGAACTCCAGGCGGGCCAGCAGTGCGTCGACGTCCCACCACACCGACTGCGTCCGCCCGATGGCAGGCCGGCGGTAATCGTGGGCCCACAGCACCACCGGGTTATCGCGGTAGGCATCCAGCCGCCAACCCTCCGGCGCGACCGTATCGCCGTGCCGGTCCACCGCGCCCGTGGACGCCACGAACGTCAGCGCGCCGCCAGCATCGCGCTGGTGGACACTGCGCCCTTCGACAGGATCAGGGTTAGCGGCCTCCCGACCGTGGCCAACACCATCCCGCCCAGGACGAGCACCATCCCACTCACGACGAGCACCATCCCACTCGTGGTGGGCATCATCCCGCTCGTGGTGAGCCTGTCGAACCACGGCATCCGCCAGCGTTCCCCACTTGCACACCATCGGCGCATCGCCGACGCCGCGAGCGTGGGCGGCCAACGCGCGGAGCAGCGCGGCCCGGCTATGCGTCGAATCGGGCCACCGGCCGTCATTCATCATCGCAACCTCCTTGCATAAAGCGCCGGCGCGATGGCGAATCGGAGTACGGCAGACAGCAAAAAGCCGGCGAAACCGACCCGGCATCAGGTCAGTCCCACCGGCAAGCGTTTGATTGATTTAGTTCAGGTTAACGCGGAGGCCGCGGGAGGGTCAATGGGGCGGTGTCACTGGCGCAAAAATTTGTCCGAATCTGCTATGCGCTACAATGACCCTAACTGGTTACTCTGAGGCTGTACGATGGTTGAAGCTGCCCGCGAATCAATCCAGGTTTTTCACATCGCGACCCAGGGGGCGTTGGACTTCGCGATCATCCTCAACTGCAATTACAACCGCGAGGGTGATCAGTGGGTCGGCATCTGCGACGAACTGGGAACGTCGACCTTTGCCGATACGCTCGAAAAGACCCGTTCCGAGTTGCAGCAAGCCATACAGTTGCAACTGAACGAGGTGGAACGCATCACAGATATACGAGACTACCTCGCCGATAATGAAGTTGCGATTCAACCAGTCAGTCAACTCCGACAGGGCGGATTTGCCGTTGCGGTAGGTAGCAATCTTGAATATCTCGGGGCGTGAGTTGATCCGATTGCTCGAGCGGGATGGGTGGGTGCGGGGGCGCCGCGCCAATCACGGCATTTTCCTTTACAAGCAATTTGCAGACGAAGGCCGGCCACGTACTACCGTAATCCCAGACAAATCCGCTCCGCTGCCCACCGGAACGCTGGGCGCAATCCTCGGCCCAAAACAGACCGGTATCGGCCGGGCCGGACTGCAAGTGCTTATTGACGCAGAATAGACGCGCACTGGGTACCAACCTCATACGCTGTCAAAAACAGGCAGGACCACTCCGGCATCAGGTCAGTCCCACCAGCAGTTGTTTCGTGTGATTTAGTTCGGGTCATGGAAAGGCGGACGGCAGCATCAACTGTGGGCGGGGTCCCCGAGTGGCACCTGCTGGCAAACATTGGGGTGTCTCATCCTTTCTGGTGTTGGAACACACGCTGCCTGCGGATACTGCCACTAACCCTAAATGAATACACTACACAAGCATGTATTCTGGACAAATAGCCCCGACGGTTGGAGCGAATAGGCTGGTCGAAGCAGGACCAAATGCTTCTCGGCGATTCCATTTACGGTTCACTTACGATTCCTCCGTCTTCGTCCGAAATCAGGTCGCCTGCTTGACGTCATAGTGTTACTTGTCCGGTTGCCACTCGTTTGTTGTTGTGCATGCGGTTCAGTCGCCACGTATAACGGATTTTCTTGGTATTCAAACCGATTGTGCCATAACGAAATGATCGAAATCCTGCTGGATAGATTTTGTGCGGCAGCAGTGACGAGGCCTGCCGCAGCAGTGATACCAAGGATGCCATTGTTTCCCATTTGCATTGCTGGGCTTTGAGGTTCAGCCGCCAGATTCGACAAATACCCTGCGACCGCCATCGTTGCCGCGAAAGTTACTATCGAGAGACTTTCGTTGCCCCATTTGAAGTTTTGCAAATGTTTCGGGACCACCGCTCCGGTTCGCGATTCGAACATCATCGCCGCCCATTTACCCACCATAGGTCCCAAAAAAAGTGTGGTAATCCACCGCCAAACGACCTTGGCAAATAAGAGTATGCCAGCGGTCAGCAAATAATTCCAAGGAGGCAACATAGACGCGCTCAACCATAGCACTAAGGCTGCCGACGTGAGCCCGATACTTCCACCTGCCAATACATTGACCACCAAATTACCTGCAGTCATGATTCGCGGATGTCTTTCGGCCATTCCAAAAGTTCCAGAGACTCCTTTTTGCATTTGATCACCCACCTCAATATTCGGTATAGAATGTCATGCCTAACGCCAACGACCTATCGTCAAGGCGCATATCTACTGGCACGCGATAAATGCTAACTATGTAGTAATGATTTTTGAGAATGTCGGCTATTCGCATGGCTGCCTGTTAAATCGTCCGAAACATACAAAATTGATCGGCCTTCGCAGTATTTGATCAGCAGTCCGTAAGCGATTAGATTACCGTCGATACAGTCGATGTAATTGTGGGCGTTTACTCAGTTGTATTCCGGTATGCTGGAGTTTCAAAAACGTCGACGATACCGATCTGGGGACTCGGTTTCGGCGCTACCCCCGCCCCACTACCACGTGCCGCCGCCATTCCTCCGACGGCTCAGGGAAGTCCTCCCGATAGTGTGCGCCGCGGCTTTCGCGACGCTGCAGCGCGGCCTCCACGATTAGGCGGGACACCACCAGCATGTTGCGCAGTTCGTGGTCTTCGGCCGTCTCCGGCATGGGCATCGTGCGCTGCCACAGGTTTAGGATGCGCGCCGTCAGCAGCAGACGGGTGCCGTTGCGCGTGATGCCAGCGTTCCGCCACATCAGGTCCTGCAGGGTCTCGCGGCCGCGTTCCGGCACCGTGGCGCACACCATCGCCCGGTCCGCCAGCGGGATTCGCACGTTGTCGCCGTCGTCCGGCGCGTAGTCGGGCGCGTTGCCCAGCGTGGCGTCCACCAGGCGGCGCGAGAACACCAGCGTATCCAGCAGCGAGTTGCTGGCGAGACGGTTCGCCCCGTGCACCGCCGCGCACGCCGTCTCGCCGCAGGCGTACAGGCCGGCGATGTTGGTGCGGCCCCAGGTGTCGATGCGCACGCCGCCCATCATGTAGTGCGCCGCCGGCGCGACCGGAATCGGCTCCCGTGTGATGTCCAGCCCGTACCGCCGGCACTCGGCGTAGATGGTCGGGAATCGGCTGGACACCGTGGCCGCCGGCAGATGCGTTATGTCCAGCAGCGCCGGCTCCCCGTCGGCCCGTTCCATCTCGGATGCGATGGCCCGCGACACCACGTCGCGGGGCGCAAGGTCGGCCATGGGGTGATGCTCCGCCATGAACGGCTGACCCGCGGCGTTGCGTAGCACCGCGCCCTCGCCGCGCATGGCCTCCGACAGCAGGAACGACGGCGCAGACTCCAGCCACAGCGCGGTGGGATGGAACTGGTAGAACTCCATGTCCATGACCTCCGCGCCGGCCAGGAACGCCAGCGCGACGCCGTCGCCGGTCGCAACCTGCGGGTTGGTGGTGTAACGGTACAGTTGGCCCGCGCCGCCCGACGCGACGATCACCACGCTGCTGGCGAAAACCCGCCGTTCATGGGGAGCCTGCCCTGCGACCAGCCCAGGGTCAGCGGCCTGCCGCTCATGGTGAGCCTGCCCAACCACGTCGCCCATCACCTCCACGCCGGACACCGCGCCGTCCTCCACGCAGATGCGGATGGCGTGGGTGTACTCCAGCACGGTGATATTGGGCGACGACCGCACCCGCTCCGCCAGCGTGTTCTCGATGTGCTGCCCGGTTGCATCGCCTCCGGCGTGCAGGATGCGCGGCAGGCTGTGCGCGCCCTCGCGGCCCAGGGCAATCTGCCCGTGCATGGTGTCAAAGGGGACACCCCACTCAATGAGCCCGGCGATGCTTTCGGGACCCTGCCCGGTCAGCACGCCCACCGCCTCAGGGTCGCAAAGGCCGGCGCCGGCCTCTAGGGTGTCCCTCTCGTGCAGCGTCGCCGAGTCGCCCGGGCCAATTGCCGCCGCGATGCCGCCCTGGGCGTAGCGGCTGTTGCAGTCGTCAATGCGCCCCTTGGTCACCACCAGGACACTGCCGTGCTCTGCGGCCAGGAGCGCGGTGTTCAGCCCAGCGATGCCGCTTCCGATGACTATGTAGTCGTAGCGTGGTGAGTCCAAGTAAAAAGCTCGCATCACTTATGGTTCGCAGTCGTATCCCAGCGCCACGGATTTTTCCCGGTCGCGCGCTGACGCTTCCTCATTCCCCAAAGTCTGGTGTACCGAACTGCGGGCGCAGTAGGCCAATGCGTCTTCGGCATCAAGCCGGAGAACTTCATCGAAATCTGCTATGGCAAGGACGTGATCTCCCTGCAACATGTGGGCGATGCCTCGCATAGAATACGCCTCCACAAGTTCCGGATCGAGTTGCGTGGCCTCATCCAAATCCACTATAGCCAGGTCATATTCCCTTCGGGCGATGTAGACGACTCCCCGCGTGCCGTGCGCCTCGGCGTATTCCGGGTTGAGTCGGATGGCTGTGTTGAGATCTGAAAGCGCCAGTCCATACTCGCTTAGATCGTGGTGAGCGATTCCTCGCAGCAAATATGCTTCTGGTGATTCCGGATTGAGTCGTACGGCCGCGTCGAAATCTCCGAGCGCCCGGTCAAACTCCTTCATACTGCGGTACGCTTTGCCGCGCTCGGTGTAGGTGTCGGCATCATTCGGGTTAAGTCGTAAGGCCTCGTCGAAGTCCTTTATGGCCCGGTCGAGTTCGCCCTTGTTCTTGTAGGCGAACCCCCGGTTATGATAAGCGTCGGCGTCGCCCGGGTTGAGCCGGAGCGACATTTCGAAGTCCTGAATCGCCAGGTCGTACTCCCCCAGGTCGCCGTAAGCGACCCCTCGGTTGAAATAGGCGTCGGCATATTCAGGATCGATACGGATAGCCGCGTCGTAATCCTCGATCGCCCATTCGTGCTCTCCCAATTCGTCGTATGCGACGCCCCGGTTGTAATAGGCGTCGGCATATTCAGGATCGAACCGGATAGCGACGGTGTAGTCCGCTATCGCCCATTCGTGCTCTCCCAAATCTGCGTGGGCGGCGCCGCGGCTATAATAAGCGGGCGCATACTCGGGGTTGAGCCCAATCCCTACGTCGTAATTCTCAATGGCCCGGTGGGGTTCCCCTTTCTCGCCGTAGGCGATTCCCCGTCCAAGGTGGGCGAGGAAAGATTCGGAGTCGAGTCGTATGGCCGCGTCGAGATCCTCGATGGCCCGGTCGTACTCCCCGATTGCGGTATAGGCTATCCCCCGCAGGACGTAAGCCTCGGCGACATCGGGGTCCAGCCGGATGGCCTCGTCGAGATCCTCGAACGCTCGGTCATGCTCGCCCTTGGCGACGTAGGCGCCTCCCCGGCCCATGCGGGCGTCGGAAGATTCCGGGTCCAGTTCGATGGCCGCGTCGAAATCCTCAATGGCCTGGTCATATTCCCCAGCCAACAAATGCTCTCTGCCCTGTCCCACGTATTTGCTGGTTTCGATTGCCTGACAGGCGATTCCAAAACTCAGAACAGCAGCAATTGTCAGCAACATGCTCGACCGAATTGGTCGGCAGATGGTATTGATGCTGGGACAGGCCACCATGCGCGTGCCCCCTTTTGGGGTTTGGGGCTGAAAGGCGATCACCAAGCTGACGATCTCGGTCGGCTGCCCTATACGCGACACTTCAACATAGCCAATAGGGGCGAATGATCATTCGCCCCTACGATGGTCAGCGTATGTCGCGGACGGCGTTTAGTCGTCGTCGCCCACCGCCGCCGGCTCCTCGATGGGATCCAACTGCCAGGGGAAGTTGCCGTCGAACAGGAACCCTTCCTTGTTGCCCCATTCCGACTCGGGAGATTCGTAGTAGATCTCGATCTCGTTGTCGTCGGGGTCATAGATGTACGCGCCCATGGATATGCCGTGGTCGCCCAGCCTCTTGAAGCGGACGCCATGCTCCTTGCAGCGCTCGTACAGTTCCTTCAGGTCGCGGAAGGAGTTCATCTGCCACGCCATGTGGGCCATGCCGACGCGGCGATCCTCGGGGCCCGGGGCATCCATCCCCAGCGGGATCAGCGCCAGTTCGTGGGACATGGTGGTGTCGGCGGACAGGAACGTCATTCCGCCCGGCCGGCCGGTCATCACGGTGAGGCCCAGCACGTTGGTGTAAAAGTCAACGCTGCGCTCGATGTCGCGGACCTTGATGACCAGGTGGCCCAACTGCTTCGGTGTGTAAGCCATGAAATTACCTCCCTGAACCGGAAATGAGAGTTGCTATGTTGCTCGCATTATAACGCACCAGGCCAGTGTGGCGCACATTGCGCCTCCCGCGGTGTGGCGCGCATCGCGACTATTGTGGTAAAAGCGCAGCCATATTATGTATTGCTGACCCGGTGGCGTCAGTATAATAAAACAAGCCGGCCGTCGGAGTTTCCGGGCCAATCTCAGCCAACGATCCCCGGTGAATCGCTGATGACGGAAATTGCGCGACATACATTAACCCCCGGTTCTCCGCATTCGGATCCGGCGACGTTCGAGCGGTCATCATCTACCGTCAGGCGAGACGGCAAATCCGGCGCGAACGGTTCCGGCCTCGTATTCAAGCAGGCCACCGAGCCCTGGGAATTCGAGGAGATCCACCACCTCAACTACGCCTCATTCGTCGAGGAAGTGCCCCAACATCCGGCCAACGACGACCGGCTGCTGGTGGACCAGTTCGACGAAGAGAATACGTACTTCATCTGCCGCCGCGGTTCAGACCTGCTGGGGATGATCTGTGCCCGCGACCGCCGCCCGTTCTCGCTGGACCAGAAACTCGGCCGCCTGGAAAATTACCTGCCCCAGGCCGAGGGCGCCAAGATCTGCGAGATTCGCCTGCTGGCCGTGCGCCCCGACCTGCGTCGCACGCGAGTCCTGCCCGGCCTGCTGACCATGATGGCCAGCTACTGCCAGGAGGGTGGTTACGACTACGTGGTGATGTCCGGCCGCGTGTCGCAGCAGCACCTGTACCGCCACATCGGGTTCATCCCCTTCGGCCCGGTGGTGGGCGACGACGACGCGCCGTACCAGCCGATGTACCGGCCTGTGGGCAACGTCGGGGTTGAGTTCTCCGGCAAGTTCCACGAAGCAGTGGCCGCGCCCCCGGATGATCCGGTCATCCTCACCCCCGGACCGGTCGCCATGCCGGCGGAGGTGGTCCAGGCGTTCCAGCGACCCCCGCTGTCTCACCGCTCAGCCGAATTTCAGGCACTCATGCGCAACGTGCGGCAGCGCCTTTGCGATTTGACCAACGCCAACCACTGCGCGGTGATGGTCGGTTCCGGCACGCTGGCCAACGACGTGGTATCGGCGCAAATTTCCCGTCTCAACGCGCCGGGGGTGATCGTGACCGCCGGCGAATTCGGCGAACGCCTTCTCGATCACGCCAACCGGATGGGTTTGGAATACGTCGCCGTGCAGCACGGGTGTGGCGAGCCTTTGGACTACCACCGCATCGAGCGCGCCCTGGCAGCACGTTCGGGCGGTTGGCTCTGGACCGTGCACTGCGAAACATCCACCGGAGCGCTGGCCGACCTGCCTCGTCTCAAGACCCTGTGCGCCCAGCACGACGCCCGCCTCGCGCTGGATTGCATCAGCAGCATCGCCGCGACGCCGGTGGACCTGCGCGGCATCTGGCTCGCCAGCGGCGCCAGCGGCAAGGGGCTGGCCGCCTATCCTGGCCTGGGCCTCGTGTTCTGCCAGGAGATTCCTGACCCCGACGCTGGTCTGCCCCGCTACCTGGATCTGGGGCTGCACTGTGGCGACCAGGAAGGCGGCGCGGTGCCCTTCACCCTGTCGTCCAACCTGCTGTCGGCGCTGGACGCCGGAGCGCAACGGCAAACACCGGAGTTGCTGGACCGGATTGAATCGGATGGACGCTGGCTGCGTGAACAACTCAGGGAACGCGGCTTCAGCCTCGTTGCCGCAGAATCAGACAGCATCGGCGCGGTGACCACCATCGCGTTGCCCAGGGATGCCGTCGACTCCGAGCGCATGGGGTGCGCTTTGGAGAACCTGGGCTATCACACGTCCTACGCCAGCGGTTACCTGCGTGAGCACAACTGGCTGCAGATCTGCCTGATGGGCGACGTGAACCGTGCCCAACTGGAGCAGTTGTTGCCGGTGCTTACCGCGCAACTCGACAAATCGACCCGGCTCCCCGGTGAGGTTGCGACTCTGTCGTAGCCGACTGACGGCACAATTCCGTTACCCACGATATCCGCTCCAGCCGCTGCGGGTTTGGTCGCCAACCAGGAAGTGTAATCATGAAACTGGCTCTCCTTCTCGTGGCGGCATCCGTCGTGTGCTTTTTCCTGGCCGCCTATGTTCTGTTTTTGGGCCTGCAGGTGCTGGAAATGAACTGGTGGCAGGGCGCACTGCTGGGCATCACCATGTGGTCGCTGGTGATAGCAACCCCAATATTGGCCGTGTTCGGGATTCTGCGCGGCCTCAGAGCTTTCAAAAACAGGCGACGCGCAGCCCAACCACGCTGACACCCGACGCAAAGACGACGCAAAAAGGGGCGGGTCTGAGACCCGCCCCCGTTAGTTGGCGTGCCTGTGAACGACGGTTAGTTGCCGCCTTCCTCCAGGTTCTTCATGTAGTTCATCGCGCTGCCCGCTTTGAACCACTCGATCTGCGCGTTGTTGAGGGTGTGCCGCAGGTTCAGCGTCTCCTCGCTGCCGTCGGCATGCTTCAGGACCGCCTGCACGGGCCGGTCGGGGGCCAACTGGTTCAGGCCCACCAGGCTCATGCGGTCGTCCTCCAGCACCCGGTCCCAGTCCGCCGGGTCCTCGAAGGTCAGCGGCAACAGGCCCTGCTTCTTCAGGTTGGACTCGTGGATGCGGGCAAAGCTGCGAGTGATGATGGCTGCTGCGCCCAGCATGCGAGGCGACAGGGCGGCATGCTCACGGCTGGAGCCCTCCCCGTAGTTCTCGTCGCCGATGGCGACCCAACGCAGGTTCTCGGCCTTGTATGCCCGGGCAATCTCGGGTATCGGCATGATCTCCTCGCCGGAGAGTTGGTTCTTGCCCGTGCCGGTGTCATCGGTGTAGGCGTTGTTGGCGCCCAGGAACATATTGTCGCTCAGGTTGTTAAGGTGCCCACGGTACTGCAGCCAGGGGCCAGCCGGTGAAATCGAGTCCGTGGTTGTCTTCCCCTGGGTCTTGACCAGGACGGGAATGTCCTCAAAGTCGTTGCCGTCCCAGGCTTCCCACGGCTGCAGCACCTGCAGGCGGGGGCTGGCCCGGGCAACCCGCACCTCGACGTCGCTGCCGTCTTCCGGCGGCTCCACGTACATATCGGTGCCGGGATCAAATCCCGTCGGCGGCACTTCCGGCGCTTCGGACGGCGGCTGCAGCATGAACTCGTTGCCGTCGGCGTCAACCAGCGGGTCGGTCAGCGGGTTGAACCGCAGGCTCCCGCCCAGTCCCATGGCGATTGCCAACTCGGGGCTGGCGATGAAGTTCATGGTGCCCGCGTTGCCGTCGTTGCGGCTGGGGAAGTTCCGGTTGTAGGACGTTACGATGCTGTTGTCGGTGCCTCGCGCCTCGGGCCGATTCCATTGGCCGATGCACGGGCCGCAGGCGTTGGCCAGTACGGTGGCGCCGATTGACTCCAGCGCTTCCTGCTGTCCGTCGCGTTCGATGGTGGCGCGCACCTGCTCAGAGCCGGGGGTGACCAGCAGGCCGGACGCCGCCGTGACGCCGCGCGCCGCAGCCTGACGGGCCACGTCGGCGCAGCGCTCCATGTCCTCGTAGGACGAGTTGGTGCAGCTTCCAACCAGCGCCACGGACACGCGTTCCGGGAATCCTTCCCGGTCCACCTCGGCGGCCAGCGCGGAGATGGGCCGCGCGCGGTCGGGCGAGTGCGGGCCGGTGACGTGGGGTTCGAGAGTGGACAGGTCGATTTCCACAACCTGGTCGTAGAACTGTTCCGGATGCTCGTCGACCTCGGGGTCTGACCGCAGCAGGTGAGCGTACTCCTCGGCGATGTCAACCAGCTCGCCCCGTCCGGTGGCCCGCAGGTAGGTGGCCATGCGCTCGTCGTATGGGAACACATCGCCGGTTGCTCCCAGCTCAGCGCCCATGTTGCAGATGGTCCCCTTGCCGGTGGCGGAAATCGACGCGGTGCCGGGGCCGAAGTACTCGATAATGGCGTTGGTGCCGCCGGATACGGTGAGTTCGTAGGCCAACTTGATGATGACGTCCTTGGGGGCCGTCCAACCGTTCATGGAGCCCGTCAGCTTGACGCCGATGATCCGCGGGTAGCGTACCTCCCAGGGCAGTCCCGCCATCACGTCGGCCGCGTCCGCGCCGCCCACGCCGATGGCCAGGGAACACAGCCCGCCGCCGTTCACGGTGTGGGAGTCGGTGCCGATGATCAGGGCGCCGGGGAACGCGTACTTTTCCAGCACCACCTGGTGGATGATGCCCGAGCCGGGACGCCAGAAGCCCATGCCGAAGCGGCGGCTGGCCGATTCCAGGAACTGGTACACCTCGTTGCTTTCGTTCAGGGCGTCCTGCAGGTCAGAGGACGCGCCCACGCGGGCCTGGACCAGGTGGTCGCAGTGGACGGTGGTCGGCACCGCCACCCGGTCGCGTCCCGACTGCATGAACTGCAGGATCGCCATCTGACCGGTCACGTCCTGGTGAGCGACGCGGTCGGGTCGCAGGTTGATGTAGCTGTCGCCAGGTCGCAGGTCGGCATCCGCCACGTCATCCAGGTGGGAGAGCAGCAGCTTTTCCGACATGGTCAGCGGCCGATTCAGACGGGCGCGAACCTGCGTCAGCTTCTCGTCCATCTTGCGGTAGGTTTCCCGCACGAATTCCGGCGTGGAGTCAATGTTGCTCATTGTGTTTCACTCCTCCTCAGAAGGTAACTGTGCTTCCGTACTTTTCTGTCAGCGTCATGAACAATTGGTGTCGCTTTGGGTTGGCGGCGGCGTTTTCGGACCGACGCAGGTAGATGCGATATACCGTTTCCAGTTGATCATCCCCCATCCAGATGGCATAGCTGGGCATTCCGTTGCCCAGCACGCGGTGAATGAACTCCAGGCGGCGGACGCGGCTGAGTTGCAGGGCGACCCGCCCGTCGCCGTCGGTGGTGAGCACCGCGATGCCACCCCCAGTGCCGGGGTTCCCGCTGCCGTCCACGAACTGCATGTCGTCCAGCGTAGCCGGAATCGACACCGTCGCAGCCGCATTATGCACCATAACCACGGCCTCGCCCAATCCAATGGGATGGTCGGCCATGCCGGCGCTGC
>MKWU01006772.1_pt1 | contig 11403 bp, 12 predicted proteins | sample 809101 | NCBI WGS metagenome assembly MKWU01 (sample SAMN05860141, study PRJNA318959) | sponge metagenome | host: Aplysina aerophoba | place: Slovenia: Piran, Adriatic Sea, Gulf of Piran | collected 2013-05-07
ATCAAGGATGAGGATTTGACCCGGTATATCCTTTAAAAATCAATCGAGTCTGCCCCCTTTTATGTTTACCCTGACCCCAAGTATTCCGTTGTTATGAGGCCTGTATCCGTCAGCCTGAAGAAGAAGTCCCGGTGCCTGGTACTGGAGTACCCGGATGGAACAAGCTTCAGCCTGAGCTGTGAACTGCTGCGGGTCTATTCGCCCTCTGCCGAAGTACGCGGGCATGGTCCCGGCCAGGAGGTATTGCAGACAGGCAAGGAGAACGTGAATATCGACGCGGTTGAGCCGGTCGGAAGTTACGCGCTGAAGCTGTGTTTTGACGACGGGCACAATTCCGGCATATATACCTGGGATTACCTTTATGAACTGGGAGAAAACCGGGAGCGGCACTGGCAGTCCTACCTGTCGGCATTGGAAAAAGCCGGTTACACGCGCCGGTTGCAATGAACCGGCCGGTTGATTTTGGTTACCAGAGGGTCTCGCCGGACGAGAAAACCCGGCGCGTGGACGAGGTATTCAGCTCGGTTGCATTCCGCTATGACCTGATGAATGACCTGATGTCATTTGGCATTCATCGCCTGTGGAAACGCTTGTGCATCCACCTCGCCCGTTTGCAGCCCGGGTCCGTGGTGCTCGACGTCGCATCCGGGACAGGCGATTTGGCTGCCCTGCTGAAGCAGGCAGGTTGTGGCGTAGTCATGTGTGACATCAACGAGGCCATGTTGAAATACGGCAGGGACAAGATGGTGGACCAGGGGCTGACCAACGCCATGCATTATGTGCGCGCTGATGCGGAACGGCTCCCGTTCACGGACAACTCCTTTGATTGTGCAACCCTTGCCTTCGGTCTGCGCAACATGACGCACAAGCTGTCCGCGCTGCGCTCCATTCATGCCAAGCTGAAATACGGCAGTCCGGTATTTATCCTGGAGTTTTCCCGGGTGACCTCTGATGTGTTGAGACGGGCCTATGACAGGTATTCGTTTCACGCGATCCCCGCGCTGGGAAAATTGATCACGCAGGATCCCGACAGTTATCGCTACCTGGTAGAGTCGATCAGGATGCACCCCGACCAGGAAAGTCTGAAAACGATGCTGGAAGATGCCGGTTTTTCCCGTGTCGATTACCTGAATTTGTCCGGCGGAATAGTTGCCCTGCACAAGGGTTACAAATTATGAAAACTACGACGTGTCTTCCATGCGGGGACGGACTTAAGTCCGTCCCCTGAGTATTCCTTATGAATGCTTTGGAACGCCTGCTTAACCGCCTGCTGTCCCTGGACGGGGAGACTGCCGATGATCTCGCCGGGTTGTCAGGCAAGGTAATCCAGCTTGAATTGCTCAATACCGGGCAGCCCGTCATAAGCTTGATCGTTAACGAACACGCCATCCGGGTTGACACGGATTATGCCGGAACGGGTGACGTCCTGATCCGGGGAACGCCGCTTGACCTGCTGGTCTATATGCGTTCATCGGCTGGAGACAGGCAGACCGTGACGGGAAACATGGAAATCAGGGGAGACCTGGGTCTGGCACAGGATTTTCAGCGTTTGCTGCGCAGCTTCGAGGTCGACTGGGAAGAACAGGCAGCCCGCCTTGTTGGCGATACCCTGGCCAGGAAAGCATCCAATATCGTTGCCATGGGCGCAGACTTTTTACAGCACCTGAAAAGTAAGATAGAGATGGACCTGAGCGAATACGCCTTGTACGAAACGGAAGTATTGCCCGAGCGGGATGAAATAGAACACTTCAACCACTCGGTAGATACATTACGAGATGATCTGGAACGCCTCAAACAAAGATTTCACAGGTTATCCGCAGATGATGCTTAATTATCCGCAGATTACGCAGATGCACGCAGATAAAAAAACTTTACGTGTGACAAATCGCCAAATTCTGGAACTGTGCAGAAATTGCAGCCTGGGATATGCCAACACCTGGCACGGCAGCCTGAAAAACCTATGGATTATTCCAATATCAACTGATTTCATCTGCGTTAATCTGCGTCATCTGCGGATAAATTCAAGAAAATGTTGGGTATAGGACAAATATTGAGGCTGCTGACCATCCAGCGCGTCCTGCTGAAACACGGCCTGGATGATCTGGTCTTTACCCTGCACCTGTTCCGTTCGGTCAGGTGGCTGCAGAAACTGTTGCCCTGGAACTGGTTCCGGAAGACAGGGGAACCCATGGGCGTCAGGCTGCGGCTGTCACTGGAAGATCTGGGCCCTATTTACGTCAAGTTCGGTCAATTGTTATCTACCAGGCGCGACATGTTGCCGGACGACATTGCCATGGAGTTGGCCAGACTGCAGGATAAGGTCCCGCCGTTTCCCGGCAGGATTGCCAGGGATATTATCGAACAGGCTCTGGGTAAAAGAGTTGAAGAAGTATTCCGGGAATTTGATGAAACCCCGCTGGCATCCGCATCGGTGGCCCAGGTCCATGCCGCCACGCTCAAGGATGGCCGGGCAATGATCGTCAAGGTCATTCGTCCTGAAATCAGAAAAGTGATCGGCCGCGACCTGGGTATCATCCGGATAATGGCAGAAACCCTGGAACGCTATTCCAGGGACGCAAGACGCCTGAAGCCCAGCGCGGTCGTCGCCGAGTTTGAGAAGACCTTGTTTAATGAACTGGATTTAATGAGGGAAGCAGCCTCGGCGTCCCAGTTACGGCGTAATTTTTCCGACTCGGAGGTGTTGTACGTCCCGGAGGTGGTGTGGGAATTGACGAACCGGGACGTGATGGTGATGGAACGCGTGACCGGGATATCCGTCAGTGACGTGGCGGCGCTGGAGCAGGCGGGGGTAGACCTGAAATGGCTGGCTGAACGCGGCGTGGAGATTTTTTTCACCCAGGTTTTCAGGGACAGTTTTTTCCATGCGGACATGCATCCCGGCAATATCTTTGTCCAACCCGAAAGTGACGGTCATGCCCGTTTCATGATGGTGGATTTCGGCATCATGAGTTCCCTGAGTGAGTATGACCAGCGCTACCTGGCGGATAACTTCCTGGCGTTTCTGAACCGTGACTACCAGCGGGTTGCCGAATTGCACATTGAATCGGGCTGGGTCCCGCCTGAGACCCGGGTGGACGAGTTCGAGTTCGCCATCCGCACGGTCTGTGAACCGATGTTCGACCGGCCCATCCGCGAACTCTCCATCGGTACGTTGCTGTTGCGGTTGTTCCAGACGGCCCGGCAGTTCAACATGATCATCCTGCCGCAACTGGTGCTGCTGCAGAAGACCCTGGTCAACATCGAAGGACTGGGCCGCCAGTTGTATCCCGACCTGGATCTCTGGGCGACGGCCAGGCCCATTATGCAGCGCTGGATGGATGACCGCATGGGTTTACGGGCCATGCTGAAGGGAACCAGGGACACGGTCCCCTACTGGCTGAACCGGCTGCCCCGGTTTCCCCATAAGGTAATGGATCTTGTTGACCGCCTGCAGGACGGCAAATTCCAGGTGGAGTTGAAATCAGGCGAGGTCGACGAACTGCGCCGGGAAATACGCAGGAATAACAGGAATAATATCCGTGTGATCATCGGTTGCGCCCTGGTGCTGGCTGCCCTGGTGAGCTACCTGACCGGCCCCGGCGCCTGGATAACCGCGGGGTTTCCCCTGTTGCCCCTGCTGCTGGGCGCGGCCGGCGCCTGGCTGGTTATAAGGGTATTGAGCGAACCGTAAAGATGGACGGGGTCAGAGCATTTGCTCTGACCCCGTATATTCAGATATTGAAATTTGATAAACGTATATTATACTGACGACACTCCAACTAATTTCAGGGAAGATATATATGGCTCGATTACCCCGCCTGTGTTTGCCAGGTGTTCCTCAACACATTATCCAGAGAGGCATAGACCGGCAGGCTTGCTTTTTGTCAGAGAAGGATTTTGTTGCTTACGCCTACTGGCTGGACAAATCTGCCAGAGAATATCAGGTTGCCATTCATGCCTGGGTATTTATGACCAACCATGTTCACCTGCTGGTAACACCGCTGACCGAAGAGGGCTCATCTCGTATGATGCAGTCCTTAGGTCGAGATTACGTTCGCTATTTCAACCATACATACGAAAGAACCGGCTCACTTTGGGAGGGACGTTTTAAGTCCTGTTTGGTAGACGCCGAAGATTATCTGTTGGTATGTCAGCGTTATATCGAATTGAACCCCGTCAGAGCAGGCATGGTCGCGGCTCCTGAAGACTATACATGGTCGAGTTATAAGGCCAATGGATTAGGACAGCAGATCAAGCTTTGGACGCCTCATCCTGTATATGTTCAACTGGGTGCGACGGCAAGAGAGAGGGCGGCTGCGTATCGTGAGCTGTTTATCGGGTATATTGATGGCAGATTGATTGATCAGATCAGAAAGGCTGCAAATCGGGGCACGGTTTTAGGGAATGATAGATTCAAACAAAATATTAGGGGTCAGAGCATATGCTCTGACCCCTAATATGAATAAAGTTAAACCCTATCCGTTGAAAAATGAAAGAGTATGGCAATGACCCAACTAAAGCGATGCATTTTCGAACCGATCAGCGAGATATTTGAAGCGGTGCGTCTTCTAAATGAGGTAGTATCAGCGCATCTTGAAGGGCGGTCTAATGAAGCTGAAAGGTTGCTCAGAAAGGCAAACATATGGGAGATCCATGAATGGTCGGAAAAAATGTGGGGTAAGCAGCCTAGAGATTGGTCCGGCTATGATCCAAATCCACCCCCTGTCCTTCCTGAAGAACGAAGAGCGCCCGAATACATCCCTGTTGGTGTTAAAAAGGAAATCCTTAAAAGAGACGGCTACATTTGCCGTTTCTGTGGAATTCCTGTTATTGATAAGAGGGCGAAGAAAATTCTGAAACAAGCATATCCGGAAACAATTCCAATCGAAAATAATATGTCCAATGAGGGAAAGCATAAGGCTTTTCAGGCAATGGACCGGAATCCAGATCACCTTCTTCCACGGAGCCGGGGAGGTACTAACACCCAGGACAACTTAGTCGTCGCTTGTGCTCCTTGTAATTGCGGACGTGGAGAAAGAACTCTCGCTGATATGAAACTTGAGGATCCCCGTCGCCGACCAGTCCGCAAAACCCCTCTGCAGGGTCCCAATGGTTGGACGGGTCTTTCTCAACTGATGTAGGGATTAGAGTAAAAATAATCAACAATAAACTAATACAATCTACGATATTGACTACATTTTTACTCTAACCCTAAATATGACAGATACTGATCCCCTATCCCTTCTGAATAGCACGCTGGAACGATGCATTCCGATTACTCGAGCCATGGGTATAACAGCGGACAGTTATGACGGAAACCGGTTGAGGTTGAGCGCGCCTGCCTCCCCTAACCTGAATGACAAGCTGACGACCTTCGCCGGCAGTTCCTATTCCATCGCCGCCCTGTCCGGGTGGAGCCTGTTGTATGTGAAACTGGTTGAGCGGGGAATTGACGCTGATATTGCCGTATATAAAGGTGAAATAAACTACATCAAACCGGCGAAAGGTGATTTTTTCGCAATCTGCGCCACACCTGAACCGGAATTTATCGAAGATTTTTTTGGTACGCTGGCAACCCGGAAGAAAGCAAAGATAACTCTCAACGTCGTAGTTTATGATGCCGAAAGTCCGGTCGTGGATTTCACCGGAAAATACTCGGTAAGATATTTGGGGTCAGAGCAATTGCTCTGACCCCAAATTTGCAAATTTCCCTACTCCGCTTCGGCCGTCAATATTTGCAGGCCTTTCAGGACGTTCAGGGCTTGCTGCAGGGTATAATCTTCAGTGATCCGGGTCACGGGCACCTGATCTGTTTCCTCTGTCTCTTCGCCCCCGGATTCGGCATCAACCTCACCCTGTTCTTCCTCCGCGTTGTTATCCAGGTGCCTGCTCAGGTTTTCCTCGGTAATAATATGTGCTTCTTCGTTTTCCAGGGATTCAACCTTCACCCGGGCAACGACCACATCCGGTTCTATTCCGGAAACCTGTATGGAACGGCCTGAAGGCGTGTAGTAGCGCGCGGTCGTCAACTTCAGGGCTGCGGCATTGGCAACGGGCAGTACTGTCTGGACCGAGCCCTTACCGAAGGTTTTCTGACCCATGATGATTGCGCGCTTGTGGTCCTGCAGGGCGCCGGCGACGATTTCAGATGCGGACGCGGAACCGGCATTCACCAGGACGACCACTGGCGCATTATCCAGCAGGTCTGCCGGTTTTGCGTTGAATTTTAACCTTGAATCATCGATGCGGCCTTCCGTATAGACGATAAGACCCTTGTCCAGGAACAGGTCGGATACACCGACTGCCGCGCTGAGGATGCCGCCGGGATTATTCCTGAGATCGAGGATAAGACCGTTCAGTTTGCCGTCGTTGTCCTGTTTCAGTTGTTGCAGACCCAATCTTGCGTCTTCCGCCGTCCGGGTCTGGAAATGTGAAATTCGCAGGTATCCGAACCCCGGCTCCAGGGTCTGGGTCCTTACGCTTTTCACCTTGATTACATCCCTGGTGATGGTAAATTTCAGCGGTTTTTCAACACCGTCCCTGATTACGGTCAGGGTGATATCGGTGCCGGGTTCACCCCGCATACGCGTCACCGCATCAGTCAACGACATCCCTTTCACGGGGGTCTCATCCAGGCGGATGACCAGGTCGCCGGACTGCAGCCCTGCCTTTTGCGCGGGAGTATCATCGATGGGCGAGATTACTTTTATAAACCCGTCTTCCATGCCCACTTCTATGCCCAGGCCGCCAAACTCTCCCGAAGTCCCTTCCTGCAGGTCCAGGTAGGCATCTGCGTCGAGGTATGATGAATGCGGGTCCAGACCTTCCAGCATCCCCTTTATTGCGTTTTCCAGGAGAACGCCGTCTTCCACGTCTTCCACGTAGTCTTTCTTTATCTTGGCAAACACTTCTGCAAAAGTCCGTATCTGGTCAACGGGTAACTCACCCGCCCCGGGGCCGGGGATGGTTTCGGCGGCGGCGAAGCGGCCGAGAAAAAACAAGCAGATGATGACTGCTTTTAATGGGTTCATATTCATGCTCGCAATTATATGTCAGGTCCTGCACCACAAAGTGGGGTTCAACGGGTTTCCCTCCCGCCTGATCTCAAAATAGAGTCCGGGATTGTTCTGGCCTCCGGTATCTCCGGTTCTTGCAATGGGGCTGTTCTTTCCTACCCGGTCTCCGGCTTTCTTCAGTAAAACTTCGTTATATCCGTACAAGCTCATAAATCCGTCGCCATGGTCCAGGATAAGCAACAGTCCCAGGTTCCTGAACCAGTCGGCATACACCACCGTGCCGGAACTGATGGCATGCACGTCGATCCCGGCGTCGGAGGCAAAGATAATACCCTGAGACTTGATTTTTCCGCTTTTCTTCATCTCCCCGTACCGGGTGATTATCTTACCACGGACAGGCCAGCTTAATTTTCCCTTAAGGCTCACAAACGGCGTTTCATCTTCATAGGTCTCCCCGGTGCGTCCCAACCTGGCGAGCAAAGCGTCCAGTTCCCGCTCGGTTTTCAGCAGGGCCTGCAATTGCCTGCCCTGGTCATCGATATATCGCCTGGACCGGACGAGCAGTTTCTCCCGGTCCTCTCGGTATGCGGTCAATTCCGCCAGTTTTGCCTGTTTACCGGAGCGCAGGGCAAGCAACTGTTCTGTCTCGGCATGTATTTCTTCCTGCAATGATTTGAGTTGTTCCTGCGCGGACCGGATCGCTTCTATCCGTTTTGCCCTTGCCCGGTTTAAGTAGTCATGGTAGGCCAGGGCCCTGCCGAACAGCGCCGGGTTTTCCTGGTTGAGGAGCAGTTTTATGTAGTCGTTGCTGCCGATCCGGTACATGGCCCGCACCTGTTCGGACAACAGGTCTTTTTCCGAACGCAGGTTTGCGCCAAGCCGGTCGAATTCTTCGTTCAGCCCCGTCAGCCTGTCCTGCCCGGAGTCGATATCAGAGTTGATGCGCCTGACTGCCGTTGCCACCCCGGCGGCGGCAGTTTCGTATTTCTGCAACTCGGCCAGTATCAGTTCCACCTCGTTTTCAGCAGACTTGATCCTGGTCTGAACGGTCTTGATCTGCGACTGGACCGCCTCCATTTCCTGTTCCGTAGCAGTCGCCTCATCACCCTGTCCCGAGACCGGGAATGCCAGGCAGAGCGCAATAAATATCCGTGTGATCTCCGTGTCCTCTGTGGCAAAAATGCGGGAAACAATCAACGAAGTCTGAACAGGGCAGTGCCGGTCATCTCTTCCGGTTTTTCCATACCCATGATATGTAACATTGTCGGGATTACGTCGCACAAGGCCGCGGTAGTGCTTGGCGCCACCTCGGCGGCGCGGCCGACATAAACAAACGGCACCAGGTTGCCGGTATGGGCCGTATGCGCGTGTTCCCTGACTTTTTCCGTGATGAACGAACGCATTTGCTCGGCATTGCCGTGGTCGGATGTGATCAGGATCTCACCGCCGGACTTCCGGGTCTGGTCGACTATTTTTCCGATACATGAATCTATGGTTTCCACCGCCTTGACCGCCGCATCGAAGTTACCCGTGTGGCCCACCATGTCCGCATTGGCAAAATTGCAGATGATCACGTCGTATTTATCTTCGGCTATGGCCGCCAGCAACCGGTCCGTCACTTCGACCGCGCTCATTTCCGGTCGCAGGTCGTAGGTTGCCACGTGCGGGGACGGCACCAGTATCCGGTCTTCGCCCTCGAATATCCGCTCTTCGCCGCCGTTGAAGAAGAAGGTTACATGGGCGTATTTTTCCGTTTCCGCGATACGCAGTTGTTTCATGCCCGAATTTGCCAGGTACTCGCCCAGCACGTTCTTTAACTGTGCCGGCGGAAACAAGGCCGGGAAATCAAAGTCTGAGCGGTATTCGGTCATACTGATGAACGCGGCCAGGTCTATGGGCTTCCCGCGCGGGAAACCATCGAAGTCAGCTGCCGTGAGTGCTTCGGTCAACTGCCGGGCCCGGTCTGACCGGTAATTGCTGAAGATAACCACGTCACCCTGTTCGACACGGGGGATAGTGCCATTCCGCGGTACGATGACGGTGGGTTTTACGAATTCATCCGTCTCGCCGCGGGCGTACGCCATGTCCACGGCGATAAACGCATCAACCGAGCTGAATTCAGCCTCACCGGCGGTGATCAGGTCATAGGCAAGCTGTGTCCTGTCCCAGTGATTGTTGCGGTCCATGGCGTAATAACGGCCGACCACGCTGGCAAAGCGTCCTTTGCCGAGCTCCAGCATCTTCAGGTAGGCCTCGTCCATGTACTCTTCAGCGCTCTTCGGCGGCGTATCCCTGCCGTCCAGGAAGGCGTGCAGGTAGATTTCCCTGACGTCATACCCGGCAGCAAATTCCAGCAGGGCAAATATGTGTTCCTGGTGGTTGTGCACCCCACCAGGGGACAGGAGGCCCATGAGATGAACGGCGCGGCCTTGCTGCGCGGCGCCGGCCAATGCCTCTTTCAATACCTGGTTATGAAAAAAAGACCCGTTTTCTATGGCCTTGGTGATGCGGGTAAACTCCTGGTCGACTATTCGTCCGGAACCGATATTCATGTGGCCGGTTTCCGAGTTGCCCATCTGGCTGGGAGGCAGACCCACGTCCATACCCGACGCGTTAAGCAGCGTGTGCGGATAATTGTCCCATAAATGGTCCCACACCGGTTTCCTTGCGCTGTGAATCGCGTTGTAGGCGGTATTCTCCGAATAGCCCCAGCCATCGAGGATGATCAGTACCATAGGACGATGAGTTGAGTTCATGGCGCAGGAGCAACAGTGTCGGCTGTAATGTAATCGGCAGAATACGGATAAGGGTGGTATTTTAAACAGTCAACAGGGTCCAGGCAACAGCTATCACGGATTGCGGTTACCCCCGCAGGTTCCCGCTGAATCCTGTATAATCCGCCGATACCTGATACTCGACACCCTGTAACTGAATGGAGCGATTACCTGAATTCATTGCCAATCACCTGGGACTGGTGTCTTTGTTCGTTGCTGTCCTGGCCCTGCTGTTGTGGAATATCTTCGGCTCTTCGCTGTCCGGACTCAGCAAAATCGGGCCGTCTGAAGTCACGCGCCTGATGAATAATGAAAAGGCGTTGTTGCTCGATTTGCGCACCAGCGCCGATTTCTCTTCAGGACATATCCTGAATGCGCGCAATATCCCGGCCGCGGAACTGGAAGGAAGGCAGAAAGAACTGCAGAAACACAAAAACAGCCCCGTAATTTTATGCTGCAACCGGGATTCGGACGGCATAAAAGCAGGTCGCATTCTGAAATTTGCCGGGTATGAGAAATTATATTCCCTGAAAGGCGGGCTGGAGTCCTGGCGCAACGCAAACCTGCCGGTGACCCGCAAGTAAATCAGTGGGGCCTGACCCTATTGATTTATTCTACTTTAACTATTCGAATCCGAGAGATAACCGATGGCAGACGAGCAGGAAAATCAACAACCGGCAGCGGCAGATACGAACACGCGCGGGCAATTCGAAATCCAGAAGATTTACGTGAAGAATATTTCGCTGGAATCGCCCAGCTCCCCGCAGATTTTCCGGGAACAGTGGAGACCTTCCGTACACATGGATATTGCCAATTCGGCTGATGAACTGGGTGACAACCTGTACGAGGTGACTTTGTCAGTTACCGCGACGGTCAGCCACGAAGAGAAGACGATCTACCTGGTGGAGGTGCAACAAGCCGGCATTTTCCTCATGGCCGATTTCCCCAGGGAGATCATCGGACGCATGGTCGCAACCGTGTGCCCGAATATCATGTTCCCGTTTGTGCGGGAAATAGTGTCCGACCTGGTCACCAGGGCAGGTTTTCCCCAGTTGCTGCTGACGCCTGTTAATTTCGACGCCTTGTATTTGCAGCATCAGCAGAAAGTCGCGGCCGAGAAGGAACAAACACATTGAATGAGGCCGGTACGGGCAACCGGGCGTAATGCAGCAAGACCCGTAGACTGTAAATCAAACCATTGACGGCAGGGGACGGCGAGATATGCAGACTGACTCGATAATGGTTGCCGGCGCCGGTTCCTGGGGGACTGCACTGGCCCTGGTGCTGGCGCGTAACGGGCACCGCACTTACCTCTGGGACAGCCTGGACACCCACCTGGACAAGCTGATAACGGAGAGGTGCAATAATTACCACCTCCCCGGCCATTCTTTCCCGGACACACTTAGCGCGGTTCCCCGGTTTACGCCATTACCGGAAGGGCTGGGGCATATATTAATCGTCGTACCCTGTGCCGGGTTGACAGACGTACTGGAGAAGTTGCGTTCCCAGCCTGAACGGGATTACCGGATTTGCCTCGCCTGTAAGGGCATTGAACCCAAAACATTGCAATTGAACCATGTGCTGGTCGAGCAATATCTGCCGGGGGTCCCCGT